>Ga0272440_1001982_pt1 | contig 16263 bp, 14 predicted proteins | sample SSMMMBAug17_FD_192440 | JGI IMG/M metagenome (GOLD analysis project Ga0272440, IMG submission 192440) | Marine sediment archaeal communities from Little Sippewissett salt marsh, Falmouth, MA, United States - SSM-MMB-Aug17 | ecosystem: Environmental > Aquatic > Marine > Wetlands > Sediment ... | reverse complement strand
ATTCACCTCGTTTTTTCATGGTTAGAATACCTGTTATACCTATTTCATAGTTAAGGTCTAAATACCCCTTAAGTTCTTTTTTTGAACCACTGAAACAATGGACAACTCCTTTTCGCTCATTTGGATCATAGCTTTTAAGAATTTCTAAAAATCTTCCATTGCTATCTCTTTCATGAAATATTAAAGGCATGTTTTTTTCTTCAGCAATCTCGAGTTGACGCATAAACCATTTCTCTTGAATTTTTTGTGACGAAAACATTCGATTAAAGTCAAGACCTGTTTCTCCCCAGGCTTTAACTTTTGAATTATTTGAAAGATTGATTAAACAATTTAAACTATTTTCAGAGCAGGATTTGGCATCATGAGGATGTATTCCAACTGAAGCAAAACACTGAGGATAATTATTTGCAATTTTAACTGCTTTTTCTGCACTTTTTTCAGTAATGGCAACTATCATTATACCATTTACATCTGAATTTTTTGCATTTTCAATAACATCTTTTCTATCTTTGTCGTATGTTTTATCATCAATATGGCAATGACTATCAAATAATTTCATATTATTAATCCTTTAAAATGCTGTTATTTATTATTTTTACAATATTTATTCCACATTTCACGATACACTGTTTCCAAATCTTGGGTAAACTTAACAGCATTGCATAAATCTGATTTGAAGATTAGTTTTCGTAGATTTTGTCTCAAATGTGAGATAAGTTCTGTCTTTTTAGCAAGTGAAACAGCAATATCAATATATTCTTGCTCTGTATCAGCAATCATCTCTTTTAAGCCCAAAGATGTTAACAAGCTTATTCCAACTCTTCCTGCATGTCTATCACTATTTAATGTAATTACAGGTACTCCCATCCAAAGAGCTTCGCAAGTAGTTGTAGTACCGTGATATGGGTAAGTGTCTAAAGCTATATCAATTAAATGGTATTGAGCCAGATGATCTGAAAAAGAATGTGTGAATCCTTTTAATATAAGTTTTTCATGAGAAATACCATTTGCCTGAAATTTTTTAGCAAAACGTTCTTTGGTCCAATTATCATTAAATGCCTGGCTTTTTATAAATAATTTTGATGATGGAATTGCCTTAAGTATTTCAGACCATAAATTGATTGTTGCGTCATTAAGCTTTTTAATGGCATTAAATGAGCCAAATGTAACAAAACGATTTCTAATCATAGGTTCTTTAACAACAGGAGGAGAGTTATCAGGTGGACGATAACATAGGAATGTTTTGGGTAGCCTGATGAGTGTTTCTGTATGAGGATATTCTTTTTCAACAGGATCTGTCCATTTGTCAACTATACGATAATCTACTCGACTTAGCCCTGTAGTATTAACATATCCGAGATAAGTCACCTGGATAGGAGCAGGTTTTTTAGCAAAAACTAATAACCTGTTGTTAGCTGTATGTCCTGCTAAGTCTACCAAAATATCAATATTATCATTTTTAATTAGATCAGCCAGTTCATTATCAGACATTTTTCGGCAATCATGCCATTGACTTGCAGAATCCATTAAACGTTTAGTAAAATCATCTTTATTAATAGAATCTGAATAGCAAACAGTGTAAAAATTTTTTTTATTATGGTTGGTTAAAATTGGTTCGAAAAAATAGGCAACCGAATGTTTATAAAAATCTGGCGAAACATAGCCTATACGAAGTAAACGATCTGTGTCTTTATTATCATTTTCAATAAAAATGGGATCAATAGAATTTTCAACCTGTTGTCCCCACTTAATATGAGCATCATAAATAGTTTGTGCATATGAAAAGGTATAATTTAGAGCAGACAATAAAGCACTGTATGCCTTTTGAAATGATGGGCAAATATGAATAGTTTTTTCTAAATAATTAATTGCTTTTTTTGTGTCACCAACATTTTCAAGAGCATGTGCCATATTGTATAAATGGTTTATATCAAAAGCATATAAATCAATTGCTTGTTCAAAGTAAGCCATTGCATTGGAGTAATCCCCAATATCATTCAAAACCATTCCTATATTATTATATGCTGGATAGTAATTTGGATTAAGTCGCAAGGCTTTTTGAAATAATTTAATGGCTTTTTTTCGTTTACCATTTTTAAAATATTTATTACCTAATTTATTAAAATAATCAGAATTTTTTTTATCCATATTTTTATATATACCATTTTTGAGCTATATGGGTCAATTATTCATTGTAAATTGAATATTGAATAATTGTATTATTTAACTACTTATCTACTTATTGCAAAATAGCATACTCTTCTAATTTATATAAGTAAATAAAATCATTTTATCTGATAAATACATTTATTTGATCACACTTGTATAATATTAAAATATACTGGTAATTAATGATAAAAAATGTTAATCTATATAATTAATCATGATTTAAGAAAGGAAAATCAAAGATGCAAGAACAAAAAGGTTTGGTCACCCTGCGAGGTACTCCAATGACACTCTTAGGAGGTCCTCTTGATGAAAAACAAGCTTCCCCGGAAGTAACTTTGGTCTCCAATGATTTAAGTACTGTAAAATTATCAGATTTTAAAGGAAATATTTGTCTTATTTCATCAGTACCTTCCCTGGACACCCCTATTTGCGACATGCAGACCCGCCGTTTTAACCAGGAATCAACTCAAATTGGAAAAAATGTTCGTGTACTAACAATTAGTGTTGATTTACCATTTGCCCAAAAAAGATGGTGTGGGGCATCAGGTATTGAGAACGTAATTACTCTTTCTGATCACAAAGAAACATCATTTGGATTAGCTTTCGGAGTTTTAATGAAGGAAGTTAGACTTTTAGCTCGAGCAGTTTTTATAATAGATGCCTCAGGTATTCTTCAGTATAAACAAATTGTCAGTGAAATTGGAACTGAGCCTGACTTTAATGCAGCTTTAGAGGCACTTAAAAAAATTTCTTAAATGAAATTTTAATTATAAATAAAGCTTATGATTGAGAATTAAAAAAATCATTTATTTGTGTGCTTTAAGCACCAGGAAAATTTAATTTTGGTAAAGGAGTGAAAGTATATGGATGTTCTATTTCTTTCAAGGCTGCAATTTGCAGCAGCAACCTTGTTTCATTTCTTGTTTGTACCCCTAACGTTAGGTCTTTCAATTCTTGTGGCTTATATGGAAGTTCAATATGCAAGAACTGGCGATGAGATGTACTTGAAAATGACTAAATTTTGGGGCAAACTTTTTTTAATTAACTTTGCGATGGGTGTAGTTACAGGAATTACACTTGAGTTTCAGTTTGGAACAAACTGGTCTCGTTATTCTGCCTTTGTTGGTGATGTTTTTGGACCACTTTTGGCTATAGAAGCAACTCTTGCTTTTTTTCTGGAATCCACTTTATTGGGTGTATGGATTTTTGGATGGAAAAAATTGTCAAAATGGGCTCATGCAACTGTCATGTGCTTAATAGCTATAGCATCAACATTTTCAGCACTTTGGATTCTAGTCGCCAATGCATGGATGCAGCATCCGGTTGGTTACACAATTCGTGATGGCCGAGCTGAATTAACTGACTTAACAGCAGCAATATTCAGTAAATTTGCTATTTTAGAATTCTTGCATACTGTATCTTCTGGGTATATTCTTTCTGCTTTTTTTGTCATGGGTATATGTTCATATCATTTACTAAAAAAACAAAATATTGAATTCTTCTCACGTTCTTTTAAAATAGCTCTTATTTTTGGATTGTTTTTTTCATTTTTTGAGGTGATTGAAGGCGACCTTCATGGAGCAGATGTAGCTGAAAAGCAACCTGCAAAAATGGCAGCTATGGAATGTCATTGGGAAACTAAAAGCAGAGCACCTGTCTTCTTATTTGCCTGGCCAGATGAAGAAAATGAAAAGAATTTAATTGAGATAGCTCCCATTCCCGGTCTTTTAAGTTTTTTAGCATTTAAGGACATTGATGCTGAAGTGATAGGCTTAAAAGAATTTCCAAAGGATGAACGTCCCAATGTTTTAATTACATCTATGGCCTTTAAGATAATGGTTGGATTGGGAACACTTTTTTGTTTATTAACTATTGTAGGGTGGTTTATCAGGAATCGCCTTTTGGAATTTCCCATATTTTTAAAAATAATGCTATTTTCCATTCCATTGCCCTATATTGCAGCTGCAATGGGCTGGATTGTAACAGAAGTGGGCCGTCAACCCTGGATTGTCTATGGGATAATGAAAACACAGGATGCAGTGTCTCCAGTAAGTGCCATCCAGGTTTTTACCTCTTTGGCTGCTTTCATTTTGGTCTATGGTCTGCTGGGCGTTATTGGTTTTTACCTTATTGCTAAAAATGCAAAAAAAGGGCCCACAGCTTAATCATATAAGGAGGTTACAATGCTTTTAGAAACAGTATGGTTTTTTCTTTGGGGCTTGCTATGGGCCATATTCTTTGTTACCGATGGCTTTGATTTAGGTATTGGTAGCATGATTCCATTTTTAGGAAGTAATGAGATTGAAAAAAGAAAAATGTATAATTCCATTGGACCATTATGGGATGGCAATGAAGTATGGCTAATAACAGCTGGTGGGGTAACCTTTGCTGCTTTTCCTATGGTATACGCTGTTATGTTTAGCACTATGTATACACCATTGATGTTTATTCTATTTGGACTCATTTTCCGAGGTGTTGCTATCGAATTTCGTGAAAACAACGATAGTCTGGCCTGGAAACTTGGATGGGATATATGCATGTGCGTTGGAAGCTTTTTGCCAGCATTTTTATTTGGAATTGCATTTGCTAATATTTTTCAAGGGATTCCCTTTGATAATAATGGTATTTTTTATGGTGACTTGCTGACTTTTATCAATCCTTATGGACTATTGGGTGGTATTCTTTTTGTACTTTTATTTCTTTCCCATGGTGCATTATGGCTTTCAATAAAAACAGATGGGGATCTTCAGGATAGAGCTCAAAATCTGGTAATAAAAATATGGCCAACATTAGTGACAGCAACATTGGTATTTGTCGTGGCATCACGTTATGCAACAAAATTATTTGACAATTATCAACAAAATCCAGCTTTATATTTGATTATTATAATTGCAGTTATTTCTCTTATAGCTGTACGAATCTATGTGTATAAAAATCAGTACTGGAAAGCCTGGTTTTCATCAGCAATTACTATTGCTAGTTGTACATTTTTTGGCATTGTTGGTTTATACCCCAATATGTTTCCTTCAAAAATAGATCCTGCATTTAATTTAACAGCTCATAATGCAGCATCGAGTCCACTTACTCTGACAATTATGTTAGTTGTAGTATTGATGTTTATCCCTGTGGTTATAGGATACCAGGTATGGGCTTATTATCTGTTTAAAGACAAAGTTGATGAAAATGATATGGTCTATTAGTTTATTTCTTTAGATGATATTGCTTGAATGATTTTTATTAGTAAAAACATTCAAGCAATCTTTTAAATAGACAAAGCTTAAAAAATTTGATAAATATAAAAAATATTTAGCGTCTGTAGCTCAGTGGATAGAGCGCCGGACTACGAATCCGTAGGCCGCAGGTTCGACTCCTGCCAGACGCACTTAAAAATAAAGGGTTTGTGAATATTTTTCACAAATCCTTTTTTCGTATGGTCGCAAAAAAGTCCGTAGGCCAGGCATGGTAAAAGAATCACTTAAACTCCTTTAAATTCTAACTATTTTCTAATATTTTTGATAGCTGCTTTTTGGTTAAAAATTTTATGGGGGTTTTCTTTTTTTTGGGGAAAATCTTTGATAGCCCAGTTGCAGGATTATCGTTTATTCTTTCGTCTTCAATTGCAATCCAAAATACATTACTCAGGACGGCTTTAAAATGTTTAACAGTATTTATTGACAAGCTTTCTAATTTCTTTTTAAGAAATATTCTGACATCTTTTTTTGTAATATTTTCAACTGGTCTTTTTCCGAATTCTGGTAATATGTGTTTTTCCAGAATACCTTTGTAATCGTCGTATGTCTCACTTCATGCAAGGATGTTATCTAAACATGAGGTACCGAGGAACCGGATGAGCGAATTGTTCACGTCCGGATCTGTGGGGAGGTTGGGGAGTAATTTCTGACTTTACCCGGAATATGTAAAAAAATATTTTTGATTTAAATATTTATACTTGAAATGAACAAATAATAAAAAAGCCCTTTGATTTTGCAGTATCAAAGGGCTTTTCAGTATATGTTATTGCGCTATCAATTAAATGATAGTCACGTGGTTTTTTCTGGTCTAAGTACTCCCCAGATTCATGCAGTTTTAAACCTTTGAAGGCTCTTTTTTGTCTAACTCCAAATGATCATATATAAGAGTAAATTTTTCTTTCAACTCTCTTTTCATTTGGTCAATTTCACTCCAAAGCGGTTGAAGTGATGACCGCCTATCCCATATTATAAAAATTATCAAGGTCGAAATAAGTGTTAACATGATAAAAATACCACCAAGTATAAAATAATTAAAAACTTGCTGGTTATCAAAACGTTTGTTCATGTCTTGCCTTAATAAGTCAATTTTTACATTTGTTTCATCAATTCGTTTATTTGTGCCATCAATACGTTTATCAAGGCTTTTGATAGACTCTTCAACACGAACCAAGCGTTCATTGACTGTTTCATTTTCTGCAGATGCGTAAGGAACTATAAAATAGAAAACAAGAACAGATATCAAAAAATAGTTTTTCATGTTTCACCTCCATAATGTTGAATAATACTTGTAAAAAAAATTTTTATTGTCAATCAAAAACCTTCAAAACTTTTAAAATCAGTACTTTCAACAGATTTAAGCAACTCATTAACGTCAATTTTTTTCGTCTGATTTTTCGACCTGGTCGACCTGGTCAGTTTTGTTTGTCTGCTCAAATTCATCCATCTGGTCAGGTTCATTTGATATTTCTTCAATCTGTCTCATTTCAAAATGTTTGTTTTTCATTTTGTATTTTTTCCAGTTTTCAGGTTCCCAACTAACCTTAACAGGATTCTTTTTTCCTGGATACCAGATAAATGCTTGATGTGGCTCTAAACTGGCAATCTCATGTGATGATATCAAAGGACGTTCACGAATACTTTCTGTTTTAGATTTAGAATGATTGCCTTGACTACCATTGGATTTTGATTTAGAATGATTGCCTTGACTACCATTGGATTTTGACTTGCTGACATCCTTAACGCGAACCTTGCAAAAAAATCGGCTACATTCATCTGCATTTCTACCACGTGACCTGAAAATTATTATTGTTCCATGAAGGCATTGCAGCTACAGGGAGTTTTGTTTTTTTTGGAGGCTGTTTTTTTATATTTAATGGTTCAATTATTACATTTGCATAGTTATGCTCAGTCGGTTTTGTTCGGCCAGTTGGGATAAGTTGATATGGTATTTGATCTACATGTGGGATATAAGCTTCTATTAACCTTCGACGTTCATAGTTTTTGTTTTCACTATCAACTATCCACCACTGTTCTGTGCAAGCTTGAATTGAATCTTCAGGATATTTATTGCATCTATAGAGAGCCTCCTCGCTTCTGATTTCCAAATATTTTCTGAAAAATATGCAGTTCCTTTAAGAGGTGCTATTTTGCTTATCTTTTGATGCCGTATTAGGTCACAATACTTCATATCAGATCGTTTCAGGCTCCCAAATTTTTAAGATTAATTTTTTTTATTGCTCATTTTCAAGAGTTTGCGTAAAAAGTGTTTAGTATAAAGGGTTTGCTGAGGGTTTGTTTGTATTTGTTTGCGGGTGAGTCCGAGCAATCTGCTTATGGTAATTGGTTTATTGTCTTCAAGCAGTTGCTATTTTCTGCTTGCGGTCAAGGCCAAAATGATTCCACATGAAATTAACCTTGTCCTGTAGATCCTGCTTTATAGTGTTTACTTCATCAATAACTGGCTTCATTAATGTTTTTCGATCCCAGATTATGAATACGATTAAAGAGCATATGACTCCTATTAATGTTATAATACCACCAAGCACTATATAAATTAAGGTGCTTATATCTTCAAATCTTCTGTTCATATCTTCTCTTAAGATCTTCATATCATCTCTTAAGATATATATCTGTTTATTTGTATCATCAATTCGTCTGTTGATATCATCAAAGCGTTTGTTTAATCCTTCGACCTTTTCCTCAAGCCTTACTAATTTAATGTTAATATCTGTTGCCTGGGCATATGATAATGTAAACGCTAATACTGCTATAATTATTGCTAATTTCATGGTGAGTGCCTTTCATTTATTTTATCTGGTGTAGTGTCTTCAGTTCTTTGTTTGTTTAGCTTAAAATGATAACACAATTAAATTTAGAATACAATATTACGACCGCAATTCACCCCATGTTGCATATCTACTGCTGTTGTATATCTTGAGCGATAAAGCCTTTGACATGCACATAAAATTCGCCTTTCAAAAATGCAATTAGCCTCATTTTATTGATATTGAGTTTGACAATGCGAAGTTGATCAACTAAAAATAAAATAACTTTGTTTCAAAAAAAATCATATGGAAAAAATATGAACGCCTTATATATAACAAAACAAAAATCCGATGACATTATAAAAATTATTAACAAATACACATCATCAGTATTTGTATGTGAAAATTTTGACCAGACAGAGTCATACATAGTTGAAAAAAAATATTTTTGTATTGTTGTTGATTTCTCAGATCAAAAAGAATCTTCTATAGATTTGATTAATAAAATTACAACAGCTTTTAAGAAACTAAAAGTTTTTGTTATTGGTTTAATAGAATCTCATAATGTAGACTCAAATAAGCTTTCAGAACTATTGGATGCAGGAATGGATGATTATCTGTGTCATCCTATAAATTTTAGATTATTGAAAAACCGCTTATCTTATGCCTCTCATCACTGTCAACCCAATTTACTTTTAAACAAATTAATGTCTGAAAGTGAACAGCGTATTCAAACTTTACTTAAAGCTATACCAGATTTAGTTTTTAGGTTCTGCCGAAATGGAAATCTACTTGATTTTCATATGGGCCGTCGTGATGATCTTTTTCAGTTTCCTAATGAATATTTGGGAAGTAATATAAATGAAATGATGCCTCAGGAAATGGCTGACAAAGCTATTATACATGCTAAAAAAGCTTTTGAAACACATCAAAATCAAATGTTCGAAATGCAGCTTGAAAACAAAAATTCTCGATTATTCTATGAGTGCCGCGTGTTGGCATCGGGAGCTGACGAATTCATAGTAATTGTTAGAAATATTACTACCAGAAAGACAGCTGAAGCACTGGTAAACGAAGCTCATGAATACCTGGTCCAGGCCTTTCATACAGAGCTGGTTGGAATGGCAATTTTACAAAAAGAAACAGAAACTTTTTTGGCTGTTAATCCTGGATTTGAGGTTATGACAGATATCCCACGAGAAAATCTTATTCATAAAACCAGTCAGGAGACAGGTATATTTTCAAAGGCACAATGGAAACATATTATTTCAAATTTAAATGGAGATTATCATTTACGCAATCATGAACTTAGTTTGTTAACTCAAAATGGAAAAAGTCACGAACTTTTATTTTCAATTGCTCCAACAAAAGTCGGAAATAAAGAATGCTTTCTTTTGGTTATGGTTGATATAACACATCGAAAAGCAATTGAGGAAAAATGGCATAAGTATGAATTTTTATCAAATGCGTCAAAAGAGTCCATAACTCTAATTGATAGAAATTATCGATATGAGGCTGTAAATAGAGCATATTGTGAAACACAGTCAAAATCATGGGACGATTTTGTTGGAAAAACAGTCTGTGATGTTTGGGGAAAAGATGTTTTTGAAGGGACCATTAAGCACTATCTGGATCAATGCTTTTCAGGAAAAGAAATACATTATGAGTCATGGTTTGAATTTGGTAATGCTGGTAAAACTCATTGCTATGAAGTTAACTATTATCCATATTATGATGACAATAATCGGATTACACATGCAGTTGTTGTTTCCAGTGATGTTACAAGATACAAAGAAGAAATAAGTGAGCGAAAACAAACAGAAAAAAGTCTTCAAGAGCACTTAAATTTTGTTAATACTTTAATGGACACTATACCACACCCTTTATTTTACAAAAATAAGTCATTCCATTTCGAAGGTTGTAATGCTGCTTTTGAATTTGTAATGGGTATAAGCAGTGAAGAAATTGTTGGAAAAACTGCTTTTGATCTTTTTCCAAAGCATATGGCCTATGAAATGTATCAAAAAGATAGAGAATTATTTGAAAATCCAGGAATTCAGGTTTATGAAAATAAAATCCCCTGCGCTGATGGTGCTAATAGGGAATTTATCTTTTATAAAGCTACATTTTTAGATGCAGCAAATGAAATTAGAGGTCTTGTTGGCATGATGCTGGATATCTCTGAACATAAGCAGGCTGAAGCTCTTCAAAAGGCTAAAGATATTGCTGAATCTGCTAATCAGGCAAAAAGTGAATTTCTTGCTCATATGAGCCATGAATTACGAACACCTTTAAATGGAATACTTGGATATACACAAATGCTTAAACGTGAAAAGCAATTATCCGATTTTCAACAAAATGCTATTGAAATAATCCATAATTGTGGTGAGCACCTTTTGACTATGATTAATGATATATTGGATTTATCAAAAATTGAAGCTCGAAAAATGATTTTAGAACCACTAGACTTAGATTTTATTGGATTTTTAAACAGTATAGTAGAAGTTTCAAAAATACGTGCAGAACAAAAAGGTATTTATCTTTCCTTTAAAACTTCTGGTGAATTACCTGAAGGCATTCATGCAGATGAAAAAAGATTAAGGCAGGTTTTACTTAATCTTATTGGCAATGCTGTAAAGTTTGTGGATAAAGGGGGCGTTATTTTTCGTGTTATATCAACAGGTGCAAATGTAAGGTTTGAAATTGAAGACACTGGACCAGGTATTGAGTCAGAAAACATTAATGAAATCTTTCAGCCATTCCAACAAGCTGGAGATCAAACTAAACAAAAAGAAGGTACAGGTTTAGGTCTTGCTATTTCTCAAAGAATTATTCGCATGATGGGAGCTGAAATTCACGTTAAAAGTGAAATTAATAAAGGAAGTACTTTTTGGTTTGAACTTCAACTTCCTGAAGTTTCCTGGAAACATAAAAAAATGGCCGCAGAGGAACCAAAGACAATTATTGGTTATAAGGGAAATAGATTTTCTATCCTTGTTGTTGATAATAAAGCTGAAAATCGTGAAATTCTCAAACATATTTTGTTTCCTTTGGGCTTTGATATTATGGAAGCAGATAGTGGCCAGGATGCTATAGAACAAGCTTTAAAAAGAATTCCACATTTAGTTCTTTTGGATGTTAATATGCCGGGAATTAATGGCTATGATACTGCAAATATGTTTCGAGATAATAAATCTTTGTCAAAAATAAAACTTATTGCTGTTTGTGATACTTTCTCGGAAAAGATTAATAAATTGTGCAAAAAAGCGGGTTTTAATGGTCATACCTTGAAGCCTATTCAAATTAACCATTTACTATCAATTATTCAAAAAACTACAAAGTTAGAATGGATTTACGAAGAAGTTCAATCCTCTGAATTGAAATCCAAAACAAAAGAAGAAAGTCCAATAATTATCCCTCCATTAGACGTTATGAAAAAATTACACAGACTATCCAAACAAGGCGATCTTATGGAAATCCAAAAACAGGCCCAAAAAATGATCAATGAGAATAGTGAATGGACACCTTTTTGTAATCAATTGATTAACTATTCCAGAAAATTTATGGTCAATAAGCTGAAATTATATATTGAAACACATCTATCTTAAAGCAAACAAATTCAGCCAAAATATCAATTAGGAATAATTCTTTCTGGATCAAGAACCATTATTAAATAGTCATTTTCTCTTAGAACACCTAAAAGAGGAATATTCTCATCCATCATATCGTCGGTATAGTTTGAAGCCATTTGTGAGGTTTCTGCAACATGAGTAACTTCATCCGCTGTAATAGCATAAAATTTTCCCTTTCGATGTAAAACAATCATTCGGTTATCAGGATGAATACTATGTTCCGGCATTTTAAAACGTTTTCTTAAATTTAGTACAGGAATGACTTTACCCTGTAAATCAATAACTCCCATCATCCATGATGGAGACTCTGGAACAGGCGAAACAGCAACCATTCGAAGCACACGATCTACATGATCCAGTGGAATAGCATAGTTACGCTTTTCCAGTTTAAAGCATACAAGATGGGTATTTTTTGATAAGTCCTTCATATTTAACCTTCTTTCTTCAAATGGTTTTTTAACTCTTTAGAATTTTGCATATTTCATCAACTATTATATTGTTACCTCCTACAAATCTTGGCTGAGAGAGTCCTTCAATTTCACAGTCAACAATTACACCATTTTTTGAGTATTTTATAAGAGCTTTTCCTGCAGCTATATCAAAGGGTTTTGAACCATGTCCCCAAATGCTGACAAATGCATCTAAACCGCCGTGTGAAACCCATGATGTAACTACTGCGCCTACACTAAAAAGTCGGATACGCTTTGCTTTTAAGTTGAACTCTGTAATTTTTTTGTTCATCCAGTCTTTTTCTTTATTCCAATTTTCTTTGTGTGAGGCCACATCCAAAGCAATAAAAGCATTTTCTAATTTATTTGTCCTACTTACTTCAACAGGTTTACCATTTAATTCAGTAGGAATCCCTTCTGCACCGGCATGTAATTGCTTTGCTATGGGATTATAAGTTAATCCCAATACAGGTTCTTTGTTCCTGGTTACTCCTATAGACGTGTTAAAAAGAGGAATTCCTTTTGCAAAATATTTAGTTCCATCAATTGGATCAATATAACAAACAAATTCTTTATTTTCATCATTCAAGTCTGAATGTTCTTCAAGATAGAATCCTAATTCTGGAAATTTTTTACTTAATCTGTCATAAAAAACTTTTTCAACTTGTCTGTCTAAGTTTGTAGTAATATCAAGGTCAGATTCCCATTTTTTACTTTTTTCAAATTTTTTTTGAATTGAATCGTAATGGTAAAACGCTTCAGTTAATATTTCCCCCTGGTCAAGTGCTATATTTTTTATTACATTTAGAAGCTTTTTATAATCCATAAAAGGATATCCTTAATATTAATTTATAATTTTTTTACCTGAGTGCCCTTTAAGTTTTTATCCGGTTACAATAAGTTCTTATTTATAGAGATATGAATATTGGGTTCCTGTTTTTTGCCTTTAAAAAATATTCGTTCATTCTATACTGCTACTAAATGGGTCATCAGCTCGCAATTCTTCCCAAATATTATCTTCCTTCTCAAATGAACGCTTTAAATAGTATGCACAATAAATTTTATCAATTTTTGTTGGTCCCTTTTCAATATTTTTTGAAGAATCAATCTTTAGGGTTATCGGCCAACGAATTGTATTGTTTATAACCTCTCTTCTTTTATCATTGTTATCATTATAGACAATTGCAAACCCAAATGAAATATCAAGTTCAAAATTATTACCATAATATTTTTGAAGCGCCTTTATTATTTTTAAAGAACTTGATCCACTTTTTAACTTAGTATCTAAAAGTAATATCTTCAAAATAGGTTTAGAATCAGATACTTTTTTTGTGGAAGACTTAATATCTTTTGGATCGGAAATAAAAGGTTCTACACCATTCTTCGCTATATATATTACTCCTATACGCTTACTACCAAACATTGTCGCCAATGTTGCAGCCATTATTGTCCCTCCCTGGTTAACTCCTAATATAATATCTGGAATCAAATCATTTCGTATGAAAACTTTATGCAAAATCCTGGCACTTATACTAATATCGTTGATATAAAACTTTTCTTTTTTGTATTCTCGACAAATGAACTTACCTTGAATAAAACTCTGGCTTTCTGATCTTTTTTCATTTTGAACTAAGACCTCTGATTTCTTATTATTAATATCAGAATTATTTTCAGTTGAGGGAAAAAATTTTGATACAACAGCATCATGAGATGATAAAATTCTTTTCAAAATTAATATTATCACTACTGCTCCAATAAAAACAGAAGTAACCCCAACACTTTCAGAAGATAATTCATTGCCGAATAAATTAACATCTGAATTTCCTGTTGCACCTAAATAGACCAAAACTACACCAAGACCTGACAAAAAAACTCCGACAAGTGATACACAAATAGTAATAACGATTAATAGAATATTTGATCTTTTACCAATATCTCCCATCATCATCATTTTTTATCTCCAAAAATAAATTTATTTTATAAATATAAAAATCTTTAAAAACCTGAAGGATTAACACCTTTTCATTACTTCAGTTTTGACAGCTTAACAAATTATTATCAGCGAAGTGCAACGAAACCCATAAGTTTGAATCCTTTTGGAAAAAAGTGGGAGGGATGTACAATAATTCCTCATTTTGTTTTGCTATATTATATATTATCCGCAGTAACCCATTATTAAGTAAAATTCGGTTGTGGAGCAAAAATCCCTAACAGATATTTTCTAAATTGTCAACCGCTCCTGTTCATATCAATATGTTGTGAGAGAAGGTATCGTCACATTTTGCTTAAGATTATAGATTATTTTTTAAGATTGTTCCCTTGAAAAGAACAAATTTTTGATGTATTAAATTAAATAAAAATAAACATTACTAAGGAGGAAATTGTAATGGAAAAATTTTGTCAAAGTTGTGGAATGCCAATGAAAAAAGATCCTCAGCAAGGCGGGACTAATAAAGATGGAAGCAAAAGTCCAAAATATTGTAGTTATTGTTTTCAATCTGGAGAATTTACTCAACCTGACTTTACTGCTAAGGAAATGCAAGATTTCTGTATTATGAAAATGAAAGAAATGGGAATGCCTAAATTTGTGGGTTGGTTATTAACTCGAAATATTCCCAAATTAGATCGTTGGAAAAATACTTAATCTGTTAGTTAGGAAGAAAAAATGTCACAACCAGATATAAAAACAGTAAATCTTCATGATTCCCAAATTCAATACTTACATTATTCAGGCAAAGGTCCAGCAATTATTATGCTACATGCTACTGGTTTTTTGCCCTGGTTATGGCATCCAATTGCTGAAAAATTAAATAAAAAACATTCGTTTGAAATTATTGCTCCATATTTTTGCGATCATAGGGAAGTAGCCCCTGAAGAAGGCGGTGTTCAATGGGTTTTATTGGCTGAAGATTTATTTAGTATGTGTCAAAAATTAAAAATCGAAAAGGCTCATTTAATAGGGCACAGCATGGGGGCAGTTGTAGCAACGTTATCACATACTATAAATAAATTACAGGCAGAAAAAATGATTTTGATTGAACCCATCTTTTTGCCAGACCAAATTTATGAAACGCAAATGACAGTAGAAGAACATCCTCTAGCAGGCAAATCGATAAAGCGCAGAAATAATTGGAAAGATCAACAAACAGCCAGGGAATACCTGCGGTCAAAAGCATTATTTAAAAATTGGGATGAAAAAATTTTATCTCTATATATTGATCATGGTATGACTACTTGTTCTGATAAAGAAGGCTTGCAACTTACCTGTTCACCTCAAAGAGAAGCATCTCTATTTATGGGAGGAATGCATCGTAATCCCTGGCCTCTTTTAGAAAAAATTTCCTGCCCTACCTTAATTATTGAAGGAAGTGTAAGTGATAATAAAAAAGTTATAGATTTAAAAAAAGCTACAGAAATGATACCAAATGGATTTTATCATGAAGTACCAGATGCTGGACATCTTGTCCCCATGGAGTTCCCGGGTGTATGTTTAGAAATTTTTGAAAAGTTTTTATAAATATTCCAATATTCCCACCATTAACATATTCTTGAAAAGCTAAACACCAGTGAAATAAGGCATTAGCAAAATAGGATTGGACTAAGATTATTTTTTCAACTCATTGATTTTAAAAAAATTCAAGTAACAAAGCCAACCTTTATTCAAAGTTCTTTTATTCAGTGAAATATTTCTTGTGTCGACTTGTATAAAAAATATATGATTCTATTTTTAGATATAAAAACTTAGGAATCAAAATTAAGAGCGCCATAATGCAAAACGTATTAAATATTATGGAAAGGTGGAAAAATTGAAATGAAAAAGGCAAAAACATGTTATTTTTCATGGTTTATATTAGCCTTGTGTTTGTTTCACACAACTATAATTCAGGCAGAATTATTGACTGTACAAAATAAAACAGGAGACACAGGAGAAGAAGTTACAGTAACTATTTCAGTATCAAATGCAGCCAACTCTGTTAAGGCATTTGGTTTTGATATT
>Ga0272440_1001981_pt1 | contig 16280 bp, 14 predicted proteins | sample SSMMMBAug17_FD_192440 | JGI IMG/M metagenome (GOLD analysis project Ga0272440, IMG submission 192440) | Marine sediment archaeal communities from Little Sippewissett salt marsh, Falmouth, MA, United States - SSM-MMB-Aug17 | ecosystem: Environmental > Aquatic > Marine > Wetlands > Sediment ... | reverse complement strand
AAGCCTTTTTAGTATTGTTGGCTTATTTTTGGCTTTTGAATTTAATATTTCGGCAAGTGCGTCAATAATCCTGGTTGCAAGTTCAGCTTTTTTTGTCAATATTGGAATAAAATCAATTCGTTTTTAGCTTGAAAAATAATTTCCCCGGTCTGACCTGTTCGACTGATAGGCATCACACCAAAATGAAATTAACATGTTATCCCAATCTTTCCTGAATGACTTGAGTGTAACCAAAGTCGACTGAATTCCGGGGACATAATCCTTATTTCTTGACATAAACCTTATAATATAAGATTTTATATCAAAAAATAAGGTCATGTCTCCGGAATTCAGTCTATTTACAGGTGATCCTATAGGTGCCCTGGCCAATCGGTATTTACAAATTCCCTGCGCTTGCATGACGCCTAATAACAAAAGATTGGTTGCGCTTTCGAACATGATTGATCGGTTTCAACCTGATGTGGTGATTGATTTTGTATTACAGGCCTGTCATGCATATAATGTTGAATCCTATAAGGTGGGGCAACATGTCAGTGAAAAACATGGCTTGCCTTTTCTTAAGATAGAATCTGATTATTCAGATGGTGACACTGGTCAATTAACAACGCGAATTCAGGCACTTTTTGAAAGTGTATAGGAAGTACATCATGAAAAATGCTGGAATTGATATCGGTTCACGAACCATTGAATTGGTTATCCTTGAATCAGGTAAAATCCTTAATAAATATCAAACAAATACAGGCTATGACCCTGTTCGCGCAGCCAGTGAATTACTGGATGGCCATCACTATGATTGCATTATGGCAACAGGTTATGGCCGAGAGGTTTTTCAACTTGCTTATAAATCGAAAACAGTGACAGAAATAAAAGCCTATGCCAGGGGGGTCAAAGCACTTTTCCCATATGCTCAAACGATTCTGGATATCGGCGGACAGGATAGCAAAGCCATTTCTCTTTTAAATAATGGCAAAATTAAAAAGTTTGAAATGAATGATCGTTGTGCTGCCGGGACTGGCAAGTTTTTAGAAGTCATGGCCAACGCATTGGGGTTTGGTATTGATCAGTTTGGTGATGAAGCATTGAAAGCGACAAAAGAGCTGAAAATTAACAGTATGTGTACTGTTTTTGCAGAATCGGAAGTTACATCACTTATTGCCAAAGGTCAAAATAGATATGAAATTGCCAGAGGTTTACATGCATCTGTTGTCAGGCGTGCGGTAAGCATGCTGAAACGTATATCTGTTTCAGGTGAGATTGTTTTTGCAGGCGGTGTGGCAAAAAATGCATGTATTCATTATTTGCTTTCAGATGCTTTAAATCAGGAAATCAAAGTGCCTGATGATCCACAATTTGTTGGGGCCATTGGTGCTGCATTGTTAGCGGGAGATTAACTGATGGAGTTCATGTTTGTCTGTCCTGAAAAAAATGATATTTTTCAAACCAGTGTTTTTCATATCATTGAGAACAAAGGTATTCAAATTGATGAAAATGGCAACAAAAGTTTGGATGCCAGAATAAAACTGGACAATCTCTTAAATTACATTTTGTTTGTATAGACTGGCTATCTTATCTGAGCCACAACAAAAGCATCCTGAAATCCATGATGTCCCAATTGTTGTTCAACATATCTGGCTTTATTTTGAGGCATACAATTACCGATCAGCACCCGATAATATATTTGATCCCCATTTTGGGACAACACAATATGTGAATCATTATACAATGGTCTTAAGCGGTTGCGGAGAGATACTGCATTTTGACGATCACTAAAGGCGCCTACCTGTATTTGAAAACAATTTCTGTTTACAAAGTCCTGGTGCGATTTTTTTTGCATTTTGGCTATTTTTATTCTAACATTTTTTTTTGTTTGTTTTGACTGGTCAACGATTGCTTGTTCTGACTGTTTAACATTTTTTGCCTGTTTGAACCTTTTGAATTTTGTGCTTTTTTTCAAGTATGCTGTAGGTTCGTTAATTGTCCTGATAAATACATTGGCTGTTCCATTTTTGACTACGCCAAGACGACGAGCAGCACCATAGGATAAATCAATGATTCGTCCCTGAACAAAAGGGCCTCGATCATTAATTCGAACAGTCAGGCATTTTTTATTGTCGAGATTGTATACTTTTACATATGTTCCCAATGGAAGTGTTTTATGAGCAGCGGAAATGGCATACATATCATAAGTTTCTCCATTTGATGTTTTTCTGCCATGAAACTTTTTACCATACCATGATGCAAGCCCTCTTTGTTCAAAATAATCCACATATGTCATGGGTTGATACCATTGATTGCTGATTTGATAAGGCTTACCATATTTACATCGCAGGGGAGGGGTCGATTGAATGACTTTTTTGGACAAACATGAACCCCACACAAAAAGACATAAAATAATTGTCAATTGAATAATATTTTTTTTCATTGATCTTTGACCTTTTACAAATATAAGTGCTATCTCCGAGCTATAAAAAATTTAATTATCACCTACTTTGTGAAGATAAGCAAGAGAAAATTATTCAAAATAATTCAATAGTTCGGCAATTAAGTACACTCCAATTTTTCCTCAATAAATGATTTCAATCTATTCACCATAAACTTACTGGCAAATTCAATTAGATGTTCGCAAAAAGGGGCCCATTCAGGGTTATCTTGCATCATTTTTCTTGCCTGTTGTTGAATTTCCATTAAATCACCTTGCTTGGACAGGCGATATAAAGAGTTCATAATTTCTGATGGTGGCGTAATAAGGGCCTGCTTTTTTTCTGTTTGATTCTCTTGTATCATGGCTGTATCTTCTTCATAAATCCATTCCAAATCTGTTTTTTCCTGAATAGTCGATAACAAATGATTGATATGAATCGGTTTTAATGTATATCCATTAAAACCGGATTTCTGACACATTGCCTGAATATTTTCAGTCAACGTATCGCAAACAGCCACAAGTCGAATTTTTTCTAATAATTGGTTCCTGCGAAAACCCTGGGCTGTTTCATAACCATTCATATCAGGCATATTGATATCCAGAAGAACAATATTTGGACGTCTTTTTTTTGCCTGTTCTATTGCATCAGCACCACTACCCGACTCCATAATATCAAAGCCTAAGGGAAACAAAATATCCTTTAGTACTTCCCGATTCTCAGCCTTGTCATCAACGATCAAAACAGTAAGTCGATTCCCTTTATAGCCGATAATTGTTTTTGTTTCATCCTGTGTCAAATTATTGCTTCGCCATGAAACAGCGGGCATTGATAATTCAAACCAGAATAAACTTCCTTTATTCAGCTCGCTTTTGACATGGATTTCAGCGCCCATCATACGAATAATGCGTTGTGATATTGCAAGACCAAGTCCTGTGCCTTCTTTTTGTTTGTTTTGGTCACCTACTTGATGAAATGGAAGAAAAATTTCCTTAATACTTTGAGAATCAATGCCAGGACCGGTGTCTTCAATCTCAAAACGAATAAGACCTTTTCTGTTCAATACACGAAAGATGACACCTCCCCTGTCCACAAATTTTATGGCATTGCCAATAAGATTGAGTAATACCTGCCGCAATCGTTTTTCATCCGCATGAACGCCTTCAGGAATTTCCTTTGATGGTACAAACGAAAGGTAAATATTTTTTTGACGAGCTTTGATTCGTGAAACTTCAACAATACTGTTCAAGAGATTTAGAAGTCCAAAATCTAATGGTTCCAGTATCATTTTTCGTGCTTCAATTTTGGATAAATCAAGAATGTCATTGATCATTGTCAGAAGATGTTCTCCACAATTATGAATAATTTGTACGGCATTTTGTTGAAAGTCTGTTAATTTCTTATCCCTTTTCAGCATTTGTGTGTATCCAAGAATGCCATTTAATGGGGTACGAAGTTCATGGCTCATATGGGCAAGGAACTCGCTTTTGGCCTGATTGGCTGATTCTGCTAATTCTTTGGCTTTCTGAAGAGCTTCTGCCTGTTTGGTCTCACTGATATCCAGCATCATTCCAACCAGGCCGCGAATTTCATTTGCTGTATCCAGGAATGTCGCTTTGTAAATAATAAACTCACGAGTGGCACCATCAGCACATCGAATTGCTTTTTCATATACTTGAATGCCTGGATTTTCAAATAGTTCTCTGTCTTTCTGATATATTTCCTGAGCTGCGGGTGCTGGAAATATATCATAAACTGATTTTCCTACAATTTCTTCACTATCAATACCCATGACAAATTCAAAAGCAGCATTGCATCCTTCAAAATGTAAGGACTTGTTGTTATAGAAAATGGGATGGGGAATGGTGTCCATGAGGGTGTTGACAAAATTGAGATTTTCCTGAAGAATCTTTTCTGTTTGTTTACGTTCACGAATTTCTTCCTTATAGCGGGTGACATCACTGGTAACAACCACAGCATGTGTAATCCGATTGTTGTCATCATAGTATGGATAATAGTTCACCTCATAACAATGTGATTTTCGAGTTGTGCCAAATTCAAACCAGGACTCATAATGAATTTCTTTTCCTGAAAAGCATTGATCCAGATAATGCTTGAGGGTAGATTCAAATACCTCAGGCCCCCAGACATCAGAAACAGTTTTTCCCACAAAGTCATCCCATGATTTGTCCTGGGCTTCACAATATGTGCGATTGACAGCTTCATAACGATAATCGCGATCAATCAATGTCATGGACTCTTTTGAGGCATTGGACAGGAATTCATATTTGTGCCATTTTTCCTCAATAGCCTTGCGATGGCTTATATCCACCATGACCATGAGAAAACAATCTCGGTGTCCCACATTAATAGGTGCAAAAGAAAACAACAGCTCATTTCTTTTTCCACTTTTGGTTTGCATGCTCATTTCATGGTTATGCAGGGGATTTTTTCCAGAAAGATTGGATACAATATACGACCATTGCGCTTCAGAAAAAATATCAGTATCCCGACATTTTTTGTGGATCAGTTCTTCACGTGGGATTTCTGTCATGACTTCAAAGCCAGGATTGACAGCAAGAAAGGTCTCTGTGTCTTTTGTCAGAATTGCCATTCCAACAAGCTCGGTATGAAATGCCTGCACCAGATATTCATGTGCTTCGTTCAGTAGGGCTTCAGCAGTTTTACGTGTGGTGATATTGCGAACAATCACAATAAATTCAGAACCTGAAGCCATTATTCGACATTCATAATATAAGTGGATATTGTGTTTTTCAATTTGTGCTTCAAATAATTGCGGACTGCATGTTTCAAAGGCTTTTTGGGCATGAATCATTGTTTTTTCTGCCATAGAAAGCGGCATCATATCGTAAATAAGGCTGCCTAAAAAATCATTGGGATATTTAAAAAATTCATCCTTTCGCCCCATGTGAAAATCAAGGAGCGTCCCTGTCTCATTGAATTTAAACACAAGATCTGGAATGGCTTTTAATAATGTTTGTATACGTTGCTCGCTTTCAGCCATCAGTTGATCCAACAAATCCTTTTGATTGCGTGAAATGAGGCTAAACCGATTATCAAATAATCGCAAATCAATTGGATGATTTAAATAGTCATTCATTCCAGCATCAAGAAGCTGTTTCATATTTGTTGAATGGGTATCTGATGGCATCACGCCCAGAATAAATTGTTGGTAGAACTTACATTCTAAAACAATTTGTCTGATCATCTCAAGCGGTTTTTGTTTTTGGTTTGCAAAATCGGCAATTATAAACAAGAAATCCTGAGGGCAAATATATGTTTGCATTTGCCTGACTGTATTACACACGATGATCGAACAATTTTTTTGTGACAAAAATTGTCTGATCTCAGGGTTTTCTTTTTGTGTAAAGTAGATCACTTTCATGGTTTAATATCGAGAATTTTATACGCATATAAATTGTTTAGCAGGCTGGACACCACATTCCAGGCATTCGGATCAATACTGTTGACAATATCTTGCAATGTATTCTTACCATTGCACATGCCAAGTAGAAATTTAGCTTCCTGCGGTGTTTCCATCCAGTTCATACTTTCGATTAACAAATACATCGTTTTATGTGGATATGTTTTCACTGATGTATCAATTGAATTTCTGTTTTGAATCGTTTGATCCAGTGAGTAAATATTTGATTCAATTACATCCGCAAGCTCGGATAGACAATAGTTAGTCGATATGGCCTTTATTTCTGGTCGGATAATCGGAATATCCTGCGGCCTGAACGTTTTGATATCATAATTCTGTGTATCCACGTTTACCTGTTTTAGAATGTTCTTTCCAAATCGTTCAAAATATAGCAGTGTATGATTATTACTGACACCACCTACAAATGGAAAATCCTGAGGGACATATTGCATGGCAATATCTTCATACGCAGAATCAATTTTCACATTTTCGCTTTGCGTTTTGGATGGCCATTTTTCATCATATTGAACCAGCAGTTTAAGTTGATCATGATTCAGGTAATACACACGAGCGATGCCATATTTTTGAGGCGAACGATATATTTTTGCACCTTCATGAAGAATAAAATCCCCCATTGTAAAAAGGGAAATATCCGCCATATGATGTTGAATAAATTGAATGGTTTCTAAGGCTTCACTGGCAGTTTCAGTGGGAAAGTTGAGAAACGTCATCACCTGTGTGGAAATCCCAGCATGGGATAGATTGCAAATACATTTTTGGGCCTGATCTTTTGAAATACCTTTATCCATCAATTTTAATATACGTTGATTTGCAGATTCCAGGCCAATTGCAACAGATAAACATCCCCCTTTTTTTAAGGTCATGCAATTTTGTTTTGTAAAAAAATCATCTACCTTGATATCAGTTGTCCACAAATAAGATCGTTTATTGCGAATGATTTCTTCAGCAATTGCCAGAACTGTTTCAGGAAGTATTACATCAACAGAAAATGAAAAATGATTGGTATCATATTTTTGATTGAGATGGTCCAGGTCTGCAATGATTTGTTCAACCTTTTTTTCTCGATATTTCAACGTGCCCTTTTGCGTTGCACCATAATGACAAAAAGCACATCGGTTCCAGTAGCAACCACGTGTAGGGGCATAAGGCAAAACAATTTCAGGAGATAAATATAGATGCAAGGGGTAACCATCGTAATCAGGCGGTGGGATGCTGTCCATGTCTTCCAGAAAGGTCTGGTCAGAAGGATAATAAATCTGGCTTGTTTTGCGGTCATACAATATGGTGTTACCCATTGCATGATTGGCTTTGTTGGATTTCAAATGCTGTATGAGATTGAAAAGGGCAGTTTCGCCTTCATACAATATGATACTATCCAAATATTTAAAAAAAAGCATGCTGTGTTTATCTTGAGGAATTTGTAATGCAATCCGGCAGATAAACGCGCCACCTGCACACAAATGAATGTCTGGAAAATGATTCCGAATAAGATCTGCCAATGCAAACATTTGTAATATTTGCGTGGGATAGGTGGCGGAAAAACCAATCAAGTCTGGACTTTCTTGTTGAATCCAGGGGATTAAATGCTTTTGATAATAGGAATATAAAGGATTTATACCCACCTTGCATTGTTCTTCAATATCTTCAGGACAGGTCAGGAAATAAGGTGTTGAATATTCACAAGGTTCGATTTTCATAGGATGATATGCGCTTGAAATAATTTGCAAGGCCTGTTTCAGATCCTCAACATTTTTCTCATAACGTTCGTAATTATAGAAATGATCAGGATCTTTGAATTGTTGTTTGATATTCTCGATATTTGAAATGATGCTCGAATCAACACCCAGCCCTTTCATTAATGATTCATATTGTGAATGTTCAGAAAGATTTAAAAAGGGTTGATTGTCTAATTGGTTAAATTTTGATTCAATCATTTGTTGGCAAGTCATTAAAAACTGTTCGCTCAGTAATGTATCATGTGCCTCAATATTGATATCTTTTATTATAACATTCTCGCCCTGTTTTCGTAAAAAACCAGCAAGATAAGGTATTGCCGGATGCGGTTGTGTAAAGTCTGCAATAGGGGGATATAATAGCACTGTTTTAAATGCCATGATTCACCTCATTTTGGATAAAATTTGAAAAGATATGAATTATAGCTGAATAGCGGAAGTCACATCTATGTTTTATGTGTCACCCTTTGAGGCTATGATTCTGATCAATCTTTAACCCAGGGCTTGTATGTTACAAAGTATGTTATAATTAATTAACTACAATGTCACCGAAAATTTATGATCAAATGATTATGAAATATGTACCCCAGATTTATCAAGACTGAACGAAATAGACCCAAAACCATAATGAAACGAACCTTTGGCTCGAACATTTCCATTTGCGATTTCCAGGCTCGCTGATGTTCCTACGCCCCAGACTTTCAGTGAAATTCCGCCTGAAACACTTTTCAGAGAACCTGATTTGTTAAACGTAAATGATGCGTTTGAAAATTTATGGCCGCCTATGGTCAATGATCCAGAAGCTGTTAATTCCCCACTGCTGTTTTCACCAAAGGTCAAGGTTGTTGATGCGGCTCCTGGAACCTGAAAAGTAGCTTTGATTGTGCCATCTGTATTGACCTCAATATTCGAAAATTGAGAGCTTAACTTACTGACTTTATTATAAACTGATTCGAATTGATTGAGAAAATTCTTTAAGTCATCAGATGAGGCAGCCTTTTTGACAAAGTTCTTTAACGAATTACCCGATAGTTTTTTTGCATTATCAATGAAATTGTCAAGATCATCGCCCGCTTTTGATGCTGCTTTAAGAAAATCCGCCTTGACATCATCAGAAAGATTCTTTGTGTAGGAAACCAAATCATCTACTGAATCACCAGCTTTTGCAGCGGCTTTTGCAAAATCTTTTCTGGCATTTGATCCGAGGCTTTCAAGTGTATTTTTAAAATCCTTTGCAACCTCACCGCCTGCGTCCAGTGCATTCTCCAATCCAGCAGCAATGTCTTTTGCTAACTGGGTATTCACTTCTGGCGTAACTGATGCATTTGTCACATTAATTTTACCTTCCATAATATCGCTAAGATCAAGTGTTAAGGAGGTTGTTACACCAAAGCCTGCAACAGTTTGACGCTGTGTGAGGCTGAATTCACCTGACTTGGGATTGTATGAAAAATCAGCTTGTGCCAGATCAATTCCAATGCCATAATCTCCGACACCAAACCCGATTCCGCCCTTTACAGTTGCTGAAATGGCTTTTGTATCGACATTATATGTAACATCAGAAAGGTCCAGCGATATGCCCGAACCAAATGAAAATCCACCAAACGATATGACACGTTGATCACTTTCATTTTTGTACGATTCAAATCTCATACCATTGTAACTGAGCGAGAAGACTTCTCGGTCCAAATCAAAAGAAACAAAAGCATCTGCACTGTCTGTATCCAGATTGATCCCAAGATCTGAAAGCGCAGATTGCATTTCACCAAAGCCAGGAATAAAACTTGTATCCAATCCAGATCTGAGATGTGCTTCGAAATATCGACCATTTACAGTTTTCTGTGCATTCTCATCATAATAGTTACCCTCAATCATTTTTGCTGTAAATGTCGTAGAGGTGCCATCATCCTTACTCAAAATTTTTGTAATATCAATTGTTTTTGTCCCATCATCAGATTTAGAGACATCAAAGGTAAAGCCATCAGTTTTAACACTAAAAGTATCCTGGCCTGGATTAAAAACAATGGATGCTGAAGAAAGTGTGGTATTGACATCAAGCCCGACTTTTTTCAGGGCTTCTTGCAATTTATCAAAACCAGGTATCATATCTGTTGCAATTGATGCTGATGCTGACATCATAATTGATGTTCCATTGAGGGTGCCATCAGTTGTTATGGATCCGCTGACATTCGTTTCTATACCCAGGCCGCTTAATGTGCCGCCATTGAAAGAAATATTGGTTGTATTGTTCTGTTCTTTTGAAATGGAAAAACTGCCCTGGCTGATTGTAACCTGTTGATCAAACGCATTAAATGATGCACTGCCTTCAATGGTAAGCCCTTTGTTGCTGATGCTTGCAGTGCCTTGAATATTCACACCGCCAGAAATATCATTGCCTAAAACATCACCGCCCACATTGAAATTAGCAGCTTGTTTTGTTGATGCACCAGTAACCTTGTAATCTTTGCTAACATCAAGATCAACATCAACAGCGCTTCCAAGTCCATAAGCAGATAGATCGGCTTTTCCAGTTGCTGTAATATTTCCTTCACTGTCCTGTGAATAAATAATATCAGATATTTTAACATTACCAATGGTCGCACCATTTTCCATCAGATTTTTCTGATTCAAATCATTATTCTTTGATTCAATTAACCCAATCAATTCATCTTGACTGCCAACACTGGCGGCTTGAGATATAAATTCGCTGCGTTCAGTTCCAGACAATTTCGCTGTCATTTGAATAAACGAACCTACATCATCTCCTGCCTTTTCAGCCGCACTCAGGAATTGCGCACGTTCGTTGCTATCAAGCGAATTTGTTTGCTGAACCAACTGATTGACACTATTTCCTGCATTACTGGCCGCAGAAAGCAATTGAGATTGTTCTGAACCCTCAAGTTCTTTAACCAGCGTGTTAAAATTTTCATATTGGTCATTTGCAGGGGGCGCGATATCAAACAATAGCCCAAGAGCTGGATTTTCTTTTTGTTTTAGATTTATACCAGTAGAAATATAATTTTCTCTATCCTTTCCTGTCAGCCCAAGATCGTCAGCATCCTTTTCAACATTTTCTGTAAATTGATCAAGGTTAGATGTAGAAAGAATTTGTTGGCCAGTTGAGCGAAATTTTATAAAAGGATCTAATTCATTATCTTGTTTGGATAATGTTGAGGAAATAATATTTTTTTTACCTTGAGAAATTTTTCTTTTTAATTGATCCATTTTTAAATCATGATGATAATCAGATATTCTATGGATCGAATGAGATAGTTTCATTTTTATCCTCCTTATTTTTGTCCTTTTGAGTGTGTTTCAACAGGCAAGCCTTCATAAACCCATCGTTCCACCCCGCCTTTTAAAACACCTAATATGTTAAAACCATTAAGTTTAAGATACTGAGCAGTGATAGGCGCCTGTTTCATTGCCCAATCAACAACAAATATCTCTTTATCTTTTGGAAATTTTTTTGACATTTCATCAATTTCCAATGTTTGACAATGAATTGAACCAATAATAAATGAATCTTTACTAAAATTATTGGGTCTGACATCAATAACAAGTGGATTTAGTTTTTTAATTAACGCGGATGCTTTTAAAGGAGCTATTTTTTTAATTTTTACCTCTGCATAAGATTTATTGACTTGCATTGGGTAATTAAAACTTCGCCACTCCTGTATCCCTCCTGAAAAATGGTAAACTTTTTTAAAACCTTTCCTAACTGCAACCCTTGCAGCTCTTAAGCTATAAGGTCATTGTTTTCCCATACAATAAAAGACAAGGGGAATATCTCTATCCTGTGGGAGATCTTTTGATATCGACATATCACTTAAAGGTATACTGATTGAATCAAGTATATGCTGCCGATCAAATTCTATACGACTCATAGAATTGATTACAATGACTTTGGTTTTATTCATCATATATTTCAGCTCTGGTGCTGAAATACTTAAAATGAATTCATCTGAAGCATATAAATCGTTATTTACTAAAAAACTAACTGCAAAACCTAATAAAAATATTTTGAGAAAAATGGTTTTGTTCATAATTATTTCCTTGGTATTCGTAAAGTTTTTAACGCATTTCAAAATCAGCCGCATTCAGTTCTGACAGACTATTGAGGGGCAACAATCTAAATCCTTGCAGCTTCCAATTGTTGATATTGTTGATATTCCTTTTGCATCTCAAAATATTGCTGTTGATCTACGCCTGTTGCGCTCGCAATAGATGGCCAGTCAGCAACATTATGTTTTATAAGACCATCAATCAATGAAAGCGTTGCTTCCATTTTACCTTTTTTTTCGCCTCTTTTTTCGCCTCTTTTTTCACCTTCCAAAATATAATATTCCGAAATGGTCTCTGGGTAATCAGTCATATTAACCTCCTGTTTGATACGTTCAAATGTTTCCTGAGATATTTTTTTATAAAACGAAACAAACTGTTCAATCAACAATAAAATATCTCTGGGCAATTGATCTTTCATCTTACTGACTGTTTGATAAATATCTCTTACCAATTCTTCAGGATCAGTATCTTCATCATTGGCTTTGAGCGCCAGCAGCTTGCACAGAAGTGATTCTTTCTGGATAAGTTCACTGCTCATATGCGATTTTAACTTGATGACATCAAACTTGTGAAACTGTTTTTCATTATTACTGTCAAAGCCATACCAAAATTTATCAGGTACAGGTTTCCGCCAGATCGCATCATCGGTGTAAAAAACAATACTCCATACAGGTTTTCGTTTTAATAACCATGCATAACACAGGTATTCAAATACTCGCTCGTCTAATGATGCCCGGGTGCTTTGATTTTCATGATGAATGACAATTTCGGAAATTTGTCCATCAATTTCTAATTCAGCAGCAATGAATAGATCACCTTTTAAACTATCTTTCAATGCCTGGTATTTGCTGATAAATTCTTTGTCAATAAATCTGCAATTTTTAACTTTTACTTTAGGGAAAAAGTAAGCCAGAAATTCGTAGATAAATGATCGAATCAGCCACTTAAACAAATTGTCATGCGGTTTGGGGTTGGGCGTGGATTTTGCCATGAGATAATCCTTTTCATATTATTTCAATACTTTAACTCAAAAAGAAACTGATATATTAAAAAAAATGGAGACACTCTTTCATATGCTGATTAATGTATTAATGTATTGAGGGGCAACAATCTAAATCCTTGCAGCTTCCAATTGTTGATATTGTTGATATTCCTTTTGCATCTCAAAATATTGCTGTTGATCTACACCTGTTGCGCTCGCAATAGATGGCCAGTCAGCAACATTATGTTTTATAAGACCATCAATCAATGAAAGCGTTGCTTCCATTTTACCCTTTTTTTCGCCTCTTTTTTCGCCTCTTTTTTCGCCTCTTTTTTCACCTTCCAAAATATAATATTCCGAAATGGTCTCTGGGTAATCAGTCATATTAATCCTTTTCATATTTTGACCCTTAACCAGGGTGAAAATCGGCAGGTTGTTAAGTAATTCTCGCCTCTGGTTTTATTTTAATTGCTCAATTGCATGTTACGTCTCTACATAACCTTATTTTTTTGGGACGATCAATAAAAATGAGCATCTTTTTTTCCAAACTCTCCTTGCTTATACATTATCAGAGATCATTGATCAATATTAATGTTTGTGTTTTTTCGTTTAATTATGTGCAAATTTGTTTAAATATAAATGGCATATTCCTTGCTTGAACAATGAAAGAAAATCGTTAAGGAATGTGCTGAAAATAAATACCCTATTATTGATATTGTTTGTTTTGAGGTAATTGTACTGTAGAGATGAGGAACTAAGCATGATATGATATTTTCAAAGCACTCCCAAATAAAAAGGAATGATTCAATGTATCGATATATTATATTCATTTTAATATTAATTTATTCAGGATGTTCCATGAGTTTTCAAACATCCATTCCGCTTGTCAATGCACATGTGACATTGAAGTATGACAAACCCTATCCTTTAAAATCAATTAATCCAGATGCTTTTTTGATCATTGTCAGTGATGAAAGTGAACAATATAAGAAATCCCAGGCATTACTGCAAGAAGTGAAACAACGTTTGAAACAAACAGGATATTTTCAAATCACTGATCACCTGGATGATTCACGAAAAAGTCCTACATATATTTTAAATATAAATCATTATGTGAACTCGCCCATGCAAAAAGCAAGGAATGCCGGCATTCGAGATATGCATGAAATAGATAATATTTGTGAACAATCTGATGCTTTGATCTCATATGTCAGCCTGTATGATCCCCAATATTTTGAAATGAAACATGTCTTTATGATCAAATCCCTTGCAAAGAAAAATTTTGAATCCAAAGGTCCAAAGTCGTTTGAAAGCCAGTTAAGTCAACAAATCGTTTCTCAATTGGATAAAGCCATTACTGTACCTCGAAAATCCATTGATGCCTATATTTTACCTGGGATGGATTTGCGTGCGAAAAGATATTTAATTCAATATGATTATATAAAAGCAAGAAACCGCCTGAATTCCATATTACCAGCGATGGATTATACCCAAAAATCTGTGCCTGAAATTAAGAAACAATACGAAAAGTGGCATCGAAACAATTTACGCAATTTGGAAACTGATTTAATTAATTATTATGGATTCTTATTGGCATGCGAGGCCAGTGAAGCCGATCCAATAAAGTTGCAAGACATCTATAAAGGATATCAGACAATTATCACGTTGACAGAATCAAGCCAATTAATCAAAGCCTGCGCACATGCTCTGGGGCGCAGTAGTATATAGTCATGATGAAAATAAAAGGAGATTATGCAATGCGCGGTAGACAATATCAATGCATATTCATATCATTGATACTTTTGTTGTCTATTTGTGGATGTGCAAAAAGTCAATTGCATGTTACACAATTCATTCGGCCACCCTCAAAGGTTGTTCGATTTCGAGATATTCAAACCATTCAGGTGCAACAACCAGATATCCAGTTTTCTGGCAGACTGTCTACAGATTTGAAACAACTATATCAGCATCTTATTCAGGAAAATATTGCCAAAACTTTCAGTCATATGCCCTGGTATCAAGTCCAACTGATCTGTCCAAATGCGCAATGTGAATCCATTTCAAATCAAATAGAACAAAATGGGTATGAATGGGATAATCCTGTTCGCACAGAAATGTCTTATCAAAAGCAACATCAATTATTTATAAATGGTAATATTTATCAATCCATTAATAATCAATCGGAAATTACAGTTTCAGCGACATTAAGCATTGTCCTTCTGGATCATGAAGGAAATGAGGTTTATGTTCGGCTGTTGGATAAATTAAGCGCCAGGGATCATTTTATACCCAACCAATCTCACTGGGATAAAATTTGTATGCATCGAAGGTTGGCGCAAAGATTATTTCAACTTGCAATCACTCAGTTAATGGATGATATTTATCCCAAAAAAATCAAACGCTTAATAAGTATTCACAAGGATGCTGATATTCGGGGGCGTTATCTACTTGAAGCAGATGCATTTCCTGAAGCCCTTGCGCATATTGAAGACGCTATCAATAAAAAAGAACGTGCATATATTGAAAAAAAGAACAAAATATTAGCAAAATATCAAAAGTTGGAAAAAAAAGCTTTTGCGCATGCTTTACCTGATGACGATTTTCGAGAAAAACGCATTGAAATGGCCAAAGAAAAAGAAATTGAAATTGATAATGCCAGAAAATGTTTATCAGGGGATTACAAAAACTATGGTACAGCACTTGAAGCACTTGGATTTATTGATCAGGCAATCGAATACTATGAAAAAGCAATTCATGCTGATCCAATGAATTATATGGCCAGAATGGCTTTTAATCGTGTCGTTTATTTTAGAACAACCAGTACTAAAGAACTGGAACTTAGTCGTGAAATTAGTGAACAGTCATTAAGGAGTCATGATGAACTATAGAATTACCTTTTTGTCAATTGGTCTTATTTTGAGCGGACTCATTCTACATGGATGCACAACCACCAGATCATTGCCCAAAATGCAAGATTACCACTCCCCTTTTTCAGGTATTCATCGCCTTTTACTTCTAGATTGCAAAACAGTGCCATCAAATATTAATTCGGGAATTTTTTCAGCATCAAAAAGTGATATTCATATGCTTTCGATGGGAATTTGCGAATCTTTTCGCGATGTGCCGCATATTCGGCTGTCCTATATACCTCAAAAAGATTTGATTCCACAACATGCTGATTATGATGCGCTACTTTCTGCCCAAATCTGGTGGCAATTCGATGCTGAAACCAAAACACAATCACCCAGACATCAGTTTGATTTAATTGTTCAACTTCAATTGCATATCAAAAATGAAAACAACAGAATTCAAACACGTAATTATTATATTACTGCAATGCACAGGGAAGGCTTTATTGTTCGCAATCAACTGTTTTTTTGTCGATTGGCAGACAATTCACAAGATTCTTTGCCAGGCAACTACATGATTCCGAAACTATCAGAGCGAATTTTTGAATTAACAAAACTGCCAAAAGATCTACCAGTAAAATAACCTGATCTTGTTGACCCCAAAAGCAAGACGCTTCTTAATGCCAGAGCGTATAAGGCATTAATTCATTATCTTGTGACATCACGTTTATCAAAAAACAATCCCGATGTTATCCCTTTATTCAT
>Ga0272440_1001980_pt1 | contig 16283 bp, 11 predicted proteins | sample SSMMMBAug17_FD_192440 | JGI IMG/M metagenome (GOLD analysis project Ga0272440, IMG submission 192440) | Marine sediment archaeal communities from Little Sippewissett salt marsh, Falmouth, MA, United States - SSM-MMB-Aug17 | ecosystem: Environmental > Aquatic > Marine > Wetlands > Sediment ... | reverse complement strand
GATCTTTTATTTTAAGAACGATATTTTTTTGAATGGCATTACCAGTACCATCAATCAAATGTCCAACATGGATATAATCGAATAGATCTGACATCTCTAAATCTCTTTTATCAACCTTGCGCATCCGGCCAGATTTCCTTAGGAAAATGTTTGACGCTTATGCTTTTCACAATGTATCAATTTGATCCAGGTCATCAAGGATTTCATTGAGTCCGCGAAGTATTAATTCATTGATTTCATCAATCGTTTCCTGATCAGTTTTTAGAATATTTCGCCAGATTCCCAATTCAAGCTTAATAAAAAAATTATCTACATATTCACTGGATGCAAGGGAATTGAAATACACTTCACCAGGTAATCTTTTATCAAATTCAAATTTGACAAAAGATCCGGCATCATCATTGGCATGAAGCATGACTGTTACAAGCTCATAAATAAGCTGGTCAATATTATCAGGAATGATAAAATCGATAAACCATTTGGGGAAAATATGATATTTTCTGCCATACACCTTTGTTTTACTTACGCTTTCTAGTTTTAGATTCAAAACAGCTACAGTTTCTGTATTTACATAGGTTCCTTCTGTAACAATATTGTTATTAAAATACTTTAAACCATAGGCATCAAATAATAATCGGGTAACCAGTTTGAAATAATACTTTTTTAGGTTGGCAAGAGAAAAAGCTTCGTCAAAAACAGGCTGCCCATCTGAATTAAAAGGGATGATTTTGCCTTCTTTTGTATAGATTGAAAACTTAAAAAAATCAGGCGAGCAGTCGAATTGGAGTTTAAACAGAATGTTTCCATTTTCATTGATACTTTTAATATGAGTTTGTAATACATCTCTAAATTGTTCTAAATATTCTGAAATTAGCGGATAATCTTTTTTTAATGATTCGTATTTACATGAGACAGAAAAATCAAAATGCGTATAATCAATGCCCTTGTGCTGCTTAATTTTTAGCAAAGAATTGATGACGATATAGCGATCCAATAAAGCAGCCAGTTTTGGGAAAGCATGAAAGAATGCATTAATTGCAACCCTGGGATCATCTTCAATCGTTTTAAAAACCTGGCTTTCAGGTGGATCTAATTGTGCGAGATTAACAGGGTCAATAATTTTTAACAGATTTTCTGCAAACATCAGTAAATGATCATGAGCATATTGTTTGAGCGCCATTTCACTATCCATGTAGGCAGAAAAGGAACGATAGCCAACGATAGATGGATCAATTTGCTTTAAGGCTATTTCAGCAGCAAAACTGCCAATGGTTTGATTTTTAATTTCTTGTTTTTTTTGAGAACTCAAGCCCATGAAATAATGATCTGAACGATTGATTCCCTGAAGGGTTACCCCCCGATATCCTTTATCAAGCGGCTTTAATGTGGGATTATTATATAGTAATCGAAAATCAAACTTTTGAAGAGATTCATCTAGATAATGTAAAAACGCCAGACTTTTTTCATCTGACTGGATTTTTGAAAAAACTTTGTCGAGTAGTTGAATAATTTCAGTGGCAGAATCCGCTCCCTGCATGTTCGGATGGATATTGTAAATGGCATCACCAAAATTATAGGCAAAAGCATAAACAAAAGAAAGACCAATAAAAAGAATGATTGATAAATAAGTTCTCATTTTTTCTCCTTTTTTCTCCTTTTTTAAAATAATTTATTAATTTATTTATTAAGGAATGCTCTGAAAATAAGTTCCCCATTTGAAAAAAAGTTCATCGGGGTTTTTGTTCTGTAGAGACGTAGCATGCTACGTCTCTACGTGCCAAACGATTATACGTTAAAGAGAAATGGGGAAATTATTATTCGAGTATTCCTTATACATCCATAAAAAAACCAAAGTCACCCAATCGATGCTGAACTTTTTTGATATTATGTTCTGAGACCAGAATATGATAATCCTCTGCAATTAAGACTAATTTACGTAATATTTCATCTCTTGCAATCAGTTCGATCAACTCTTGATTATTTTTAATCTTGAAAACATGCAGGTTCATTTTTTCTTCAAGTGGATCTTTTTTGGATCGGATATCATCCAGAAATGTCTGCCAGATTTCTGGGGGGTCTTTTGAAATATACTCATAAAACAACTGAATTTTGTTATCAATATCCTTTTTAGACTGACAATCCTTCAGAAAAACTTGATAATTAACACGATAACACCCTTCATGAATCATCAAGGCAATTTTATCAAGAACCATTTTTTTTACAGGATCATTACCCTGAAGATATGCAATCAAACGATCTTCATCCAATGTCACCTGAGCAGTTATCTTTTCAGCATCAAAATTAAAAGAGGTTGATTTACCCAGTAAATATTCTCCCAATGCATTTAATCGAACATATTCAAGACCATCATATTCGCTTAAATATGGACGGCTTTTGGCACGAATTTCATCATTTTCAGGGGGCTTATATGCGATATCAATCATACCAAAGCTTGCCAGAAAAAACAGATACATTTTGACTGCTGGAACAGTTATAACAGATGCAAAACTCGCTTCAGAAACATATGTCTTTCCTTTAACGTTTTCCCATTTGCCATTGATGGACCGACTGGGCGCAAAATGAACATATTGACTCACCATATAAGGATGTGCAATTCGAATATCACGATTATGAAAATAACAATATTTGATGATGTTCTCAACAGATACCCATTGTTTTTCTGGTATTTCTTTGAGAACGTTCCAGATATTATTTCTAAAATTGATTTCTAACTGATATTGATTATCATTCTGAAAGCTGTTGGTTATTTTTTTCCAATTCTTCAGGTATGTCAAAAAAGAAAAAGTTCTAAAGGTATTATCATACCTGTCATTGCCCGACAATAAATGCATCATCATTTCTTTTAGAAGTTCTTCAGGGAGCATGGATTTATCGAATTTTAAATCCGAAGTTTTCATTAAAAAGAAAAAACAAGCAATTATATTGGTACGTAAGAATTTTTCTTCATTTTTACCAGAAGGATAAAACTCTTGGATAGAACAACTGTCATGCATGTTCGTTACAGTCAGTTTTGTGGGTTTTCCAGAGTTTTGATCTACCGAAATTTTGTAGCCTTTCACATAATGCACAATCAGGGGAAGTTGTTGAACAATGGCATAACAATCGCAAAAAATCTGGCAGTTTTCAGGATCATCAGGCAGGCCAATCAATTCATAATATTTCGGTTTGGGCAGATATTGTTGTGAATATTCTCGGATCTTATCAGGTAAGGAAAGTTGATAATCATTGATCCATCCATGTTCACGAGACATCTTGTGAACTTTCCTTACCTTAAAGATACTGTATTTTATATTAAATTCGCTTTTAATATATACACGATCCCTGATGAATTCTTCTTTATAATGGCTTATTTTTTCATTCAATGTTCTGTTCAGCGTATCACCAGAAAGTTCACCGCCTTCCCATGCCAAACGTTCAAAAACAGTGTAAACATCATCATTCATCGCATTCATCAGCAACCAAAAATTATGTCTGTCGCTCAACAAAATTGACAGCGCAATAACCATATCTAATTTTTTCAATTTACTTCTGATCACCCGATTGATCATGCCAAAAAAACTCATATCAAAGAATAGATGCAAGTATGTATCATACATCATTTTTAGATCATCATTTTTATAATTGATGCTGATCGAATCAATCAGCTCTTTAGGTGGTTGGATTTGGTTGACACTATTCTGCTCTTCTGTCGTATCTTTTATAATACCATTATATAATTCAAGGGCTTTTTCCTGAATCTTTATATTGTCATCATGTCGCATGATATTGAGCAATGGAAGAATCCATGACTCTTCAATATGTTCAAATGCACTTAGTAGTATTTTTTTTACACTGGAACTGCTGTTGTTCGCTGCCTTTTTCAGGAGATCTTGTACTTTTGAATCTTCTGGATCAATCGTTGCTGCTGTCAATAATACATTGGCATAGTAAACAGGAGAAGATTGTGACGTCGTACAAACCATCACCGGTAATATACTTTCGCCCACTTCAACAGCAGCTTCGTGTGCTGCCTGACGTACACCTGATGCCAGCGGATGTTGATGAATATAGCCAAGATTTCTTATTAAAGGTTGATATAATTGAAAGGCTTTTGTTCCATCATTTTTACCTATAATGGACAATACTTCTTCAATACGGTACAAAACAAGCAAGCGGTCTGCTGGCGACCCTTTTTTTAAATAATCAGCAAACTTATTGATACGCCAATCCTGAATATCAACTGTTTCAAGGAGATTATTTTTGAGTCGTTTGATTGCGCAATTTTGACAGAATCGTCCTTCATCGAGTTGGACACTCGGTGGGGTTTCACTTTGGCATGACACACAATGAAAACGACGCGTTTTTGACCAGTTTTTAAAAAGTTCGATTTGTTTGATTGCTTTATTTTTCCAATTCGCGGCCATTGTACTATTCTCCCAAAATAAATTCAATGTCTTCTTCATCCAATGATTTGATAGATGCACCATCAGAAGAAATAAGATTATCAAAAAGTTCGCGTTTCATGTTTTGCAGTTCAAGAATTTTTTCTTCAATAGAACCTCTTGCAATCAGTTTATAGCTGAATACTGTCTTATCCTGACCAATTCTGTGACTCCGATCAATGGCTTGATTTTCTGCTGCAATATTCCACCAGGGATCAAACAGAAAAATATAATCAGCAGCAGTCAAATTGAGTCCGACACCACCGGTTTTAAGTGTCATTAAAAAAACCTGTGTCGCATCATCTTCCTGGAATTGTTCAACCAGTTTTTTTCGATCACGAGTCGCACCGGTCATGTGAACGAATTCTATGTTATGTTTGACTAAATCTTCAGCAATGCAATCCAGGGCATGCAGAAAGTTGGCAAACACAAGCATTTTATGCTGTTGCTCAACAAGGTCGAGAACATGTTGAATTAAAATCTCACGTTTTGGGGAATAAATTCGATCATCAGACTTGGATTCTGGAATACTGGCAATTTGTCGAAGTTCGTTCAGTGCTTGAAATACATAAAATTGTGCTTTATTAATGCCATTTTCCTCAATCTGATTGCTAATCATTTCCTTATAAAACAGGCGGCGTTGTTCATAAAATTGCTTTTGAAGATCTGACATTTCAACATATAAAACCTGCTCGACTTTATCGGGTAAGTCTTTGAGAACATCTTGTTTCAAGCGTCTGAGAATAAAAGGATAGATTTTCTTTTTTAATTCTTCCAGCGCATTCTTTTTGCCTTCTTTTTGAATGGGGGTGGCATAATGCAAATTAAACTGATCAATTGAGCCAAACATCGTTGGGTTGAGAAAGCGAAATAAAGAATACAGTTCTCCCAGATTGTTTTCCACCGGCGTACCACTTAATCCTAAACGATGTTGGGCCTGTATCAAAACAGCTGCTTTGGATGTTTGTGAATTTGGATTTTTAATATGTTGGGATTCATCCAGAATAACATAATAAAACGTTTTTTCTTTCAGCAATTCAATATCATTACGAAGTACAGCATATGTGGTCAAAATCATATGTTTCGTTTTTACTTGCTCAAAATCACGATGTTGACCATAATACACACCAAAAGTCAGCATGGGCGCAAATTTTTTTATTTCGCTTTCCCAGTTGAATAACAGACTTTTTGGCATTACTATCAATGATGGCAATTGCTGTTTGGGGTAAACTGATGCCAGAACTGCAATGGCTTGAAGTGTTTTTCCCAATCCCATGTCATCGGCCAAGCATCCGCCCAACTGATTTTCATGTAAATATTTGATCCACTTATAGCCTTGTTTTTGATAATTACGAAGTTTTGCTTCTAATTTGGGCAATCGCATTTTTTGGGACTTGATTGTATTGAATCCCATAAAAATTTCTCTGGATTGCGCAAATGATTCTTTGGCAGTTTTTTCATCAATAAGTTCTTCAACAATGGGCAGATCGAAGAAAGACACCCGAACATCTTCATCTTCAGTTTTATGAAAAAGCCGCTTGAGCTTTTCCATATAATCCTTATTTACAAGTGCGTGAGTGCCATCATTTAGGGCAATATACGCATTCTTTTTAAACTGATTCAGGGCATCAAACAAAGCAATACGTTCGCCTTCCAGATCCAACGTCACTGTCCCTTCCAAAAAGTCAATTCCATGATTCATGTTTAGATTTAACCCGGGCTGAACAGCTCGAACATTGTAGGGTCTTAGTTTATCCGCACCATACATTTGGTATTTAGATAGCAAGCGGGGAAGTTCATTGTAAACAAAAGATTTTGCCACTGTTTCTGTAATAATAAATAAGTTATCTTCAACATAATACTGGCCATTTGAATCTTTCTTCGCATGCTTTTTGACAAGAGCATTGATTTCATCAAAACAAGAAACAACATCGCCATGAAGGACATCACAAACAGAAATCTTTTTTTCCAGGTCATTGATTAAAGCAATTCTTGCAATATCATAATGTTCGAGGAAGTACTCATCAAATCCAGGAAGTCCACGCGATATTTTCAGAAACAGGGCCTGATCATCACTGATTTTTTCAATTATAATAATGGGCGTTGTTTTTTGGGGAGGCCCCTTGATTGTTTTATATTTCTTATAACGAACTTGAATGTTAATGAAAAATGAGAAAAACAAGGCTAAAAATTTATTCAAATCTTTTTCTAAGAATACTGTTTGAAACAGGGACATGTTTTGAAAATGTTCGCCAATCGGGTCAATCACAAAAATTTGTCCATTATGATAAACATGACTCTCATTGATTAACTGAATATCTGAAAAATCTTCGCCTTGTGATCTCAACAAAATTTCACTTTCAAGCAAAATTTGATTTTTGTTTGATTTCTCAGTAATTCGAAGAATCAGACGGGCAGATTCATCAATAAACTGAATCGGTTTTCGATCTTCAGAAATGAAATTATCGCAATGACGTAATTGCCAGATCATAAATTCATGATCAGCGAGATTGATTCGCCGACCAGGAATTTTCCAGTCAATACGAAAGCTATTTTTTTCTTGAATGTTATCAATAGATTTTAATATTTCACGAGTGGCGCCACTGTATTGTTCATATGATGCATCGATTTCGTAATTATCTGCATCAACGATATGAATACAGGCGCCTGAGCCATTAAATCTAAGTTGAAAGAACAGGTCTTGTGCTTCTATAAGTTCTTTTTTGATAACGCGCTTTTTTTGTTTAAGTATTTCAAAAATATTATCAGGATCTAACATATTAAAACATCTCGTTTTCGGCTATTTGTATTGCAGTCGTTTGATTTAAGTGTCACCCAAATTGCCGGTAAATACAATTTGGTTACATTCAAATCAATCAATAGTGTATTGAAGCGATCAGGCGCTTCAGTTACACGTAAGGTTTTCAAAAAAATATTGAATTAAAACTAAACCTGTAATTGTTGCAGTTTCCGCTCTTAAAATACGCGGTCCTAAAGAAGATATGATATACCCGGCATTTCTTGCACAGGCAACTTCTTTTTCTGAAAACCCACCTTCTGGTCCAAATACAAGAACAATTGACTCAGGATGACATTTCATGTGAAGTGGTGATATATTGTTTGTTGATTTTTCCCAAAAAAAATATCCGGGTTGTTTTTCTGTGCATAATGAAAAAATATCATTCATGTCCATTAATTGATTGCAAATATCTGGAACATGACCACTGCACTGTTGCGCTGCTGATTGCGCAATTTTTTGCCATCGTTTCACTTTTTGTTTCATGCGATTGGCATCCGGCCTGGAATCGCTTCTTTCCGATACAAAAGAAATCCATCGACTGATACCTAATTCAGTTGATTGACGAATGAGTTTGTCTAGTTTTTTTTCCTTAAGCATGGATTGCGCAATCGTTACATGCGTTTTTGGATGGATAATTGTTTCTTCGGTTTGAACGATTTGAGTCACTATTTTTTTGTTTGACATACTGTCTATAAGGGCCTGATAGGATTGTCCTTTTGGATCAGTAAGAATGATGTGATCACCTGTTTTCAAACGCAATACGTTTTTAATATGGTGAACATCCTTACCTTCTATGATCGCGAGATCATCATGAAAAGCTTTATCCGATAAATAAAATCGTCTCATAGATTATCAGGTGGCCAATGGGTTAAAATTGTTTTTGAAAAGAATAAATCTTCGGGTGTGGTAATTTTGATATTCAATGGGTGTCCCTGTTCAACAAATACTTTTTCGCCCATATATTCTATAAGCATGGCATCATCAGTGGCAAAAAAGCCTTTATTATTGGCATATTCATGCGCTCGTTTAATTAATGCATAAGAAAAGGCCTGGGGCGTTTGCGCCATGATCAGACGTTCTCGATCAATTGATTGCGTAATAGCGCTATTGTGATCAATCATTTTAACTGTATCGCGAGGTTTCATTCCAAATATGACAGCTTTATTCATCTTGGCTTGATTGATAATATGCGATATGTGGCGGGGTGTTACAAAAGGTCGAACACCATCGTGGATAATGACAATATCGCAAAGACCACCAATTGCCTTTAAACCAGCATATACAGAATCTTGACGACGTTCGCCCCCACTAATACAATTTATAATGAGTTTGCCTGATGTATGTCGCTGGAATTTTTGGGAAAGGGGGGTGATAATTTCATTTTCACATGTATTTTTGTATAATTTCGGTACAACAATAAATATTTGGTTGATATCCTGACATTGCATAAATGGTTTCAACGTATACCAGAGTATTGGATGATTACCGAGTTCTAAAAACTGTTTTGGCATACTGGCTTTCATGCGCAGTCCACTACCTGCCGCTACGATGATTGCTACATTTTCAGGCGCTCTCATTTCAAATAACTCAGCACCTTTGGAAATGGGGTTTCTGATCCAAACGTTTCTTCACAATAATTTAATCTTGCGAGACGTTCGATATCTTTCAGTGCCCGTGCATCTCCTTCAAAAGTCACTTCTTTAATATTTTCTTTTTGAATTTTTCCACCAGCCCATTGCATATCCAGTACACTTCCGGCATCAAAAAATTGATCTCCGACACACAGTTTTACTTTTCCACCATAATGCTCAACAATTTTCGCAACAAGTAAGCTCGGTCGCATATGAAAACCTTTGGGAGTCGGAACAGCAACAACTATTTCTGATTGATTGATATTTTCGTTCAGTATTTCACTCGCCCATTCTTTTCCTGCAGACAAGAAAATACATACATAGTATAATCCAAAGTTTATTGTCCGGTCTAGTAGTTGATCTGAATCAACTAAACTGCCAAGTTTTGTTTTGACTTGTTTATAAATATCTTTGTTACCTGCATCAATAATATGACGTTCATAAAAATGCAATAACCGCCCCATCATTTTTAATATATGAAGGGGAATTGAAAAAGCAGATCTCAGCTTTCGAAGTTTCAAGTCACATACCTGCCCCCTGCCATACACCACATAAGAATCAAAATAGGATTGCAGGTTATGAACCACCATTTCATAACGCCTTATTTCTACCTCATTGATTACTGATGGCACCATTTCTCTAATTTTATAGATAGGGTAATCATCTTGAAATGCATACTGTTCAAAGTCTTTAACAAGGTTTAAATAATCATTGGCAATTTTTAAATAATTTTTGCGCAGTTCCTCTTTTTTTAGTCGTTCAAAGTCGTCATCAATGTCAAATTCAAGTTCATCTGTTGCTGATAATCCTGGAAAATATTCCCATGTCTGAATTTCTGGAACTTTTAACCCGAGCTTTTTTGCTTCATTGAGAATTACATCAGAAAGATTAATAATGGTGCTGGTAATAAATTTGTGCGTTTCTTCACCATCATTTGCAAAAGACTCGGGTTTGTCAAACATATATTGGTTCAAGCGATTGGCGATATGCCGCAATGAACATCCAGCAAGGCTTAAATGCCTGACAGTGGCTGTCAATTCGCGATAGTAATACCATTTTTTATTCGATTTTGCCCCATGAAAATCCAAAAAGTCTTCTAGTAAGTGCGATGTTGATATGAGTCTTGAATAGAGTTTTTTGGTAAAAATATCATGTCCACTGGCGTGTTGTTGAATATGTACAAAAGTTATCAAAAATTCTTGTGAAAACAAACTGGCCTTTTCATCAAAACTGAGATGATCAATTGATTCTTTCGAAAAAGGCTGATCTTTAGGATAAAGATCATATAATTTGCCTATCATTTCAAATATTTCAGTTTTTAACTGTTCATAAAATGCCATTTGATTTTCCATATTTTGTTGAAAAATATGCCATATCCCTTTCATAATTTACACTCATCAAAACATATCTTTTTCAGTTTCATTAACAAGAGAGTCGATTCTATCTTTTAAGGCGGAGGGGAGGCCTTGAATATCAATGTTTAGAAATCCACGTACAATTGTAGAAATTGCTGTTTCTTCATCAAGCCCGCGCGCCATAAGATATTCGATTTCTTGAGGATCTATTTTTCCAACAGCTGCTTCATGAGACATCTCAACTCCTGGAACATATCCTTCGATTTCTGGTATTGCATGCATCAAACCATTATTCAAAATTAAGCCTTTACACTCAAGGTGTGCGCGTATTTCTGTTGCTTTCCCAACAAGGCTACCTCTCGCAATAAGTGTTCCACCTGATGCAATCGCCCTAGATATAATTTCCGCACGTGTTTTTGGTGCTTGAAGAATAACTCTTCCGCCCATATCAATGTGACTTTCAGGATGTGATACCAGAACACTGTTCATGCGTGCAATCGCACCCTCTCCTTGAAGAATTGTAGTGGGATACATCTGAAGCGATCCGGCCGGGCGAAGACAAATATAATTCGAGATGAATACACCGCCTTCTTCAACATAAACTGTGGTTCTCGGACGAACATCAACTTTTTTCCCCCAATCATGAATCATGGTAAATGTCAGACAGGCATTTTTCTTAACATAAAACTCAGAAACTCCAATATGAAGGCCAGTATCTAAATGCGGGGCGGTTGAACAACCTGTTATGACTTTTAAGTCGGAATCTTCTTCTGCAATAACAAGATTATGCACATTTTGAGAAATCTTATCACTGGCAATATATAAACATGACTGAATGGGTTGCTCAGTCTTCACACCTGCTTGTGCCCGAATAAAATAGCCATCATGGGGTGTAAGCCCTACTTTTGCTGTATATTTGTCTGTATCAACCGCAACCCCTTTCCAGGCATATTGATCGATATCATCAATATCTTTTAGGGCTTGCGAATATTTCATGACATCAATGCCTTTTTGGTGTGAATGACAATGAATCACTGAATGATCTTTTTGAATAAAAGTGGCAGGCGAATCATTATTTGTATCAATGCCGACATCAAGGAATCGATTGGCATCCGATGATTCCATTTGGCCCAATTGGTCAATATATTGATGTCCATCTGATGAATGAACAAACTGATTCAAATTAATATCTTTTCCCAAAGCCGCATTTTTTTCAATGGCTTTTTCAGCTTTTTGGTTTAGTAATTCATGCATTCGACACACTCCCTGTAGCCGTATTCATCAATCCATTTGAGAATCTCACGGGCATTTCTTCGACAACACATGACCCCATCAAAAAGAACCTGGCCTTTATCAGCAGTTATATAATTAAGAATATGGCCAGTATGAGTGATCACCAGTGCCGATTTTCGATTTTCACGAACAATTTCAATATGTTTTTTGGGCTTCTCAGTGGGCATTTTTTTGATCCCACGATTAAGCAGCATATTGATTGCCTCTCCAACGATCGCCATACTTTCTAAATCAACACCAGATTCTGGTTCATCAAGTAGAAGCAGGTCCGGCTGTTGCGCCATGAGTTGAAGTAGCTCAGATCTCTTGATTTCACCACCAGAAAGGCCATCGTTTACATCACGATCCAGAAAATCTGAGGCTCGAAGTTGTTCAGCTGCTTGATCAATATCAATTTTGTACTGACGATGACACATTTCTGTGATTGTTCGTGTTTTCAAGCCATTTATTGTTGGCGGTCTTTGAAATGCGACACCAATTCCCATACGCGCTCTTTCGTGAACAGGCATATGAGTGATATCCTGTCCTTGGAATGTTATTTTTCCATGCGTTATCTTGTATCCGGAAAATCCCATAATGGTCATCATCAAACTGGTTTTCCCTGATCCATTGGGGCCAAACAGTATGTGTGTTTCACCTTCAGGAATTTCCATGTTGATGCGGTTTAGAATTTGTTTTCCACCAACTTCTACACCTAAGTCTTCAATTATAAGCATTACGTTTTGTCCTGTTTGTCTTGAACGAATTCATGTGATGAGGAATGCCCTGAAAAATACGATGCTCATTATTGTTGTTCGTATAAAAAATAAGGTCGCGTAAAGACTTAGCATGCGAAGTCTTTACAGTACATTTACCTCAAAACGAACAATATTAATGAATGATGAAGATATTTTCAGCGCTTTCCTTAATACGTTTTTTCATAAAGAAACCGGCCAAAGCAAGTCATAAGCCGAATTCTGTACTGACTGATTTCAGCCAGTGACGATCATTCATCTAAGGATATCAGTTACCTGATATCTCATGCGACCTACCCGAAAACTCGAACGAGCCGTTCTCAAACGTTTTTCTATTTGGTCTTGCATCGGATGGGGTTTACATAGCTTTTTCGGTCACCCGAAAAACTGGTGAGCTCTTACCTCACCGTTTCACCCTTACCTGTTTGAATTAAAAAATTCACCATCGGCGGTTTGCTTTCTGTTGCACTTTCCTTCACGTCACCGCGACTTCACGTTATGAAGCATCCTGCTCTGCGATGTTCGGACTTTCCTCCAACAATACTATTGGCGATCGTCTGATTTACTTTGACCGGAAATTTGATTATATATTATTTAAACGACCTTTCATCTATATTATTATAATTAAATTCAGCGTATTAAAGCATGTCGTACTAGCCTTTTTCTTCATCCCGCCAAATCAAAAATCGTTGACACGTCATGCAATAGTTTATTTCCTTCGATTTCCGCAATTCTATTACATATTGTGGTGGGATAATGGTATGACATGCAGTACAAGTTCCTTTCTCTACAAATCCAACAGCCACTCCATTGCTTACTTTTCTCAAATAATCATATCGTTTTTTAATATTTTCAGGTAATTGTTTCGCAAGAACTGTTTTTTCTGAAGCCAGTTTTTCATATTGCTGTTCTATTTCTTTTCGTCTGACATCGTAAATCTTTTTCTCATCCGCATATTTTTCTTGAAGAGAATGAAATTTATCTTTTTCCTGCTGAAGAATCACTGAGGATTCTTCTTTTTCATACATACACTTGAGAACTTCTTCCTCCAAAACTATATTTTTCTTTTCAGTTTCTTCAATTTCTTTTAGTAAGGCCTGATATTCCTTATTGGACTTTATGGATTTTGTTTTTTCTCGGCTGCGTTGAATATGTTGCTCATTATCTTTGATATCTGATTCATAGGTACGTTGTTTTTTTTCACATATGTTTAGTTGATTTTCAGCACCTTCGAGTTTGCTCTGTAGTTCAGACAATTGTTGCTCTAACTCTAATAAACTATTGGGGGAACTTTCAAGCTGACTTCCAATGGATTCGTATTGTGTGTCAATTTTCTGAAGTTGACATAATGTTTGAATAATATTATCCACATCACCTCTCTTTTTAAATTTTTAGATAGAATGGATTACGCTCAACAGGACATGGTAAAATATCGACTAACCATTGACGCATTTCCATTACTGTTTGTAATTTGGAGACAAGATCGTCAATAAAAATATGTTCACTTTCAAAGTGTGTCACATCAATAGCGCCCATATGATTCATTTCAATACTGCGCGCATCATGGTATTTTAAATCACCGGTTACGTATGCTTGAACACCCAATGAAAAAATATTCTTGAGTAAACTTCCACCACTTCCAGAACAAATTGCGATTTGCTTGACAGTCAAGTCTGGATCACCAATAATTCTAACATATGAAAGATTTAAATTTTTAATAATATGGTCTGCCAATCCTTGAAGACTTATGGGTGATTTTAACCCTCCGACTCTACCGATACCCTGATTGGCTGATACTTGATTTAGCGGATAAATATCATAAGCGACTGTTTCATATGGATGAATTGTTTCAAGATGACTGAGGATTGCTGAGGTATCTTTTAAAGATATAATTGTTTCAATACGATATTCGTCTGTTTCTTCAAACTGACCTTCATGTCCCGACCAGGGATTTGATAATTCTCCAGGTTGGAATGAGCCAACCCCATCATTTCTAAAAGAACATTTTGAATATTGACCAATCACACCAGCATTTTTTTCAAAAAGCGCATCCAGAATTTGTTGAACGTGTGATTTTGGTACAAAAACAACAAGCTTGGCTGTATCTGAAGATGTATCCGGAATGATGGGACGAACATCTATCATTTCTAATTTATTCGCTAAGAGATCATTTATTCCGCCAGTAACTTTATCTAGATTTGTATGTGCACTATAAATGGCAATCTGATGAGATATTGCATCGGCTATAATTTTTGACTCGGGCTTGTTTAAATTGATAGACTTCAAAGGATGAAACAAAAGCGGATGATGCGTGATAATAAGATCAATATTTTGTTTAATTGCTGCTTGAATCACCTCAGGTATGGGATCTAAAGCAACCCAGATACGTTGAACCGGCCATGATGGATCGCCAACCTGAAGGCCAACGTTATCCCAAGGCTCAGCTAAATTGGGAGGTGCAATTTTTTTCATTACACCAATAATATCGTTTACCGTGATGAGCATGAAACCTTCCTGGTGTTTTTCGGGCAGGGTTATTGGAATTCTTATTATTTCTTAATTGCATCATTTTTAATCTTGTTAATATTGATTGTGGAATATGGGCCCACCTGGAATCGAACCAGGGACCTACCGGTTATGAGCCGGTGGCTCTGCCAAACTGAGCTATAGGCCCTAAGATTTACAAAATAAAAAGATCATCGGGTTTTAGCTGTTCTTTTTTTTCTTGTCAACAGATTTTCTAAAAAAAAATGTTTTTTTTTAAATCACCTGTCGAATCGCTTGAACCTTATGACATAGATGTTCAAATTGTTCTGGATACAAAGATTGGGCACCATCGCTAAGAGCCTTGTCTGGATCGTGATGAACTTCAACCATAATGCCATGGGCACCCACTGCAACCGATGCAAGACTCAAGGGAAGCACCTGATCCCGATGACCACCGGCATGACTCGGATCCATCATAATGGGAAGATGCGTTTCTTTTTTTACGACTGGAACAGCAGAAATATCCAGTGTATTTCGACTATGATTGACAAATGTCCGCACACCGCGTTCACATAATATCACCTGAGTGTTTCCACCTTCCAAAATGTACTCTGCCGCCATAAGCCATTCATCAATTGTTGCAGCCATGCCACGTTTTAAAAAAATTGGTTTTTTAGATTGACCGGCTCGCCGCAATAAACTGAAATTTTGCATATTGCGGGTACCAATTTGGACAATATCTGAGTAGGCTTCAACCAGATCAAAAGTTTGAAAGTCCATGACTTCAGTAATGATGGGCATCCCCGTTTGCTCTCTCACCTTTGCCATTATTTTTAAACCTTCTTCGCCCATTCCTTGAAATGAGTATGGTGAGGTTCTTGGTTTATAAGCACCACCTCGAAAAATATGTGCGCCTTTTTTTATTATCGCCTCTCCTATTTTCATGGCCTGTTCATAGGATTCGATGGCACAAGGACCGGCCATAACAACAAAGTTATTTCCACCAATCTGAATGTCCCCAACTTTAATGATTGTATCTTCTGATGTAAGTTCTCGACTGACCAGTTTGTAAGGTCGGGTAACCGCAATAACTTCTTTGACACCCGGCATGCCTGAAAACATGGAGGCATCTACTGCCCCCTTGTTGTACAAAACACCAATAGCAACACGTTCTCCGCCTGGAAGCGGACGTGCCTGATATTGTCTGGATTCGATTGCAGTAACCACATTGTCCACCTGATCTTTTGTTGCGGAACGTTGCATTACGATGAGCATCTAATTTCTCCTTAATAATTGTTTGACGAAGTCTTTTTGTGACTTAGGAATGTTCGAAAAATAAGTTCCCTATTTTAAAATGCTTGACTGTTCAGAATTTAAAATCAAGCATATGCGTACCAAACTTTTCATTTTGTATATGAGGAACTTATTTTCAGAGATTTCCTTAATATATTTGAACGCTTATGAAAAACTCATAGACAACTCTGAATAAAATTATTGAGTAATGGCATTCCATACTCAGATAAAAATGACTCTGGATGAAA
>Ga0272440_1001979_pt1 | contig 16284 bp, 4 predicted proteins | sample SSMMMBAug17_FD_192440 | JGI IMG/M metagenome (GOLD analysis project Ga0272440, IMG submission 192440) | Marine sediment archaeal communities from Little Sippewissett salt marsh, Falmouth, MA, United States - SSM-MMB-Aug17 | ecosystem: Environmental > Aquatic > Marine > Wetlands > Sediment ... | reverse complement strand
GATTTAGCACTTTTTAGAAGAATTTCTTCGTAATTATAAGTTTTCTGCTTTCCTATTGCAATTTCTAAAAGTTCTAAAAATTTTGTTTTACGCATAGGTTCAAAAGTATCAATAAACAATTTATTCCTCAAGTCATATTCTATAGCATTACACAAATCTTTCGATATCTTTTTCGCATCTACATATTCATTTAATTTTTTAATATAATCATCTATATTTTTAATATGGTATAGGTCGACAGTAAAACATTCATCCTGATAAAAATTTTCCAATTCAGCACGTTTTACTTTTTCATTAATTGATATTATTTGTTTTAAATATTTCTCTTTTTCTTGATCAACTATCAATGAATTTTTTTCTTTTTTTTCTAATTCTTCTAAAAGAAGTTCAGATAATTCTAGATAAACTAGTTTTACATTTGAATAAAAAGCATCCTGATTTCTATATCCTTTAAAAAAATTATTTTTTATCGTATTACACTCCATGTTGCCTCTGGAGTTCAATATTTCTACTGATTTTTGATAATATCGCTTTGCCTCTTCCATTTTCTTCTGATATTTTAATATTCTCGCCATTTGCCAATACCATAAATATATCAGATTTTTCGACTTTGTTACTTTCATAGCATAATCAATTGCTTTCTGAGTAAGCGCTTCGGCATCTCGATACTGAAAATCATTCATATATAGTTTTCCTATATGGCCATAGCATATGGATAATTTTTTATAATCACTTGATTTTTCAGCTTGATTTTTTACTGCTAATAAATTTTTATATAATAAATTTACGACTACATTGCATTTTTCATGGAAACGATGATCTAAATGTAATAGATCACAAAAATTCTTAAATATGAGGTTATTATAATATTTTTCCTCATCGTCGAGATTTCTCACAAATGAATCTATCGTTTCTTTTTTTATGTGCTTGGGATTAATATTTAATGTACTACTGAAACCTCTACGTTTAAGAGTTCTGTCAAAGCTATCCTGAAAAGCTTCATTCAAATCAGATTTCTTCAATATATTACTAATTTCTTCATAGCCCTGGTTACTATTTATCGATTTATACAGTGTATTTCTTTCTGCAATAATATAATCTATTGAATTAGCTATTATATTTGGAACATTATTTGATGCGTTGACTGTTACTATATTACTTTCCCCTGTCAGCTGCAACGCTTGTTCTGTAAATTTATTATATTCATCCATTGTGTTTATATTTTGCTTATTATAACCGACTCTGATAAAATAGCTGACAATGTCACTATTTAAAATACTTTTTACCCTAGCAAACTGTTCATCGTGACTACCATGATCTCCAACGACTATCAACACTGGCAAAAAGTCTTTATTAAGCGTAAATTCCGGCTGTAACAATTCTTGATAAACCTTTATTATACCACCAAACATATCTTCTAGATAATCATCTTTTTCTGCTATTCCAGTCTGTTCATTAGTTATATCATGTTTAAGTTTTTCAATTGATCTTAATATATTATTCTTGCTGTCAGTCCAGTTAGAGTACTGTTCTATATGTCGTCTGCCATATGCTTTATCGCGATAAACATACAATGCAAAACGAATACTCTCTATTTCGTGCAAGTTAAACTTGAATGGTAAATTTTTTAGTGTATTGTAAATGTCATCGATATATTGGCACGTACTTTCAGTACCATCAACCAAAAAAATAATACCAACCTGTTGCCATTTTCTTTTTGCTTCTGTAATTGCGAAAATATTCTGGAGAATTTGAAGTTCTTTCATGACCCTTTGTTTAAAAAAACTATAATCATCAGAATCAGACTTTCTTTTTAATTGTTTTATATTTTTGAAAAGAGAATAGACTTCTTCCTGTTTAATTATATCAATTAAATAAGGTTTATAACTATTTTTAAAAGCATCATTTTTATTTATTATATTGTCAATATCTTTTACAAGGTTAGGATTTGTTGCTATAAAATTTGTTGACATAATATGATGATAATCCTCATAAAAATATAGATTATACTTGAGCAGGCTTAAAATTAAATCAGAAAAAAGATTTTTAAAAATATTATGAAAATCTTCGTAAATCTGTGATAAAGAGAAAAATAACTCAACATTAGTGCAAAGGGATAACTTATGGTTAACCTCTCTAATTTCTTTTATAATATCCATCGTTTTTACATAAAAATCTGTTGTTACTTTCTTTAAGGAAAATATCAGTTTGACAACACTTTTCTGATAAATATTTCTGATAAATTCTTCTTCTGATTTCTTGTTTTTATCTTTATAGTCATTAATAGCATCCTCTTTACTCTTAAATAATGTTGCTGTTATGCTGATAAATTCTTTTTCTGATTTCTTGTATTTATCTTTATAGTCATTAATATCATCCACTTCACTTTTAAATAATGTTACAGAAATACCATCCTCAGTTAATTTAACTGGGGAAGATTTTAATGGGGAAGATTTTAATAAGGTTTTTAGTTTGGCAAGTTTATCTTTATTGTCTTTGTCATGAATTAGTGAAAAAAGTTGGCCCATAAAATCAATGTAGTTTATTTTTTCTATAAAAATATTTTTGAAATGACATACTTCAGCACGAAGTTTATTTAATTGAATTTTTGAAATTAAATTGAGATTATCAGTTGTACTCAAATAATGAAGAGCTTCGTTATACTTATATATCGCCCTCTCCAGGTGGTTATTTGCTGATTTCAAATTAGCATAATTATTGTACACAGACGCTATTATTTCCGGTTTTATCCCTTTTAAACTATCAACACTTTTATAAGATTCTTCTATATATTTGGCTGCATTTGAAATATTGCCAATTGCAAGATAAATATCACCTAGCCTGTTTAAGAATAGCATTTTTTGATCATTCATTCTATTCTTTTCAATTTTAACCAATATATCTTCAGCATGATCAAGTGCTTTATTATAATAGCCTAATTTTTGATAGGCATTTGAAAGATCCAGCCATAAATCAATATAAGTATTGATATTGCTATCATTTTTAAGACTTAATAGAGTTAATGCATGCTCCCAACTTTGTATGGCATTTTCAAGTTCTTGTTTATCACGATACATTCGACCTTCTGAAATAAGTATTTCATAGTTCTCACTTTCTTCAACAAAAGTATCAAATTCTAATTGTTTATTTTCCCCATAGACATCAGACAGCAGAAAGCAATATGACAAAAACGAAAATACGAATAAATATTTTATATCAAATTTCATGGTAGATAACCTTTCAGATTAGTCATGAAAATAAAATGTAATATTAAAGCTCTATACCTATTTGAAAGTGAATGCCTTGATCCTGAATATTAATTTTTTCACGTTCACGATTTTCTTTAATATCCCTTGGTAATCGTCCAAATTGATTTCCTAAATTAATATCTTTTGCCCAATATATTTCTGCATGCAATTTTAATGGCTTCCATTCCAAATATTTCAGTCTGATTTTTCTGTCTAATTGCCAGCCTCCTCCCAGGCTATATATAGTTTTTGTTTGTGTATCAATATCCAGGTAATTATCTTTTGTATTCCATCCAGTACCATAATCTATAAAAAAACAAAATTTTGAAGATTGCAATATAAATGGTCCCAGAAGATAGTAAACAAACCAATCCTGTACATTTGGTGTTGGAACTTTCAACTCAAAAGAGGTAACAATACCATTATCTTTTGTTAATCGATTTTCTCTGTAACCTCTTACTGTAGATCTCCCACCAATTGAAAATTTTTCTGATGCGACCAGTGGATGTTCTGATAAACGGCAATTAAAGTTGCATATCAAATCACAATAGTTATATAGTTTCCAGGGTATAAAAAAGTTATAGCGTCCTGGCCTTAGACGGTTTAACCATTGAAATTGAGCATTTATGTATAAAAAATTGGCGTCAGGACCTAAGCCGTGAATACTTGCCCCCATAATATCAAGTCCTGCGTTTAAATCTAAACGTGCATAAACAGCGTAATTCATATTACTACTTTTCCACTCTGGTGAAATGGTAAACATGCATACAGTTGTATCATTCTCAGGGCCTGTAAATGAAAAAGGTTTTCCTTGTAAAAAAGTTTTACTTTTATATCTTTCTATTCCAGCAGAGATTGAAAATTTTTTATCTTCACCTGTTTCACTATCGAAAGATCTGTAAAAAGGATGACTGATTAAAAATTTGACCCCTGATCTTTCACATGTAATATCCAGTTCATTAAAAGGGGGCACCACGACAATCGAATTCGATTTGTTGGTACTGAAGTAAAATTTCGTATCCCTCCTTGTTATAGGAATTCTTAAGTCAAAAGAATAATCTTCGAGACCGTTTGTATTTTTATAGTCATCCCATTGATCGGTTCGTTTATATTGAATTTTTATCACATCGCCCCATCCGGTGAGGTTAAGTCTTGTAAAATCTGTTTCAAATCGATAAGCGCCAATACTTGGAGGGCTGTAATTATTGTATTTTAATGAAAGGATATAAGGGAAACTTTCTTTAACAGTTGCATGAAGTTTTGCAACACCAGGAGTACTGTCAGGTTTTATTGCCAAATGAATATTGTCAATACAAGGATCTTGTTTCATGATTCTTATGCGATTCTCTAATTTATTGGTATTCAGTATTTGCTTGTCTGCATCAAGAGTCAATCGACAGGATATATAATCATGGTCAAGTTTTAAGTCTTCGGAAAATCGCATTTTTTCAATGACTACATCAGGAGAAATTCTCCCCTCAACAATAGTAATTATTACTTCGCCATTTTGTTCAATCTTAACATTTTTAACCCCGGAATTAACATAGCCATGTTTATAATAAAATATAGATACTTTATTGCTGATTTCTTGAATTTTTTCACTCAATTCATTTTTTAAGAAAGATTTATTTAAAAATGACGAAAGCAAGGGTGAACCGAATAAAATTTTTTCCATATAAAAAGCAGCTATATTTGTTTCCAGTTTATTTTCGATAGGTTTTCTTATTTTTTTTAAAATGTTTTCTTCTGCTTTTGTTAACCAAATTTTTTTTTGGATTTTACTTAAAATATTTCTAAAATCATTTAAAACATTTTGCTTTTCCCCCTCAAGATAACCAGGAACTTTCTTTTTATCTATAGGTACACCTTTATTCTTAGAATCTGATATCATTTTTATATATTCATCAATGTGTGTTATTATTTCCATTATTGTTTTATGCGTAGCTTTAACTAAATCTTCAGGCAAGTTTTCATAATGAAACAGTGGGTCATACTTTTTAATCAAGTAACAAGCTAATATCTCTCTTAAATCAAATATAAAATCAGATTCAGTATGATAAGTAATATTTATTTTTCTTCTAAGTTTTTCAATAATATCATCCGGCATGGTTTTTTGAAGGATTTGAATTTTTTTTTCGGTTAATGTATATGATAAAAAATCCTGATTTTTAAAAACAGTATTATGAATAAATCTAAATTTTGTTATGGTTAACGACGAGCCAGAATCACAAATTTCTGTTAATGGGGAATCGTTGCTTTCTGAATCACAGATCTCAGGCAACTTCCATGTATCATTGCTATGTAAATCTGATATCAGGCAAACCAAAATAAAACAAATTGTAAGGATATATATTCCAATTTTCAAGTTTTACCTCCCGGCAATATGTTTTTGGACTGATTGTATTATATTAATGGACTAAAAAGAACTCGGGAGCCAATCATCAAATGGCATCGAGATTCCGTCTTTTCCAAAAAACGGCGTAATTCGGGATACATTATCAATATTTCTGGCAGAGCAAGGATCTTGTAGTAATTCACTAATTGAAAATAATTCATTTGTAATAATCAATATATCGCTTCCAACATCGGTATCTAATGTTTCAATTTCCGATCTACCGGGTGAGCCAGCAAGAGATGACACATCCAATGTACTATAAAAATCTTTAATAAATTGATCAGAGTCTATATCTATGTTTCCTCCATTTCCATATTTAGCGGATGTTTCTATTACACTTTCTTTCATCAATATATACTCAGGTTTTTTTACATAAATATTTCCACCATTTCCGCCACCACCATAAGAAATATTTGTTGAAATTTTGCTGTTTTCCTCTAACTTTATTGAGGTATTGACATTTATAAAAATATTCCCGGCATCATTGATCACTGAATCACCAGGAAGAGGCTCGAATTGATTCGACGAAGTGATAACTGATTCAGAATTTAAAGAAAGCGTATCGTCAACATTAATTGATATATCACCAGCTTTACTGATTCCTTTGCTTAAAGTTGATATTTGACTGTTATATAAATCAATACTATTCGCACTTACAGCTATTTTTCGTAAGGATTCATTAACAACCGCATCTTTCGATTCAGAAGAAATTGAAGAGTTATAAAAATCAAGTTTATGAGCAGTAATTTCAATTTTTCCGGAATCTCCACTGCCAAAACTTGAAGTACTGATTTTACTATTATCATTAAGTGAAAGATCAGAGTTTTTGTTTATTATACTAATATTACCCGCATTTTGATCATTACCTTCTGATTTAACAAAGGAGTGGTCAAGTTCAATAAATTTTTGAATATTCAAATTTATATTACCAGCATGTTTGGCTGGTAAACGTAGTTGGCTATTTTTATTTTTTGTTAATATTGTATCATTAGTTTGATAAGTACTTGATGATGAAATTGTTGATTCATTTTTAAGTGATAATGTTAAGGCGATTAAATCAATAATACCACCATCTCCATCTCCTTCTGTCGTAGATGAGATTGTTGATTCATTTTCAAGTGATAATGATTCGGCATTTAATTCAATATTACCAGCATTTCCTTGGCCGCTGGTGTCTGCTTTTATTTCTGACTTGTTGAATGAAATTATGTTGGAATTTATTGTAACATTGCCTGCTTTACCTTCATTAGATGTTCCTGTTACAATTTTACTATCAATAAATTCAACGCCCTTATCTAAGCTTTTAGCTATTAAGATGACATCCCCTCCCAGACCCTTACCACTTGTCGATGTTTCAATGTTTGTTTCGTTCTTTAAAGTTATATTATCACACGCTATATTTATATTTCCTGCATTGCCAACATTATTACTACTGGTTATTAATACGCTGTTATCAAAAGATAATACACTTTCATCTCCCTCAATAGATATATCTCCAGCATCTCCTTCTCCTGCTGCTGTAGTTGAAATAGTTGATTTATTTTCAAGTGATAATTTTAAAGCGTTTAAATCTATAATACCACCATCTCCCTGCCCTCTGGTGCCTGCTGTTATAATTGACTTGTTGAATGAAATTATATTGGAATTTATTGAAACATTGCCTGCTTTACCTTCATTAGATGTTGCAGTTATAATTTCGCTATCAATAAATGCAACACCTTCATCTAAGCTTTTAGCGGTTAATATGACATCACCTCCTTGTCCCTTACCAAGTGTCGATGTTTCAATTCTTGTTTTATTTTTTAAAGTTATATTATCGCACGATATATTTATTTCTCCTGCATTGCCCACATTATTACTTCTAGTTATTAACGTGCTGCTATCAAAAGATAATACACTTTCATTTCCCTCAATAGATATATTACCAGCATTTCCTTCACCTACTGTCATAGCTTCTATACGACTACTCTCTGCTATAATTTTCAAAGAGCTTTGTATTTGAATATTTCCACCTGAGGCAGTATTATGGGTATTACTCGAAATAGTTGTTGAATCTAAAATTAAATTATTACTCTTGATATTTATTCCTTCACTATTACCGCTTCCATATGTATCTGTTTTTATATTGATGTTATAAAGAGAACAATTTTCTGTTGCTTCCAGGCTAATTTTTGCACCATTTCCTTCAGAATATGTTTCTGCACTTATTAAAGCCTCATCTATAGTTAAAGGCTCATCTCTAAAAACTATATTTAGTGCTTTGATTTCAATATTACCAGCCCCACCTGTATTCGTGTTATCTTCTGTACCAGAATTCGAATTGATTTTGGCATCTGAAAAATTAATTGATGCATCTGATTCCAATTTGATATTTCCAGCATTTCCACTTGTGATTGTTTTTGTTGAGATAGAAGCCCCATTCGTAAACTCAATATTTAGTGAATTGATGATTGAAATATCTCCTGCATTTCCCTTATTTTCAATACTTCCTGTTGATTCTGATCTGATATGAGCTCTATCAAATTTTAATATATTGGAGTTAATTATTATATTTCCTGCATTCCCATTTCCTGATGTTGATGCGCCAATAAATGAAGAACCACTAAAAGTGATATCATCGGCGGATATCGTAATTAAGCTTGCATTTCCATCTTTTGTTGATCTGGATGTCAGTTGAGATTCATTTTTAAAATCAAGATCTTGACAGATGAGATTTATTTCTCCTGCATCACCTTCCCCTAAAAGATCAGCCTGAAAAACACTATGGTCGGATAAAATTTTTATTCCTTTGATGATAATATCCCCGGCATTTCCTTTGCTGCTACTACTTGATTTAATGCTGCTCTTTGCAAATGAAATCTCGGCTGTTAGATTTTCGTTATCCTTGTTAATGAAAATGCCTCCCGAATTTCCAGTTCCATCAGTGATAGCGCTAATTTGAGTTTCTATTAGAGTACAGTTAGAAGAACTATCTATGAAAATTCCATCTCCACTGCCGCTATTATAGAAATTGCTATCAATAGAAGAAAATTCAGCATTTATATTTTCACTATTAATTCTTATCCCTTCGCTTTTTCCAGCATATGTATTGCTTTTAATGTTAGCGCCAGACATAATTAGCGAATCTGTGTTGATATTAATAGAGAATATTTCATTGTCCGTTTCTATTTCGTCAATGATAATATCCTGGTTATTATCATTATAATATTCGTATGAGTTAGCATCTATTGTTGCATTATTTATTTCAATGTTATTTCCTATGATATGGATTATACCACTCGCGTTTAGTTCGCTTGCTACAGATAACCGAGTCTGCTGAAGGTTATTCAATGTAGTGGAAAGTATAAATTCATTTGATTCAATATAAATATTACCCGGTTGACCGTCACCACTACTCCCTGCTGTCAATATGGTAGGATAATCACTATCGATCAATTCGTTTTCAATTTTTATCGTGCCTTGCTTGTTTTCATTTAAGGCTATTAAAGTAATGTTTCCACCTTTTCCTGTATGCTGTGTTTGTGTGGAAATTTCAGAGCCGTCTTTTATTTGTATCATACTTGATTCAATCGAAACATCACCGGAATCCCCTGAACTATCACCCAGTGCCCCTGATTGAATTGTAGCCCCAATAATTTCTATTGAATCAGAAATATCAAGCTTTATATCCCCAGCTTTTCCCTTTCCAGAAGTAACAGAGGCAATATTTGAAGCACCTTTAATCATCATATTTTTTGCTGAAAAAGAAATGAAGCGCGCAATATCTCCTTCATTTTCACTTTTGTTATTCTGAATAATAGAAGAATTTTTATCCAAAGTTATTGATTCAGAACAATCCAGATGAATTATTCCAGATGAACCATTATTTTCAAGGCCAGAAATTGTCGTATTTATTCTGCTATTATTCATATCAAAATTATTTGCTTTTATGTTTATGTTTCCAGCTTGGTTACCACTTGAATCAATGACCGAGTTATTGGAAGCATTTATAGATCCTATGATGTTTATATCTCCAGCTTGATCATAACTTGAACGAATTGAAGAATTTGAAATATTTATAGTTCCCAGGTTCTCAAAGGAAAAATCTGTAAAAGAAGACAGCTGGACTTCATCTTCAGCACTATTGCTGATCAAATTAATATTACCATTTTCAAATGTTTGAATGACTGTATTATTAATATCAATATCTCCACCAATAACCTCAATTGTAGAATTATTTTCAATGATTGAATTGTTGAACTCTATTGACGATGATGGAGGCTTGTAAAAACCAAAAGCAACAGGTGGATCCGCAAATACAATTGTTTCAGGTTGCGTTGCACTGAATTTTTTATCTTCTCCAAAACTGAGATAATCAGAATTACTTACATAGAAAGAGCCTTTAACATCAATTTGTGCATTTTCACCAAATAGTACCCCTGAAGGGTTAAAAAAGAATACATTTGCCCCCTCTATTTCAGATTGTAATAACCCATCAATGGTAGAAGGTTCACCACCTGTAACTCTGTTTATGATGTTATGTATAGAAAAATCCGATCCTTTAAATATGGCTGTTTCAGTTGAATTTAGAGAAAAGGTGTCGAAACTATGAAATAAATTTGTTCCTTCCATTGACCCATAACTGGCTTCAATTTCATAAACAGGACCTTGTAATATTTGACCACCAGTCGTTCCATCAAACATAACTTCTGCATAAACAAAGACGCATGAAATTAGTAGATGTGTAACGATTGTAATAAAATTGAACAGTTTTTTTAGCATATACGTTCTCCATATTATTCTGAAATAATTTTAAATAAAGATATAGATTCTTCCAAACCAATATAACCATCATTATTTGCATCCATATATTTATAATAATTCAAAAAATTTCCAGTCAACAGATTTAAAAGGAGCGTAATATCTTGTACATTGTATTTATCAGTATTGTTTTCATTTATCATGTTAGTAAGTATAAATATAACATCTCTCATTTCAATTATACCATTGGAATCATTATCTAATTCCATATACACATTTATTTGGGTCAGTATTTTTAAAACCAGGATAAGGTCATATAACTCAATAAAATCATTATTATCAATCAGCAAAATTGAGTCATTTTTGAAAGTCCAGGGAACGCTATTATCATGAGTTGATACAATAATAGATATATTTTGATCACCTTCAAGATTGTAATCATTGATACCTTCAAGATTGAATGTAACAGAGGTCTCACCTCGTCTGATTGCTAAAACCGATGGCATTGAAATTTCTTGAGGCTGACCAGATAATAAATTTATAGATAAATCACCAAATGCAAAGGGAGCCGGTATGGAAACTGTGCCCAAAAAGGGAATCCCTTCCTGAACACTTTCTTCACCTATATTCACCATTAATGTTGCTTCTTCTTTATCCAGGACAGTAACTGTATAAGCAGAAGGTTCCCAATTAACAGTTCTATCATCAGTTGATGCTGTTATTTTTACATTTTGATTTCCATCAATCTCATTATCATTTATCCCTGTGAGATGAAAACTTGCTGAAGTTTCACCTTTCAGGATTATTACAGGAGAAGACACCTGTAATTCTTCTGTATTATCAGATATTATATTCACTGATAAATCTCCACCTGCAAAAGGAGCTGGTATGTACACTTCTCCGGTATAAGCATTACTTTCATCTATATTTTTTATTTCGTTTAAAAATAGTGTTATCTCTGGAGTTTCTTTATCAACAACAGTGACTGTATAAATAGCAGGCTCTCCCCAATTAACAGTGTCATCTTCAGTTGATGCTGTTATCTTTACATCTTGATTTCCATCAATCTGGTTATCATTTATCCCTGTGAGATAAAAACTTGCTGAAATTTCACCTTTCAGGATTATTACAGGAGAAGACACCTGTAGTTCTTTTGTATTATCAGATAATAAATTTACAGATAAATTTCCACCTGCAAAAGGAGCTGGTATGCACACTTTTCTGGTATAAGAATTACTTTCGTCTATCTTTTCTATTTCGCTTAAGGATAGTGTTATCTCTGGAGTTTCTTTATCAACAACAGAGACTGTATAAATGGCAGCCTCTCCCCAATTAACAGTGTCATCTTCAGTTGATGCTGTTATTTTTACAACTTGATTTCCATCAATCTGGTTATCATTTATCCCGGTGAGATAAAAACTTGCTGAAGTTTTACCTTTCAGGATTATTACAGGAGAAGACACCTGTAATTCTCCTGTATTATCAGATAATAAATTTACAGATAAATTTCCACCTGCAAAAGGAGCAGGTATGAACACTTTTCTGGTATAAGAATTACTTTCGTCTATCTTTTCTATTTCGCTTAAGGATAGTGTTATTTCAGGAGTTTCTTTATCAACAACAGAGACTGTATAAATGGCAGGCTCTCCCCAATTAACAGTGTCATCTTCAGTTGATGCTGTTATCTTTACATTTTGATTTCCATCAATCTCATTATCACTTATCCCGGTCAGATGAAAACTTGCTGAAGTTTCACCCTTAAGGATTATCACAGGAGAAGACACCTGTAATTCTTCTGTATTATCAGATAATAAATTTACTGATAAATCTCCCCCTGCAAAAGGAGCCGATATGTATACTTCTCTGGTGTAAGCATTACTTTCATCTATCTTTTCTATTTCGTTTAAAGATAGTGTTATCTTAGGAATTTGTTTATCAATGACAGTAACTGTATAGGCAGAAGGAACCCAGTTTACAGTTGTATCTTCAGCTGATGCTGAAATAATTACTTTATGATTTCCATCAATTGTATGATCATCACTACTAACTATAAGATCAAATTCACGTTCTGTTGATCCATATGGAATCCATATTGAAGAAGAAGAAAAAGATATTTCTTGACTCAGATCTGACTTCAAATTTATTTGTAAATCACCATATTTAAATGGAGCTGGTATAGAAACTGTACCTTTGACATTAGAAGCGCCTTCTTCAACTTCAGAATTCATAAATAGCAATATGTTTGGTTTATCTTTATCAACAACCTTAATCATATCAGAACCGGATGTAAAAATAACATTAGCGTTTTCAGCAGATGCAGTCACTGTTACAGTGTAACTGCCATCAATTTTCGCATCATCTATAGCCGTCAAGTTAAAAGAAGTTGATTTCGCACCGTCTTTTATGGTTACAGTAGTATCAACAGAAAGTTCCTGAGTTTTATCGGAAACCAGGTTTACAGTTAGGTTTCCGTATGCAAAAGGAGCTTCTAAGCTCACAGTTCCAACCAATGTTGTATTTTCAGTTATTTCATTCGGCATAGAGACCGAGAAGGAAGAATTTTCATCATCCTGAATTTCAATTAAATATTCACTTTTATTCCAACCTGTAGCAGAAGCTGAAATTGTTGCAGTTTTATTCCCGTCAATATAGTCATTATCTTTAACCTTCAATATAAAGTCTACCGCTGTTTTATCTGCTGCTATTCTCTTAGTTGTTTCATTAATAATTATCTTACTATTATCTGTTTCAAGCGTTATTAGGAGATTTGCTTCCCCTTTAACTGTACAAATAATATTTTCATCTCCCTCTGTTACAGTTGTCTCAATTTCTATTTCTAATGTAGGACGTGAATATATAAAAAGGCCACCATCACCAACTATAAACTGTGAGCCTGAAAAGCCCCAGATTCCATTTAATGTCGTATTTAAATCAGAAAAATTATTGCTGTGCCATTCTGTTCCATCATATCTGTAAATTGTCCCATTACGTCCAACAGTATAGACATTATCAGAAGCATCTCCCCATACACAATTAAGTGATAGATTACCATTTTTACCAGGGGTTTCCCAGCTGCTCTCATCATATTTAATAACAGTTCCAGCATAACCTACTGTAAAGATGAGATTTTCATTTCCCCAGATACTGTTTAAATCCATAAAAGTATTACTTGATAGTTCAGACCATGTCGTTCCATTAAAATGTATGATTGTTCCACTGTTCCCAACAGCAAATACATTATTGATAGTCATCCCCCATATAGCGTTTAAACTATTAAAGGTAATGCTGGGTTGTTCAACCCAAGTGGTGCCATTATAATAAAGAACTGTACCTGCTCCACCAACGGAATAAATTTCATTATTAATTCCCCATACGCCATTTAGATAATTAAATGTACCACTTGAACTATTTTTCCATTCCTGACCATTATAATAAATGATAGTTCCGGATTCGCCAACAGCAAATATAGTATCATCATTTCCCCATATAGAGTTTAAGTTGTTGGAGGTATTACTTTGCATTTTGATACATTGTGTACCATTAAAATGAAGTATCATTCCTGAATCACCTACTGCATATACATCCTCTAAAGATCTCCCCCAAACAGCATTCAGGTTTATTTTTTCTGATACTGCGCTACATAAATAATCAAAGTCATCAGCATTAACATTGGTAATGCAAACAAATGTAAAAAGCATTAAAACAGTAATTTTTATCAATCTATTCATAATCTTTTATTCCTTCCCGTTAGATAAATTAAATTATTAAAAATAATATAATTAATTTATGTGTTTAATTCAATATTGTGTAAATAAAACATCCACCCCCAGATTGATTATCTTTAGATATATTTTCATCTGAAGATGTCGTTTCAATAATTGTTGTGGTTGCGTTTCCGGATTTCCATCCTTCTTTTGAAGCTTCAACCTGAATTGTTTGAGGATAAGAAATATCAGTACGATTGGTTATTGCTAAATCAAATTCAGCAGATGTGTAATTTGAATATAATACTACTGACGATGGAACAGTTAAGGCGTTTGGGTTATCAGAACTTAAGCTTATGAGCAAATCAGAAGTATAAAAATCTGAAATTTTTATGATTCCAGTTCTCAATGCCTTCTCATCATTTACTGTAACTTTTTCAGGGAGTTCAACTATAAACTGCTTGTCGTTATCCAGGATGTTTACCGAAAAAACACCGGATTGCCAATTATCTCGAGAAGCTTCAATGTAAACCATTTTTGAATCTTCAATTATTAAATTATCAATTATTGAAATAGTAAATGAAACAGAATTATGACCAGGCAAAATTTTCACTGTAGGTGGAATGTTTAAAGCGTCTTTATCATATGACAGTAAATTAACATCTAAATCAGAGGCAGTTGTAACTGAAATAGAAATGGTACCAGACATTGTTCCTTGATCTTCCACTACTGTCTTTGGAGCTGAAATGTTTAGTTTATTATCGTTATCTATCACATCTATTGAGCAGTAATCAGTTATCCAGTTTGCTGCTGAAGCGCTTAAGGTAACAGTTTTTGTTCCATCAATTACTAAATCGTCAATTATTGTAATGTCAAAGCGTTTAGAAACCTCACCTTCTCCAATTGTCACTTCATGAGGTAACAAAACTTCATTTATATTATTTGAATGTAGATTTACTATCATGTCTTTATCTGTCGAATATTCTAATGAAACAATACCTTTTTCAACGAGCGATTTATCTCCTTCATTGGCATATTCGACTACTGAAATATTTAAACTAGGCATATGATATAATATTTTGCCGCTTGAACTTACTGTAAACATTTTATAGTTAGAATTTCCCCAAATCGCATTAAATTGATCAGATATATTGCTGCTTAATTGTGTCCAAATATTCTCAATATTAAAATGGAAAGCAATCCCTGAGTTTCCAACAATTAAAATATTATTTTCTGAAGTTCCCCATATGTCATTAAATGTTTTCAAAAAATTATTTGATATCTTTTGTAAGGAACTTCCATTATAATGAACAACAGTACCTGCAAAACCTACAGCAAAGTAGTTATTATTATATCCCCATATAGAATTAAGATCATAAAATGTGGGGCTTTCCAATTCTTTCCACTGATTATTCTTATAAATCAATATGGTACCACTGTTACCAACCGCTACAATATTTTCTGAATTACCATATAAATCATTCAGACCATTAAATGTTATATTAGACATTTCTTGCCATTTATTCCCATCGTAATGTAATATTGTACCGGCGCCCCCCACGGCATAAACATCATTATTTGAACGGCCCCAGATACCTTGAAGCCAGTTGTATGTTCCACTGACCATATTAACCCATGAAATTCCATTATAATAAAGAATAGTACCAGAGTCTCCAACTGCAAATACTTCATTTTCATTTACACCCCATACTGCATTAAGGTTTTCTTCTGTGTTACTCGCCATTTCAGACCACTCTTTTCTATTGTAAAAAAAAATTGTACCCTCGTTTCCTACAACAAAAAGAGTATTGTCACTTGATCCCCATATGTCATTAAACGTTGCTTTAGTAAATTGGTCCATTAATTGCCAATCATTTTCTGAAGCAACAGATATATTAAATGTGTTAAGAAAATAAAGAAAACATATTATTAAAAAATATTGCATGATTTGCCCCTTTGACATTTTCGTTGATCCTAAAGTGAGCTTTGCCCACATCACAATTGATATAGAATACAACAAATCCAAAAGAATTGTTTACAACTTCTGTGGATTTTTGTCAATTGCACTGTAAATTTTGATATTAGTCATTATTGTATCATCTGTTATGATTATTTTTTATTTGTAATAATCAAATGATATGCAGATACAGAATAAATCTTGAAATTAAGGAATATAAATACAAGATGTACCTCGATA
>Ga0272440_1001978_pt1 | contig 16287 bp, 9 predicted proteins | sample SSMMMBAug17_FD_192440 | JGI IMG/M metagenome (GOLD analysis project Ga0272440, IMG submission 192440) | Marine sediment archaeal communities from Little Sippewissett salt marsh, Falmouth, MA, United States - SSM-MMB-Aug17 | ecosystem: Environmental > Aquatic > Marine > Wetlands > Sediment ... | reverse complement strand
GAAGTCGTTTATTTTCTTTTCCGGCAAGATAAAAAAACGAGAACTTGTTACGCGTAAATTCCTCCAGAAGCGTCGATTTGCCAATTCTTCTTCTGCCATATAAAATACAAAATTCTGATATTTTAGAATGGTAATGTTTTTGTAATATATTTAGTTCTTGTTTGCGACCAATAAACATAGCGATTTATCCTTTGTTTTCATTTTTGCTATAGTTGGGTATGCATTCAGGTAACTATAGCAAAAATGACAGGATGTCAAGGTGAACCTCTTAATTAGAATTCAGCGAAGTCAAGGTGCAAAAAAAATATTGCCAAATCAAACCAATCAATATATACACCTGATAAAAAAAGTGCTAAAGCAAGCGGCCTGTTTGATATTTTTATTATTCAGATGCTTGTGTCAGACTGAACATCTGTTGTCATTTTTCCCTCTTGGAGGTTTACACATGGAAACCAATAGAGATTTAAAATTTCCTTATGGCATATGTGATTTTAAAAGTATAATCAAAGAAAAATATGTGTACCTGGATCGCACAAAGTATTGCAGATGAATTTCGAATTTCTGACAAACAGATAAAAAAATGGTCTGTTGTCGGGTTAGGGTTTGAACGAATTGCCTGGCAGGCATTGAGTAAACGTTCATAAGCTTTAGGGTATACCCGAATATTCCCTCAAACAAACAGGGAATATTAAAAAAATAACCTTATATATACAAGGAGTAAAAAAGGACTAAAAAAATGATTAAAACAAAAAATCAATTTAGAAAAAACAGAGCCATTGCCACGACTGTAGAGGATTTTAATACAGTCAGCGTTGAAAATTTGCTATCATGGCTTACGCATGAATTTAAATGGGCTGCGGCCAGAATTACTTTTTTAATTTATGGTGGATTGGCCATGCTTTCGTTTGGCTTAACAGCCTATTTGACAGCCCCTATTGGATCAAAACTTTTCTTTAATACATGGAATTTTTGGCCATACCTGAAATACTATCACCGCATTATTTTTCAAGCATATTATGTGCTTTGGATGATGTGTAAGGATAGTGAATATAAGTTTTTATTCGCTGTTCCACTGACCAGTGAACCCCGACGCGGTCCAGATAGAAATAATATTGCTTTAGCTGCCAATTGGGTTCATGAAGAAAATACATGCTATGGATGTGTGCGTTGCTGTGAAAAAATCAGTTGTCCGCTTCTCAACAAAACTGAGGGGATCTGTATTGGATATGATTCTTTTTACTGGAATTATTTCCTATGTGGTAGATATCCATTTACACAACAGCAGATCGAATACTATAATTGTGAAAAATGGAAGATCAAATATAAAGAATAGACGTCCTCACAATTAATGCGATGGGTTATTCATTGTTGACTACGAGAGTGTGCCAGATTGCTTTTTATCTGGGAATAATAAGAACGTATGTCAAGTATAATAAGAAATGGCATAAATTCTGCAATAATCCAGATTGTTTCATTTCTTAATTATTCAAACAAATAATAAAAAGGTTTTATACAGTGAATAACCCATCTTACATTATAAAATACATTAGTGTCATACTGATAGGTATTGTACTCAGTGCAATGAGTACAAAGGTTTTTGCATCACCAACCATACAAATCTTTGACACAGGGCCAGAGGTTCTGATTGATGAAAATTCTGAAACAAGACCGCTGCCAGTTATTATTTCGCATAGTCAGGGCAGTCTGATCACCCTGACATGCGAATCATCGAATACAAGCCTGGTTTCCAGTTCCAGTTTTTTTATGAATTCCTCAAACAGCCATATATTGACAACAACATTATTACCACCGCCAAATCCAGCATCCTTTATTCCATTACAAATCCAGCCCATTCAAAACCAATATGGCAGAACAACAATAACATTGCAAATTGAAGACACGAACAATGAATTTGATACTGTTTCTTTTGATTTAATTGTCAATGGCAAACCCAGAATATCCCAAATATCCGATTATATTATCAGCAACAATCTTTCTTTCTTTAATATTGATTTTGATCTGTATGACCCTGAAACTGCAAATAATAATCTTGAGTTGACAATTATTTCATCCAATCCGGAGGTTTTACCAGAGGAGAATATCCATGTCGCATTTCCCAATCAGTATTCATCCCGATTGACTTTGAATCCCATTAAAGGAAAAATTGGTGTTGTTCAGATCTCCCTTCAGGTTTCTGACAAACGCTTGATAACTCAGCAAATGTTCCAGATTGAAATACAAAGCCTGCCTGTCGTTTTTATTCCGGGGCTATGGACGATTCCAATAAATACTGACAGTGTTGCAATCCCTATAAGTGTTTGTGATGCTGATGGAGGAACACTGACAATTACGATTCAATCCAGTAATACTGAGATTGTTCGTAATGAGAATATCACCTTTGAATCCTCCCAGGCAAACAGTATCTGCCTGACAGTTGATCAAAACGCATGCACATTTTTGAAATTTTCTGTTGAACCCGAAAAAAAAGTTATGGGAGATGTTGTATTAAATTTTGTTATGGATAATGGAATAACCATAGAAACAGAGGAATTGTATTTCACTGTTTTGAATACACCACCCCAAATTACCGAAATTCCATCACAAAAATTCAATATGAATACTCAAGGTGGACCTGTTTCATTTTCAGTCACTGATGCTGAAGGCGGATGGATTACACTCACCTGCTTTTCAGACCAACCCATGAACAGTTCTTTTTGCAGTAATCAGGGTGAGTATACTCGCTTTTATTTAGATGCGGATGCGGTGCAGCCTTTTTCCAAAATGCTTGTACCTTCAGAGGATTTCTATGGTCAGGAAGTCGTGACAATCAATCTTAGTGATGGATTGTTGTCTGAAAGTATTTCATTTTCGATTACAGTCAATTTTCCACCCATCCTCTTACCATTGGATACGCAGGTTATAAACAAAAATTCGATTGCTGCGCCCATTCCCATAACTGTAAATGATCAGGATACGTCACCAATGGATTTAAATATTGTATTTGATATTCCCTGTACAACGCTTTTTAAAGATAATGATATCAACGCTATTTGTTCAGAAAGTGCATGCACATTGCTGTTGACACCAGTGACCAATCAATCTGGAACATGCCAGATTTCAGTGACTGTAAGTGATGGCATTGGAACGAATGTCACCCCCATAAACATTCGGGTGAATGAGAGGCCTTTTTTTGAATATATTGGACCTCAAAAAACAGATGAAGATCAACTTATGAAAATTTCAACTCCAGTAGTTGATGATGATGCGCTGGATACACATCAATGGTCTTTAGCGTTTTCCGACCCTCTGCTTGTAGACCGATATGATCTTCAAAACAATTCTGAATCGCAATCTGTAAACCTTACTTTATATCCAACAGCCGATATGTCAGGGCAAACAAGAGTAACAGTTATGATAACAGATTCAAACCATCTTTCATATTCCCAATCCTTTTTATGGCAGGTGACATCAGTGGATGATTTACCTAAAATATCCGGTCTATTGTCTGATTATCGCTTTGAAGAAAATTCAACATTGACAATGACAATTCAATTGTCTGATGTAGACACACCTGTTCATGAGCTTGACGTCAGTGTAACTTCCAGCAAACCCGCTCTCATCCCCAATGAAAATATAGATATTCAAATTCAGGGAGATAAGAGAATTATTCATATTGAACCTGTTGCAAAACAATCTGGTGACGCTGTTCTTTATTTCAAAGTCTATTATTTACAAGCACAAAATATTTATCGCCTTTACCCGGTAGATGTGACTGTTTTTCCTGAAAACAACCCTCCAGTTGTTTCCAGCGGAGAACTCAAGCTAAACGAAGATAGCTTCTGTAGATACACCATAACAGGAAGTGATGAAGATGGTCATAAATTGCAATATGATATTGATACATATCCATCCAATGGAAGAATTATGCACTTCAATGAAGATACTGGCTCATTTATTTATGTCCCTTTTGAAAATACTTTTGGTATTGATTATGTGAGCGTTAAGGCCTTCGATGGTATTGAATATTCGGAGCCTGTTAAATTAACCATTACAGTCGCTCCAGTAGATGACCCACCCATTGTATATGATGATTTTTACAACATCTTAACCAATCAAAAAATCGACATTGACTTAAAGGTACTTGATATGGATTCTCAGGATATTACTTTTCGCCTGATTGACCAATCCATAACATTTGGTGAGATGAATCTTAAAGATGCTTCTAATGGTATTGTCGAATATACCCCCCCAAAAGATATGGTGGGTCAGGATCATGTATGGTTTTTTGCGAAAGATCCTTCAGGTGCGCAATCGAACATTGGAACCATTACAATTAGAATTGAAAATCAATTGCTTCCAGAATACACCCTGACTGTAAACATGGCAGGGGCATACAACAAAAACGATTTTTACGAATACGCCATTCTGGATGCATCTGACTCTGAAGAAGTTGTTTCTGGAAGTTCACAGGATGAACAGTTTGTTGAATTTCTTCATGAGGGGTCATATCAATTGATTATTATTGCAGAAGGATATGAACCTTATGAATATTCAGTGAATAACAATCGGACTTTTTTTATCAAGGATCGTACTGAAATTACATGTAATCTCAAAGAAGATGTCAATTTTCGACCCTATGAACCCTATGTTCATGTGAGCAAAAACTCTTTTGACAAGGGTTTTGAACTTCGGATTGAAAAAAAGAATTTTGACGATCAGTTTGTCATGAAAATAAACAATCAGATTATCAATTCAGGAGAAGAAACCTGGCCTTACACCTATAAATGGACAGTGGGATCATCACCATTTACTGTATCCGCAACAGTACAACCTTACACTGTGGATCGATATAAAATTGATTTTGTTTTTTATAACTGGGAATCATATGTTGATACGTATTCTGTTTTTTTCTATGACCATCAGAGCGAAAAAAGCAAGATACACTATCGCTCAGAGGATTGTGCGGCTTTTGAAACACCTTTTGGTTCTGGGGGTGCATATGGTGCAGATGCCTTGTTTGAAATTGAAGGTTACAGTTATTTCTACCCATTGATGGGGAACACAATCGATTTGCTTATTCCATCAGGGACCGGTTTGTATTCTGAAGTACAGATTACGATTCCAAAAATTCCAATAAACTATTTAATCATTGATGATCCCGATAACTGGCAATACGATAATGAGAAAGATTATTATAATCAATATCCAGAAAAAGCCTATGAGATAAAACCTTCAGACCGGCTTAAAGTTATTTACAGCCATTACGCTTTTTTTATGACCATTGCCAGCGGCATCGCAATTGAATTTGAGCTTGCTGATGGTCCCAATGCGGGCAAAAAAGTACGTTACAATCCATATCATTTCAATAGTGAAACCGATGAACATGAACGTTATTCACAGGCACCCGCAATTGATGTTCCCATATTATTGAATAGCAATTATAATCATTTTCATGAGTTCAGCGAAGCGCTCCTGGATTTGATGATTACCTTTCCAGCGCTTGTCAATGAAAAGGGCGATGGCGTGATTGAAACAACAGGGGAAGACGCGCCATACGAAAAATTTAGTCGGGTTTATATGCCATTTTATCTGGAGGACGAGATTATTGTTTATTTGCAGGCCAATCATTTAACTCGATTTGCAGCCTTATGGTCTGTTCAAATTGATGATGAAGATATTGAACAACAATATTTTCATGCGGAATCCATTGATGATGGGGGCTGTTTTATTCAGAGCTTATTTTTTCTTCCAACAAGGCTTGAATAATAAGATCGACATGTTTTTGGGCAGCCCCTGCAAGTTTTAAAACAGCAGTTCTCGCCTGTTGACCTGTTTTGATTGCACGATCTTTATGCGTTGCAAATTGAAGGATCTGATTTGTTAGTTCTTCAACATCAATAACCATGATACCGCCGGCTGCTTCTTCTAAAACATCTTTGGCCCACAAAAAATCATCCATATAGGGGCCATAAAGAACTGGTTTTCCCCAAACTGCAGGTTCCAAAACATTTTGTCCGCCTTGCGGCACAAGACTTCCCCCGCAAAAAACCACATTGGCAATACTATATAATCCGACAAGGTCTCCAATGGTATCGACTAATATGACAGGCGCATTTCTTGATTTCGTTTCTTTACACCAGGAATAACGATTATATTTTAGTTGGGTTTTCTCTAACATATTTTCAATACCCGGGCATCTTTCAATGTGACGTGGTGCGATAATACACAGGGCACCAGGAACTTTTTTACACAGCGCCAAATAGGCATCAATAACCATTTCTTCTTCACCAGTACGTGTACTGCCTGCTACAAAAACAAAATGTTGGGTACTTATGGATAAAAGGCGTTTCAGTTGCACAGGTAAACGCGGCCTGTATGTTTGTTCTAACAAATCAAATTTGGCATTTCCCGACACATAAACTTTTTGGGCCTGAGCGCCCAGTTGACAAATTCGATTCGCATTATCCGGGCTGATCATGCTAAAGATATCAATTTTTTGAAGAATGAAACGCACCAAAGATGCAAACTTTTGAAATCCATTTATAGATTTTTGAGATATGCGTCCATTAACAATACAGACTGGGATATTCAATGCTTTGGTCATATAAATCCAGTTTGGCCAGAGTTCTGTTTCAAGCATCACCAGGATATCGGGTTGAATGGCATGTAATGCCAGGCGAACAGATACAATAAAATCAATAGGAGAATACACACATTGAAGTCTTGGATTATTCATTGTTGAAGCCAAATCATAGCCTCTGGGTGTGGTCGTTGAAAGGACAATATCTATATCTGGATATGAATTTAGTAGAATCTTAATGATTGAACGCGCAACATTGATTTCGCCCACTGAAACCGCATGAAGCCAGATACGATATTTTTTGGGTGGAAATAATTTAGGGTATATTCCCAATCTCTGGAATACCAGTTTTTTATAGCGACCTGTCAAAAAAACACAGATCAGAATAAAAGGCAGAAGACTGACAATCAATACTGTTGATAAGCAAAGGTATATAACGTAAAGTAAATTCATCGAAGACCTATTTCCTCAAAACTGTCTCCTTTAACTTTTAACAAATATAATTGTCTCTGTGCTTCACCCTGGGGATCAAACTTAATCAAACCTGTCAATCCAGTATACCCTTCCATATGAAGAAGTTCATCCTTGAGTTGTTGTGCATATTGAATGTTTCCTTTGTTCAGGGATTCGAAAAGAATCATGGCATTATCGTATGTAATTGCTTCCCATAGACCAGGTTTGTTTCCAAATGTGGCTTCAAAAGCTGAAACAAATTGCTGCACATGAGGGCGTTGGCTGTTGCAAAAAAATAAGTCTGGGAAAACAGCTCCCTGATGATGGACTTTATCTTGAAGACTCAAAACTTTTTGTTTTGAAACACCGATCATTTTTCCATCATGCCAGAGGTTGGTTCCTAAAAGTAATACATTATTGAAACCATTTGATTTGAGTTGCGGGGCGATCATAAGAATCATATCAGGTCTGTCAGGAATGAATATTGCGTCAAAATCAACAATGGGTTTCAACTTTTTTTTACGCCATTTACTGACGCCAGGGCGATCAAAATGTAAGCCCACCATTTTTTTTATTGACTCAGTAAAATCAGTCTGGTTAGCATAGTAATTGTTCACTGCCCGAACAGTTCCTCCTTTTTCAATCACCCCATCCCAGAATGCATCCATAAATGAGCACCCATAACGATCATCCGGGTATAAAATGGCAAAGTCATGATATCCGATTTCATCCATTGCATATGATGTAATCGCACGAATCTGCAATTCCTGGGTCAAAAAATTGCGAAAGACATATTCTAAATCCTGGGTGATATTTTCCCGAGAGACAAGCAGAATAATTGGAATTTGATGCGCATTGGCACTCACTGCAACGGCTTCAGCCTGATTGGTCGTTATGGGACCGATGATGGCCTTGACATTTTCTTCCAGCAATTTTTTAAAGGCCTGAATGGCATCTTCAACTGTTTCACCCGAATCCTGAATTTTGAGTTGGATGGGATACACATTTTGAAGTGTTGAGAATTGAGAATGAGCAAATAATGCACCATTCAATGCCTCCTGACCAAATTGTTTGTATCTTCCAGAAAGTGGAAGTAAACAACCGATTGTGTAGGATTCAAATAACTTTCCCTTTTTTATGGATTCTATTTGTTCCTGAATCATTGCGATCATTTCATGGTCAGGGTAATCAACAACAATTTTTTCGAGGATTGTTATTGCCTGCGGCAAATTTTCAGACTTTATTTCATTTTGAGCCTGTTGGTAAAGCATATATACAGCCGGAAATCGGCCTTGATACACATTAATCAGGTATTGGAGTTCATCAGGAGCTAAAATGGTAATGGCCTGCCTGGTTCTTTTGATAATAAGCGAAAGTTCATTTTCCGATGCAATTTCAAAGGCATAGGTATAAGCAACAACCGCTTCCTGAGCACGATCTAAAGCGAGAAGGATATCTCCTTTTAAAAGAAACAATTGGCTGTGATCTTTTTTATTTGTAACGATAAATGCAGGTTCAATTTGTCTGAGGGCTTCTTCATATTTTTTTTGACTAAAATCATTGTAAATTAAGCCGAGTTGCGCTCTTGAAGAAAACATGCTGTCTGGATATTCTTTAATGAGCCGGTTATAAATATCCTTTGCCTGTGTAAATTTTCCCTGGATGGTATATATGGAGCCAATTTTCATCAAAGCTTTATCTGTAAACTGGTTATTGTCCTCTGATGCGCGTTTTAGATATTTCTTATACATATCAAGAGCTTGAGCATAAGAACGCGTTTTATACAATTGTTCTGCCTTATGAAAAGCTGCTGATTTGATATCTTCTTTCGGCGTTGTTTTTTGGGTTGGAATTGTTATCCGAGGGGTTTGAGAACAGCTTTGAAACAGAAAAAAGCTTAGAACGAAGGTAAACAAAAAAACATTTTTGTACATAGCGGGCTCCTGAGAAACGAAAAACAGGTTCAATATCATTTTTGAATCGAACCTGTTTTTATGCGTTTAAAAATAATGCCAGGCAGCACTATTTCTTTTTTTTATCCATCTTAATATTCATAAATTCGAGGGTTTGATAAGTAATGCTGCCAATAGCAAGCCCTTTGTCACGCTGAAAAGATTTCAAGGCATGTCTTGTTTGGCGGCCCAGGATGCCATCAACAGGACCTGGGTTGTAACGATCTTTACGTAAATATTGTTGAATTTTTAACACCAGCGTTCTATCAATATTGGTTTCACACATGGTACGTTTCCATATCATGTGGCCTTCGGTAATCTTAATCTTTTTGGTGATGGTTTTATATTGAGCAGGAATGGGAACAACTTGCTTTTCCGGCGGTTGAAGCATTTTTTTATACTTAATTGTCTTGTAAACCGCTGGCTTTTTGATTTCTTCAATTCGCGCAGGACTGACCATAATACGTTTTTTCACAGTTTTGTAGGAGGGAGGTACATGCACCATACACATGACTTCACCAGTAGCGTTATCAATTCTTTCAATATTGCCACGCCCTTTTTTCCAAATGGTATGGGCTTCTTTAATCAGAATTTTTTCAGTCACCCATTTATAAACCGCAGGGATTTCTTTGTATTCAGTGAGTGCTTCTGTTATCAGAACTTGTTTTTCTGCATCTTCATATTTTGCAGGGAGAATCTTAATTTCCTCAGTTGCAGGTTGGACCAGCACTTGTTTTGAAACTGTCTTATATTTCGGTGAAACATATACTCTGGCATAGCATTCGCCAGGTTTGGCATTGGGGGGTAATTGTGCTGCAGAATCCGACTCATTCGCGCTGACACCTTCTTGAACTTTCAAGGTAGCGATTTCCAATTCTTTTTTGTATTCTTGGATTGTCACTTCTTTTTTTTCAAGAGCGGATCTCAATCGTTCAATTTGAAGTTGCTGTTGCTGCAACATATCATCAGATTGAACGACCGGTGCAGGCTGAGAGATGGGTGTGTTTTGAACGATGTCCTTTTCATAGATTCCATCCACAGGTTCTGTTGTACCGATATTCAATAATCGAGCACATCCTACTGAAAATATCAGTAAGCCTGTAAAAAACAATAATCCTAAACGTTTTTGAATCATTTCTTAATCCTCCTTAAAGATTTTTATTGTTTCAAAAATACGAATCAATTCTTTAACATATTTTTTTATGCGTAACAAGTGTCTTTTTTTCAGCAGGTTAAAAAAATTGTATTTTATTCTTGATCTTGATCTGCTTCTTCTGTATCAAGATCAAGATCAGGATCAAGAAAAAATGGGGAACTTATTTTTCAAGTATTCCTTAAATATATTAAAACAAGGAGGTTTTTATGCCAATTTATGAATTTAAATGCAAAACCTGTGGAAATGAGTTTGAACATTTGTGCTTTCGATCCGACGATAAAGACCATGTCGTTTGTCCATCCTGTGGACACAAAGAAGCCGAAACATTGCTTTCAGTTTTTTCTTCAAAAGGATCAATGAATGCCTCAGACTGTTCGCCTTCAGGGGGCTTTTCATGAGCAAAATAAGAATATCCACAGGTTGCGGATATTAAGGAACAATTTTCGTTTCAATCAATCCAGCTTATTTTTTTAATCGAAAATTCGAAAATTCAAATTTTTAATATTTTCAAATACAATAATGAAGGACACAATGATGAATCAAAACCAACCAATTCTGTTAATGATTCCAAAATTGAGACAGTTTATTGTGTCCACATGTCGGTCTGGCCATCAGGATTGGTAACAATAATATCAACAATTCCAGATATCTCGTCCGGCACGTGGCAATGTATGGTATTTTCATTGAATACCTGTACATTTTCACATGCCTGATCTCCAATGGTTACGCCATATTGTTTAGAGCCTAAAAAAACCGAAGGGGTTGGATATGCAAATGAACGAATTTTGATATTATCAAAGGTCACATCAAAATCGGCAACTGAATCTGGCCCATATTCAAAATGGCCAATTGATGGGTTTTCGACAGATCGCTCTGCCAGCGGTTGATTGAAATCATCATCCTCAAAAAAACGAAGTAATGTCTGAGTGTCGTTTTTCTCAAATGAAAGGCTGATTTTTTTGTTATTAAGAAGAATTGTATTGATGTGGCTTTTTCCAATAATTGCCCATGAATCAACATTCCAATACCCAATATCTTTTCCAAAAGGTTCTCCATAGGCTTCATTAAACAGAAAAAGGTTTCCACTTCCAAAAATGCCTTTAAAACAATCAGTTCCAGAGATCACAGTCAATTGAGTGTCGATAATGTAGTCATCCATTGGAAATCGAAAGGCCTGAGTATCCCAGGTCATAAAAGAAAAACCAAAGGTTTCGTACTTGTTTGAACTATTTGTTGTTCCAAAAATATGCAATTTTCCATTGGTTTCAGTGATTGTAATGCCATCGCCTTCACACAGTTCGTAAAATGATGGCATGGTGCCATCTTCAAAACCATCAAAATAATAAAACGTATTTTGCGGATTGCTTTGTGAGGTTAAGCTTAAATTACAATATCTTAAGTAAATGGTTGATGTATTTTCAGGAATATATGAAACCTTAACCCATATACGTGTTTCGATGGTGTTACACCCGCTTTCAATCCAATAAGGCATAAGGCCATATTGATCGAAAAATCGGATATCTCCACAATCAGATGTCATTTTATCATTTTCAATTAATTCCTGGGTGTTTAAAACAATTGGAATTTGATATTGATACAATGGTTTCCCTGATGTATTTGTGATCGCAATTTCTTGTGAAACCGCCAGGAATTCTGGCGATGTATCAAAATTTTGGCCGATGATCGTTATGGAATATCCGCCTGCGGTATCATTGGTTATGGTTACTGAATGTATTGCCAGGGCAGTGATATCAAAATTATAAGTGCCCTTTTCAATTGTTACTGAACTGTCCGCAAGTTTAATTAAAATGGGCTGTTCCCCTGAAATATCGGGATCAATAATATCACAAATGCCTGTTCCCAAATGGGATTGATAATTCATTTTCGTAAAACACATGTTGCTTTTGACATTGCCAATATACAATTCAAAATTATCGGGTAATTTTCTGCCAACAGGAAGGTTTTCAATCTGACACTGAATATTTGCACCATCTCGATTACAATTGACCTCAAGCGGATCCAGATCATTATCTCTAATCAATGCGCCTGCAACAAAAGGGGGCTGCGTACTTTCAATGGCCCCAATGTCTGGTGCGGAACCGGTAAAGCCCTGTGTATAAGGGGGAAGTTCGCATCCATTATCAATGAGTGGAGAATATGGCTTTAATGTATAGTTGTGGCTGTCTTTGTCAAGAAATAGGCCATCACCTTCAAAGTTGTTGGATAAATCCAGTTCATCATGCTCAAAACCATAAAAAATAGTGGCCGCATTGTTTTTAAATTCAGTGCCGATTAAATGCGTTGGCAGCCCATTATAGGTTTCTTTGAGATATGCGGCCAAGGTGCCATTCACAGAATTATTATAAATTTTTCGATTGGATGCACTCAACTCTTCATAGCCCGCAAAAGCCGTCCCATTTGTGCCCATCATTGCAATTCCAGGTGAACTCGTGTTCCATGTAATATTTCGATAAATGGTATAATTATAGGTATCATCATCCAGATAGATACCATGGGCGCCATATTTATTAAGGCTGCCATTATGTTCAGCATAGGAATCATGCACCAGATTATACGCAACAATTGAATCTTTGCCATCACAACCCCATCCATAAATCGTTCCAATATCAGTGCATTGCAAATGGGATTGATAGGTATCATTGAAAGTGACATCATTCCCTGTCCCAAGATCAATCATACACAAACCTGAAGTGAATATGGTATTATTTTTGATCTGGTTTTTATGCTGGCCATCCATATTTGCAGCGATGACTGCCACGCCACTGCCCTGGTATCCAATATCATGCATCACATTATTGGCAATCAGTTGGTTGCCATTTTCTTCCTGCCATGAATGAAGATCCAGCATTGTGCCGGCACTATAAGCAAAATAACAGTCTCGAATAACATTATTATTGCCATACAATTGAATGCCTTGCGTACCATCAGTATGATAAAAGGGCGGTATTTCTCTAAAGTGCGATAAATAAGTGCCATGAATATTTGAAAGGGTATTATCGTGGGATGCCGAGTTACTGACAATACCACAGGCAAAAATTGAGATATTGTTGATAATAATATGCGATCGGTTCCTTAAATCAAAGGCCCAATTACGTTTTTTCAGCTCAATAAGCGGGTTGGATTCTGATGGCGACGTGCTGTCAGGCAAATGAAGATATAGGGTGCCGCTAAAATCTTCATTCACAAAATTATTGCCAGTATAATTATCAGGCGGATCAATAAACCATTCTCCCGGGTAATCCAAAGCCTCCAGTTTTCCCCACAAGTAGTAGTAATTGGCTTCCTGAGGCGCAAGGAATTCATTATCAAAACTTGATTGATGATTCCAGGCGCCGGGATCATCTTTAAATTCAACAGTCACCGAATGATTTGTTTGAGCAGTGATATCTCCACTGGTAAAAATAAAGTTGTATCCTGCTGCCAGATTAATTTTTCCGCCAACCCAAAAGTCGCCTGCTGAAGCGATGTCTTCATCAATGTACTCTGCTTTTTGCATTGTCATGACTGTTGCTGAATCAGTTTTTGCATTGTCTTCCCGAATACCTGAAATATTCATTATTTTCGTCGCATTGTTAAAATCAATGTTGGGCCAACGTGCTTCAACCATCATTTTGCCATCAACAAACAACTGATTATTAGATATCTGTTGAATGTCATCACTCCGCCTGACATTTAGACTCCAACTGATGTGCGTTTTATAAATATCGTCTTGATAATGAGACCAGGCATCATTTTGAAGAATCTCTGTTCCCGAAACAATAACCGCTTCATCGTTATACGCAGTAAAAGTGATCTGATCGTTTGCGGGTGTAATCATCTCTCTGTAAATTCCCTGGCGAATGCTACACCTGTCCCCTCGCGCGGCTGTTTCTGCACATTTTTGAATGGATTTGAATGGCGCCGCAAGTGTTCCAGGATTGCTGTCATCTCCATCTGTAACAGAGACATAATAGTCTTCACCATTTGTGACTTGAATGTAGTCTGTTTTTACTTTAAGCACTTGATGTTGTGCAGTAATGATTGTTAATGAAACAGAATAGCTGCCCATTTCAGTATAGGTATGAACAGGATTTTTGGATGTGGCATCAATGGTGCCATCACTATCAAAATCCCATAGCCAGGAGATGCCATGATTGGCACAAACAAATTGAACTGTCAGGGGCGATGCACCTTGTGTTTTACTGGCGATAAAATTTGCTGATGGTAAAAAACCGCTTTTAGGAAACTCAATCGCACCCATATCAGCAGTGTAACCTGATATCTCTGTTCCTGATATTGTGCCACTATCAATAGCAATACTTTCCGCATTTAATGTAAAGTTTGAATATAACAGGGGATCCGCAAAAAAGCTGTTTGCACCATGTCCGGTGTTTTGCTGATAAAGATCAAATGTATATGTTTGATTGTTGATAAAAAACATATCGGTTTGATAAAAAAGGTTGTAATCTTCTTCAAAACCGACCATATTATTATCAGGCAGCCTGAGCCCTCCATGATCATATATCCCACTGATAATATTATTTTTTATTATAAGATGACGACATTCATTATAAACACCAATGCCGCTGTCTGCGGATGTGTTAAAAAGAGTATTGTTATAGATATATATTTTTTCTGGCTTTTCTCCAGGACCATCACCATTTAAATGGATATCTTGTTGTGCATTGTCATATATAATATTATATTGAATGGTTAAATCGGTTAATATTTGCGAGCTGCCAATCCAGGTAGAAATACCATATTCTGCATTATGATGAATCCGATTATATAGAATGATACTATCCTTTCCAAGGGGTGCAATGCCAGATTTTATACAATTTGAAATGTCATTGTTTGAAATGTTCATCAGATTGCCATCAAAATAAATGCCATAGCGACATCCATAAATTGTATTGTATAAAACATGGTTGTTATTTCCATAAACAGCAATTCCTGAACATTGTGGACAGTCATGAATGGTCATTTTTTCAACAATGTTTTTTTCAGCAGTGTTATCATCAGAATGTCCAATAAAAACAGCATCAGATGTTGCATTGATGACTTCAAATCCAGAAAGTCTGATGAATGATTTATTCCAAAGAATAATCCCATGATCACGCCCATCAGCATCAATGACCACTGTTTCTGAGCCCATATTTTGAAACGTAATATAGGCATCACCACGACCTGAATTTCCGGGGCTGAGGGTTTCATTATAGGTACCTGCTTTAATCCAGATGGTGTCGCCAGGTCTTGCGGTTTCTGCGGCTTTTTCAAGTGTTTTCCAGGGTGAATCGTATGAACCAGTATTTGTATCATTACCAGAAGGAGACACATAAAAATAGGTATCAATTTCATCGTCAATAATTGTAAGTGTTGCAATAGAGGGTTCTCCTAGAATGGCATTACTGGAAGGGTTTGATAATATGAGTTTAAAGCTTTTGCTTTCTTCAAACACATTATCATCAACAATGTTAAATAGCAGCGATTTAACATAAGGATCACCAGATTTCCATGTAACAGGCATGACAGCCACCGAATAATTTGACTGATCAGAACATAATGTCATGCCAACATTAACATGTACAGGCGTGTCGGTGCCTTCCAATTCAATATTTAGATTGACATTGATATAATCATCCGCCTCATATGCAGTGTATTCTGATTGGCTGAATCGGATGACTGATTGGGCGTGAATATCAGTTGCTATAATTAAAACAAAAAGTATCATTATGATATTTTTTTTCATAGAATCCTCTTTATGGAGATATTCTGTAGTAAATCTTTCTGGAAGAATTTATGTATGCCCAACAACACAGAAGGAAAGCTTTGGATTATGGGCAACACCCTCTGTTCTTTCACATGTTACACGCTGAGGTTTTCATAAGACTCAGTAGTCCAAGTTGACGATTTTACAGTCCCCTAATAACTTGCCTTTTCACTGGAAGATGATAGCGCCAATTCCAAAGTGACATCGAAGGTTTCTTTCAGCCAATCGCTGCTTTCAATTTTGGTAATGTCAACGTACTTTGAGTATAATCAATTGTTATTTTAAATGCTTTTAAAACATTGTTGCCAATAAAACCATTAATATTTAGATCGTCTTTAAAGCCGCCAAACTCAATTTCTCGGCTCTGATAGTTAAC
>Ga0272440_1001977_pt1 | contig 16291 bp, 12 predicted proteins | sample SSMMMBAug17_FD_192440 | JGI IMG/M metagenome (GOLD analysis project Ga0272440, IMG submission 192440) | Marine sediment archaeal communities from Little Sippewissett salt marsh, Falmouth, MA, United States - SSM-MMB-Aug17 | ecosystem: Environmental > Aquatic > Marine > Wetlands > Sediment ... | reverse complement strand
ACGATATGTCAATAACAGCAATAGAACAATTTGTTGAAAAAGCCAACCAGGATCAAAGTATCCAGGACAGTATTAAAACATTTACTGGTATTCCTGATGAATCATACCGCAAGGTGATTAATCTTGCTAAAGAGCATGGATTTGAATTTTCAGTTGATGAATGGAAATCATTTCCGAAATGCGATACCCCTGGAAAATCACCTCATGGTTTTACAGATTGGTCGTCAGGAATCCTGGTTCCCTGGCTCAAGTAAAATATCCTGTGTACTGTAGAGACGTAGCATGCTACGTCTCTACGATCAAAAAAAATGATCAGTTCATTCCTTAGACAGGTTTACTTTAACGCCTGACAGGTTTGTTTTTTCCAGAAACTTCATTCAATCCCGATGGGGTTCCACAAATGATTCGTCCGGGCCCTTTTTTGGCTTCAAACATAGCCTTATGTAAGCGATCATTTAAAGCGCTTACCTGCTTGTCTGAAAGATGAGATTGGGTGACAGCAATACTGATATTAATTGGAATGACTTTACTCTTATGTGTAATTTTTACCTTTCGAACCAGTTCCATTAAGTAAACACATGCCTCACAGGCCTCCCTGTCTTCTGTGTCAGGTAATAATATGATAAATTCATCGTTACCATAACGCGCGATATAATCCTTGTTTCTGAGGCTGGTTTTTATTTTTCTGCCAATCTGTGCCAGACATGCATTTGCTGCAGTATAACCAAAATTATGTGTAATTGTACGAAATTGATCAATATCAAATAATATCACTGAAAAAGCCTGTTTGTTGTTTTTAAAACGCTGCATTTCTTCATTCAACCGCCGTTCAAACGCACGTCGATTAAAAATGCCTGTTTGAGAATCAACAAGCAACTCAGATTCCAGAAATCGGGTGAGATTCTGAAGTTGTGCGATTTCTTTTTTTATCTTTTCCAGTTCTTCCTGCATGACAGATGAATTTCCTGATGCCACCGGTAACTGAATCAACTGTGGCGATGGTGCAGGCAAGTTTGTATTTTCTAAAGTTGCCATCCCCATACTTTTTTTCAGATTGTTCCATAACCTGGCCATTTTTCCTGATTCCTGTTTTTCAGGCATATATACCTCCTGTTTCCGGGCATCATCCATCATTTCTTCAGCCATTTTGATAAAACTTGATGGTTTCTCACTGTCTGACTGATAATTTTCAGTTTTTTCATCAGCAATCACAGGTGCATTTTCAGTCGAGGCCGCCTGTGTTTTTTCATTTACAAAACTGGCGTATTGTTTAAACAGATCCAAATAGGATTGAATCAGCACAAAAAAATTGGGCGAAAACATAGATTGCCGAATATTTTGTGTTAAATCAGAAACTTTCTGGCCTTCAGATTCTGAAAACACCATTTGAAATTCCGCCAGCGTAAGTAGTAGAACCTCTTTAAAAGCATCAAATAAATTTTTATGCTGCGTGCTATCTGTTTGTAAATTTTCTGCACCTGTAACAACAGGCGCATCTTCTTGAAGAGATACGTTTTGAATTGTTGTAATAACTTTATTCATTCGTTCGATACTGGCACGTTCATTCATTAATTTTTTCAACCGGTCAAACAAACCATGAAACACACGATAATCAGGGGTTCGCAATAGATTCATGAACAAATTGATAATGCGGATAAAAAATTGTTCTCGTTTAAGCGCCTCATCTTCCTGTTTGGCCAGGTGTTTTTCAAACTTGTTGCGTTGTGATGTCAGCTTTTCGACCTGTTGTTGAATTTCATTATAGGCTTTTTGCATGCGGAGGTATTCTTCTTTTCGTGAAACAACACCACCCGCTGAAAAACGCTCTTCTTCCCACAATGCAATTTTTTGGAGTTTCCCCAATAATCGATCCATTTCTTTAATATCTTCAGCAGGTGTCAGTAATGCGCGGAGTTGATCCAGGGTTTCAAAATAGGCCTTGTTGTCAGGTGTGCGAAGCATGCTGATTAAAACAGCCATGCCGCGTTTTAAAAATTCGGTCAGTTCAAAATCCAGATTTCTTAAAGATGTGACCTGTTTTTCAAAATAATTTTTTTGACTGGTGAGGGTTTCAACATCCTGGATTAATTCATTTTGTTTTTTATCCAGTTGTTGAATTGTCATTTCTAATTTATCAAACTGTTTTTGGCGGGCAATTTGATTCCAGATACGTTTAAATTTGGGATTCTCAATAAAAAATGTGATTAGCGACTTTTTATTAATTTTGTCGCCCTGTGAATCAAGACGTCTGTATGCCTGATCAATCACTTCAATCAGTGGTGTAATCTCTTTTTCCCAGGGGTCTTTTTTTTTCATAATTAAGTATTAATCCTTTACTGGTCCCAACAAAGCGACAGCCATTTGATCCATATCAAGTATTTCAGATGCCAGATCTTGAATATCAGCAGGTGTTACTTTTTCAATATTTTCAATAATTTCATCCATCCGAATGTAGCGATTATAAAACAATTCCGATTGACCCAGCCGGACCATCTGATTATTAACACTTTCCGCTGATAATTGGATTGTCGATTTAGTATATTCTTTCGCTTCTGACATCCTTGATTCAGAAACTGGATTTTGAATCAGGTTATCCAGGGTTTCATGAACCACATTCAGGGCATTATTAACCTTTGATGGATCAACGCCCATGTAAATGGATTGCATGCCTGAATCTGTAAACATTATTGGTGATGAAAACACCTGATATGCCAGACCATGCTTTTCCCTGATTTCCTGAAATAAAATGGAACTCATGTTTCCGCCCAAAATAATGTTGAGCAGGGTAAATACATATTTTTGAGGTGCGTCAAGAGGAAAGCCTTTCCCGCCCAGACAGATATGCACCTGTTCTAAATCACGATATTTAACAATTTTTTGGGGCTTTGGTTGGGGTAACGTTCGGTTTAAAGGATATTCCTGCGCAAAAAAATTGGAAAAAATATTTTCCAAACGCCTCACAATGTCATCATGAGAGATCTTTCCTGCCAGTGCAATGATAATTTTTTGGGGACTGTATTGCCGGGAGAAATAAGATCGGATCGTATGAACATCAAAGGTTTTAACGACCTCCTGTGTGCCTAATATGGATCGGCTGACAGGATGTTGTCCCCAGTAGGATTTGCCTGACAGGTAATTGATATAATCCTCAGGGTCGTCTTCAAACATTCTCAATTCCTGGCAGATTACCTGTTTTTCACGTTCAATTTCATCAGGGCTGAATGCTGATGCCATAAGCATATCGCATAATATATCAATGACTTTTTCTAATTGGGTATGATAACACCTGGCATAATAACAGGTATATTCCAGTGATGTCATGGCATTGGCCTGACCACCAATGGCATCAAATTCTTTCGCAATCTGATACGCATTGCGAGTAGCAGTGCCTTTGAAAATCATATGTTCGATAAAGTGTGAGAGCCCATTTTGATCGGGTAATTCATCTCGGGCGCCCACATTTATCCAAACCCCCATGGAAATGGTCTGTGCATGGGGGATATTTTTAGTAACGACCCGAATCCCGTTTACGAGTGTACTTTTGTGAACCGACTGCGTTGTCATCGTATGCTGCCGCTTTTTTGCTTAAACGAATTTTACCATCTCGACCAATTTCGATGACTTTAACCGAAATAATGTCGCCTTCCTTAACCACATCGCGGACCCTGGCCACGCGACGATTTTCAAGTTGAGAAATATGCACAAGTCCTTCAGTGCCCGGTAATATTCTCACAAAGGCACCAAAATCAGTAATACGAACAACCTCGCCATCATAAATTGCGCCGACCTCAGGATCGGCAACAATTTCCTTAATCCGATTCAAAGCAATATTGGCTTCTTCCTCGCTCAATGCAGATACGCGAACAGTACCAGTATCATCAATATCCACTTTACTATTGGTTTCACTTTGGAGGGCACGAATAATTTTTCCGCCCGGCCCAATAATATCACGAATTTTATCAGGATTGATGTTAAGGCTCAAGACACAGGGTGCATAAGGAGACAGTTCTGATCGTGCAGAATCAATGGTTTGCATCATTTTATTTAATATAAACAACCGGCCTTCTTTGGCCTGTTCCAGTGCTTTTTCCAGAATTTCTTTGGAAATACCATGAATTTTAATATCCATTTGAACTGCTGTAATACCATCTTTTGTGCCTGCCACTTTAAAATCCATATCGCCCATGTGGTCTTCATCACCCAGAATATCAGACAAGATAACAACCTGATCGCCTTCTTTGATCAGTCCCATGGCAATTCCTGAAACCGCATCAGTAATGGGAACCCCGCCATCCATCAGCGCCAGACTGGCCGCACAGACAGTGCCCATAGATGATGAACCATTGGATTCCAAAACTTCAGATACAATTCGGACAGTATAGTCAAAACGTTCTTTTGGAGGAATGACTTTATTTACTGCACGGGTAGATAAACCGCCATGACCAATATCCCGACGACTGGGTGCGCCAAGGCGTTTGACCTCACCAACCGAAAAAGGTGGAAAATTATAATGCAGCATGAATGGTCTGAATTCTTCACCGCTTAATGTTTCAACACGTTGTTCATCAGAACTGGAACCCAATGTCAATACACCCAGAACCTGGGTTTCACCGCGTGTGAATAGTGCAGAACCATGCGGACGCGCGAGTACGCCAACTTCCGCACTGATCGGCCTGATTTCATTAAATTTTCGATTACCAATGCGTCGGTTTTCAAATAAAATCATGTTGCGAAGGTAATCACGTTCCATATCGTGTAAAACATTGTTAATTTGCAGTGATTGATCTGCATATGTTTCACCAAGCGATTCAAGCACGTCATTTTTAATATTGAACAATGCTTTATGACGTTCTACTTTACCGGCTATTGTGAGCGCTTCTTTAATTTTTTCAGAAGCAATTGTATTAATTTTTTCAACGAGTGTTTCATCTATTGTTACAGTTTTGATTTCACGTTTTTCAACACCTGCAATTTGGCGAAGTTTTTCTTGTAAATCAATCACTGGCTGCATGGCCTCATTGGCAAAAAATATCGCATCCAAAATTTCATTTTCTGGAACAATCTGACCTTCGCCTTCAACCATAACAATGCCTTCCTTTGATCTGGCAACCATAATATTGATATCGCAATTATTCAGGGCATCTATATGTGGATTGATTACAAAACGGCCATCCAGGCGGGCGACACGCACACATGCAATTGGACTGGCAAAAGGAATATCAGAGATTGTCAATGCAGCTGATGCGCCAATCATAGACAAAGTGTCTGGATCGTTTTCCTGATCCATAGACAAAACAGTTGCAATGACCTGTGTTTCATATCGAAAATTTTTTGGCAAGAGCGGTCGTATGGGTCGGTCAATCAACCGCGCAGTTAAAGTTTCTTTTTCACTGGGACGTCCCACTTCACGTCGATAATAATTTCCTGGTATACGCCCTGCGGCATAAATTTTTTCCTGATATTCTACCGACAAGGGGACAAAATCTATACCAGTACGTATTTCATTTGAGGCCACAACTGTGACCAATACCTGTGTTTCGCCATACTGAACCAATACAGATCCTGATGCCTGTTTGGCCATTTTTCCAGTGCGGACACTTAAGGTTCTCCCGCCTATTTCCGCTTTAAGCTCTAGTTCCATTAATTTCTCCTAGACATGGGTTGGCAGCAATGTTTCAATTCTTTGCTGCCCGGACAATTTTTATTAGAAGCCTGTATTAAAAAATTAATCTGATCTGTTCGGTCAGACAATGCGGACAGATAAAACCTGTCCGCTGATATATAATGTTCCAAAAAAATTATCGTCTGAGACCCAGGCTTTGAATAAGTGATCGATAACGATTCACATTTCTTGATTTGACATAATTCAATAAACTTCTGCGTTTTCCAACAAGTTTCAACAAGCCTCTTCGCGAATGATGGTCTTTTTTGTGCGTTTTAAAATGCTCGGTTAAATTCGTGATTCGACGTGTCAGAATCGCCACCTGTACTTCGGGTGAACCGGTATCTGTGTCATGAAGTTTGTATTGTTCGATCAAATTATGCTTGTCATTTCGGGTAATTGACATTTTTTAATCACCTCCCACGGCTTTTCGCCTTCCCCTAAACTCCTGGGGTTTTTTTTAGTTTTTATCTGATAATCCCATACGAATGACTTTACATTCTTCACTTGTTTCTTGAAATCGAATGACAGCCAAAAGTATATTATCAGGCGTTATAATTTGCAAGATATTTCCTTGATCCAAAATATTTGTAGAAAAAAATTTTTTCAATATTGCGCTACCATGAATTATTTGTTTGATTAAGCCAGGTGTTGCGACAATTTTTGGTATATTTTTGAGAGCATCTACAACAGGCACTATACTGGATTTTAGAATTCCTGTTGATGCCTGTGCATCAATTTGTTCATATGTCAGCGCTTCATCAATTGAATATCCACAGCATTCTATGCGGCATAGATCTTTTAAATGCCCGCCACAACCAAGCTTTTGACCAATATCTGCACATAAGGTTCTGATATATGTCCCTGATGAACATTTCACTCTAAAAGCAATCAATGGCATATTAACCGACAGAATGGTCAAGCTATGTATATGAACAACTCTTGATGGCTTTTGTACGGGTTGTCCCTTTCTTGCCAGACGATAAAGGGGAACGCCTTTGTGCTTCAATGCTGAAAATGTCGGCGGGTATTGTTCAATTGAGCCTGTAAACTGCTTGAAAACTTCAGAAATATCCTTTTCTGTACATTCGGGTTCTTCTTGAAATATTATTTGACCTGTTCTATCCTGTGTATCTGTTGCAATTCCCAAATGAAGTATACCATCATAGGTTTTGTCGCCTCCCAAAAAGAACTGGGATAGTTTTGTCGCCTGGTTAATACAACAAATAACAATTCCAGTTGCAAAAGGATCTAATGTGCCGGTATGGCCAACCTTTTTAGCACGTAACGCATTTTTTACATTTGCTACAACCTGTGCAGATGTTTTGCCTTCAGGTTTATTGACCACCAGTATGCCTGCTGGAATATCCGGATCAAATTTATTGTGTTTGCGGCGTTGCATAAGAAATTTTATCAAGAAGCAGATCGATCCTGGAACCGGTATCCAATGATTCATCAAAAAAAAACTGAAACTCAGGCATATAACGCAAATCCAGACGATTAGCCATTTCTCGCTTAATAAATCCCATGGCACTTTTTAAGCCCAATGCCGCATTTTGCCTTTCAATATCATCCCCTGCAAGACAGTAATAAATTCGAGCTTTTTTGAGATCACGATTCATTTTGACATCAGTGATGGTAATATTTTTAACACGTGGATCTTTAACATCACGCATCAAAACGCGTGATATTTCCTCTCGAATTTTACTGCTGACCCGCTCTGATCTTGGATATGTTTTCATAATATTAACAATGCATTATTTCAATTTGTGTATCAACCATCTCCGCCAATCCCATATCATCAACCATATTAATAAGTTTATCCATTTTTGAATTGATATGGGCAGCATCATTTCCAACCATCGCACAACCGATTTCTGATTTTCGATGGGTATCATTTTCACCGATCTCAGCGGCAGAAACGTTGAATGTGTTTTTCATTTTGCCTAAAATGGATTTCAGGATTTTGCGCTTGCCTTTAAGTGTATTATTTTCAGGCAATCGGAGGCTTATAGTTGCCAACCCAAGAACCATGCCCATTTGATTACTCTTCAAATATCGGTTTTATTTCTTTTAAATAAAAGCATTCGATGACATCACCGACTTTGATATCATTGTAATTTTCAATACCGATTCCGCACTCATACCCTGAGCCAACTTCTTTGGCATCTTCCTTAAATCGTTTGAGTGATGAAATTTTACCAGTATAGATAACAACGCCTTCTCGAAGAAGCCTTGCCTGTTGATTACGTTCAACTTTTCCAGATTTAATATAAGATCCGGCAATAATGCCAATTTTTGGAATAGAAAAGATTTCGCGAACTTCAGCATGGCCCAGAACTTCGTCCTCAAATGTAGAGTCCATCATGCCAACAACAGCATCTTTGATATCATTGATTAAATTATAAATGATATCATAGAAACGAATATCCACATTTTCTTCATTGGCCAATTCCTGAACGCGTGATGAAGGTCTTACATTAAAGCCAATCACAATGGCATCAGAAACAGCCGCAAGGGAAATATCCGATTCTGTAATGGTTCCAGTGGCTGAATGGACAATTTCAATTTTAACTTCATCGCTTGACAATTTGTGGAGAGACTCATTGATAGCATCAATTGAGCCATGCACATCTGTTTTGACAATAAGGTTAAGAGATTTGACATCCTGGGACTGCATTTTTTCAAAGAAGTTGTCCAGACTGATACGATTGCTTTTTGCCAGTTCCAGCATGCGCTGTTTTTGTGATCGATGGCTGCTGACCTGTTTGGCAGTTTTTTCATCAGCAACAGCAATCAGTTCGTCACCAGCCATGGGGACCCCTGTCAGCCCCAAAATTTCTACAGGAATGGATGGGCCGGCAGATTTGACTGGTAAATTTCGGTCATTGATCAGGGCACGTACTTTACCAGAATGAACGCCGCAAACAATGGGATCGCCTTTGTGAAGTGTTCCTTCCTGAATTAATACAGTGGCAACAGCACCACGGCCAGAATCAATTTTGGCTTCAATTACATGGCCTCTAGCATGTTTATTAGGATTGGCTTTTAGCTCCATGACTTCGCTTTGAAGAAGAATCATTTCCAATAAATCATCAATACCTTGTTTCATTTTTGCAGATACATGCGTAAAAATAGTATCTCCACCCCAATCTTCAGGCATCAGGCCATGATCCGACAATTCTCGTTTGACTTTATCAGGATCTGCGCCAGCCTTGTCAATTTTGTTTACTGCCACAAGAATAGGAACTTCAGCAGCTTTTGAATGATTGATTGCTTCAATGGTTTGCGGCATAACACCATCATCAGCCGCTACGACCAGAACAACGATATCAGTAATCTGTGCGCCGCGGGCACGCATACTTGTAAAAGCTTCGTGACCCGGCGTATCCAGGAATACAATCTGTCCTCGGTCAGTTTGTACATTATATGCCCCAATGTGTTGCGTTATGCCGCCAGCTTCCGATGCTGTTATGCGAGTTTCGCGGATAGCATCAAGCAATGATGTTTTTCCATGATCCACATGTCCCATAATTGTCACGACAGGCGGTCGATCCTGGAGATCTTCAGGTGCATCATTTGTTTGTTCCAATACAGTGTCTTCTTCAAAAGACCCTTTTTCCACTTCAAAATTAAATTCAGTCGCAATCAATACAGCGGTATCGTAATCCAGGGACTGGTTGACAGTTGCCATGACACCCATTTCAATGAGTTTTTTGATTAAATCGCTGGCTTTAATCCCCATTCGTTTTGCCAGATCTGCCAGAATAATGGCATCATAAATTTTTATACGACGCTTAATTGCTTTCGGTGTGGTAATCTGTGTTTTTTGTGCTTTTTGAACAGGTTTCTTTTGTCCACCCTTTGACTTTCTTGATTTTCCTCTTCCCTTTTTCTCGGAATACAATGCCGACCCTTCAACCACTTCTTTTTTCTTGAATGAAATACGTTTATTGAAAAATTTTTGTTCGTCCTGGTTTTCGTTTGGTTGTTGACGTTTACGTCCTTTTTTACGTTTCTTCTTTTGCGAATCCTGAGGTACAGGCTGATCTGGAACTTCACGTGAAGGTTGTCTTGAAAAGTCGATCTCTTCGGTAAGCATATCATTATCAGACTGTGCTTCAGTCTCATTTGTTGATGCAACCGCAGGATCAGCTTTTCTAATAATTTTAGCGGGTTCATCCTTTCTGCGTTTTTTGGAGCGTTTCTTTTTCTTTCTATCAAGGCCTTCTTTCTTTTTATCCTCAATATCTGTGGGCTTACTTTTATCCTCATCATCTTTTTGGTCAAATTCTTCCCGATGTTCAGGTTTGCCTTCATTGCTGTGTGTTAATTGAATATCTGGTGTAGATTGTTTTGGTTCTTCGGAAAGCACCTTATCGTCTTCTTTATGTGAATGATCTTCTTCACCATCTTGAGGCAGTTCAGCTTTCCTAATAATTTTGGCAGGCTCACCACCAGCATCTTTTTTCTTTTTTCTTCGTCGTCGTCTTCTTTTACTCTTTTCACCATCAGGTTTTTGTTCGGCTTGTTTATCATCCTTACGTTCCTGATCTGTTTTTTCAGTCTCCATTTTTTGTCTGTTGCGTCTATTTCTATGTTTTGATTTTTTGGATTTCAACTTGCCATCTTCTGATTGCATATCAGAATTTTCCCCTTTAGAAGCAGCTTCTTGTGAAGGGCTATCTTGCCTGGGCTCTTTTCTGGCCTCATGTTTTACATCTTTGCGGACTGTATCTTTTCGGACTGCTTCTGATTGCTGTTTGGCGCCTTTTCTTCTTCGTCTGATTACAGTAGATTTAACACGTTCCTCTTCGATATTTTTATTCTTCTTACTTGCGATAAAACTCTCGCGAATTGTCTGTACATCATTATCGTCCAAAGCACTCATGTGACTGCGCACGGGCATATCCAACTTTTTCATTCGATCCAAAAGTACTTTATTAGTCAAGTTTAATTCCCTGGCAAGTTCGTGTACTCTAAGCTTCGCCATCAATCCTCCTTAAATGACAACAATCCGAAATATGTGTCATTTTAAAATCACCACCATGCATGAACGAATATTTCGTTCTATAGTTTGGTGTACAGTTGCCTATAGTTTTTGATATGTAAAAATATTTTTCGTCCAATAATTTCAACATATCATTTAAAATGCGCAATACCAAATTGTTTAATCTTTGGCATTTTAACTGTCTTGATGAACTTTATCCTCATCTTCATTGTCGTCATCGTCATCGTCATCTTCATATTCATATTCATCATCATCATCATCATCGTCGTCGTCATCTCCATCATCATCATCATCTCCATCATCATCATCTTCTTCATCTTCTTCATTATCATCGTCGTCATCTCTATCATCATCATCGTCGTCGTCTCTATCATCATCATCATCGTCGTCATCTCTATCATCGTCGTCATCTCTATCATCATCGTCATCTCTATCATCATCGTCGCCATCATCATCCCCATCATCATCTTCAACTGTATCATTGTCTTCAATATCATTCTTTTCTTCATCATTATCAATGTTACCATCAACATCATTGTCAGGTTCATTGTTATCATCTTCATCATTTGATAGCGTATCACTTTCATCAATTTTTGTGTGATCATGACAACTTTTCAAGATGTCATCCATATTGACAGCAATGCCAAGAGCTTCTCGGGCCTCTTTAATAAGCTGAATGGCTTTATCTTCAGTCATCTCCCTGATTTGAACAAGATCCTTAACAGAGGCTCTGCTGATTTCTTCAATGGAATACAATCCTTTTTCATACAGACTATCTGCCATACTGATTGTAACACTTGAAAGAGACATGAGAGAATCATAGCCATCTTTCATTGTTTTGCTGTATTTGCTTTCACTCTTGACATCCAAATGCCAGCCTGTAAGCTTGGATGCCAGTCGAACATTTTGCCCACGTTTTCCGATAGCAATAGATAAAAATTCATCAGGAACAATAACTTCCATTGAGCGATTTTCATCATCAATAATAACTCTGGAAATTTGAGCGGGCGCCAGCGCGTTACAAACATATTTTGCAGCATCGGCATGCCAGGGAATAATATCAATTTTTTCACCTTTAAGTTCCTGAACAACATTTTGGACGCGACTGCCTTTCATACCGACACAGGCGCCGACAGGATCAATATCTGCATCACTTGAGGTCACAGCAATTTTAGCGCGACTGCCAGCCTCACGTACAGCCCCCATAACTTCAACAATGCCTTCGCTGATTTCTGGCACTTCGGTTTTGAACAATTGTACCAAAAATCCGGGATGCGTCCTGGACAATACGACCTGTGGGCCTCTGGTATCCTGCATGACTTCCAATATATAAGCCCGAACCCTGTCCCCGCGTTGAAATGTTTCTCTTGGAACTTGCTCTGATACAGGAAGCACTCCCTCTGTCTGTCCCAAATTGACAATTAAATCACCTTTATTAATGCGCTGTAAAATGCCATTGACAATTTCGCCTTTCCGATCAATAAAACTTTTATAAACAGCATCTCTTTCGGCATCTTTCATTTTTTGTATAATGACTTGCTTTGCTGATTGTGCAGCAATTCTGCCAAAGGATGCAGTATCCATTTTGGTGCCAAGACTATCTCCAATTTCACACTCGGGATCCAGTTGGCGTCCCTCTTCAACAGACATCTGAAGTTCAGGGTCATCAACAGTTTCAGCCACTTCCTTAAATTGAAAAACCTCTATTTCACCTGTTTCCTCATTGTATTGAACCTCAACATCAATACGATTTCCATGTTTTTTTCGAGCGGCTGATTTCAAAGCTTCTTCAAGTGTCGCAATCAGCACATGTCGATCAATCCCTTTATCACGGCTAATTTGATCGATAACGCGTTTAATGTCTGAAACTTGCATACTTTTTTTCATCCTCCATCGGATTATTCGATATAAAAATGCTTATGACTCAAGCCTGGCAATACGAATATTTTCATAGGGAATTGTCACTGTTAAAGATGATGTTTCAATAATTACATGAGAGTCATTTGCCTGAGATAACATTCCTTTAAATTTTTTTTGACCATTAATTGCAGAATGAACAGTTAATGATAAATTGTTGCCCTGAAACCGAATAAAATCCGATTTCCTGCTGACCGGTCGTCGTTCTCCAGGTGAAGAAATTTCAAGATTATACGATGGCAAAAACATTTCAGGTGGTTCATTTTCTTGACACTCTTTTTTTTGAATCCAATCATTTAACCACGTTTCAAGCGCAACATCAAGAATATCTCTCAACAAACGACTGATTTGAACACAATCTTCTATTGTCACGCAGCTTTCATCCAACCTGTCAATATAACAACGAATAATCCAACCAACCGGTTCTCTGACACATTCCACATGCACCAAATCCAGGCACTCTGTTTCAATTATGGAAAGAGACAGTGCCTGAACCCCTCGAACAATATCCTCAGCCGGATACATCTTAAATTTTTTTTTTCGATCGCTGTAAGGCTTGCTTCGATTTTCTTTATATTTTAAATGTTTACCTTTACCCATAAACAAAAAAACGGGCTGGTCGCCCGTTTCCACATAATAATTAACATAACCATCCAATTGCCAAGTATTCTAGTTCATAGAATTTCCCTCTTTCATAGTCCTGGAAAGGCGCAATTAAAAAGCGGGCAACGAGGTTCGAACTCGCGACCCCAAGCTTGGGAAGCTTGTACTCTACCAACTGAGCTATGCCCGCTGTAAATTTATATACATACCTGAGTTTTTATTATTTGTCAAATAATAATTAAAAAAAAATTGTTTAAACCCTGACGATAATATATCAAATTTCTTGTATCACTAGAAACTCTTCCCCAATTTCATAGAAGTCAACCCTTTTGCCATTGGTCGCAGCTTTGCGATAAACCATTATTTTTAAGATTTTGAACTGATTGTCACCAGATCAGCATCAGAGAAATGTTGTTCTATCAATTCGTCAAGCATATCATTTTCGGATTTTCCTGTTTCTGACTTGTCCGAATTTTTTAATTGTGAGCGTTCACGATCAATTTCATTTTGAAATTTTTTAAAAAAGTTTTGACCTTCATTATCAGACCAAATGGTACTATCTGGCTCTGAGGCTAATAAACCCTCCAATTCCTTTTCTTCTGAAGGCGATAGAAACTGATTTTCTGAGCCCTTTTTTTGTTTTTTTAGTTTGATTTTCGGTGATGGCGTCGTATCCATTTCTGAATCAATAGGCAGGGCTTTAATTTCTGTTTGAATGGCGTCTATTTCTGCCTGAAAAGCGTTAATTTGTTTGGACATAAATTTCAGACGAAAGCCCATAATAATGACAATAAATAACAAAACGCCATTGATCGCCAAAACCCCCCATAATAGAAAAGTAACAAAAGAGATCCGATGATCCAGGTTCTCTCTTTCAATTTTTGAATTGCGTTTTTCCTGTTGCAGCGCAAGGTTCAGATTCTGAATCTCTTCTTGTTGATTTGTCAGTGCCTGTAAAAATCTGAGTGTAGAATCGTTTTGTTTTGGCGGAATTGTTTCAGACATGTTGGTGTCCATTTGAAATCCGGATGTATCTTCATTTATGGCCCATACAAGGGATGAAGATAATATCATTAACCATGTTGTAAATATAATACGTAACATATCGTCCTCTCTTGTTTTTCATGATATCTTATGCCAGTCGATTTTTTTTATATTCGAATCATACAAACGGCAAAAAATCCATCCATCGAATGAATATCTGGTCGAAAAAAATAATACCCATTTTTATCGATAAAAGGCGCAAGAATAAATTTGCTTTGTTTGTCTATAATAAAGTTTTGGTTTTGAGACAAGAAGTTTTCTACGATTTGTGATGTTTCTTCAGGTTCCAGCGAACAGACACTATAAATCAATTTTCCACCAGGCTTTACATGTGAAGCAATAATTTTTAACAATTGTTTCTGTGTTTTGGCATTTTGAAAAATATGTTCTGTTGTTTTTTTCCACTTCATATCCGGATGACGTCGGATAACACCCAGTCCCGAGCAAGGTGCATCAAGTAAAATACGATCAAACAAACGATCATTTAATTTCTTTTTCCAACGATGTTGACATGTTGAAACGATTGATACGCCCAATCGTTTCATTTCATCAGAAAGACTGCAAAGCTTTTCTTTGGATTGATCCACAGCCATGATTGTGCCAATGTTTTTCATCATTTGTGCCAGATGTCCAGTTTTTCCACCGCGTCCAGCACAGGCATCAAGAATAGTTTCACCAGGTTCAGGGGAAACGATTAATCCAACGAGTTGAGACGCCTCATCCTGAACCTGATACAGACCATTTTTAAATGGCTTGGTGTCACCTATTGCAGATTTGAGATTTGATATACAGATCCCATCAGGTGCATGGCATGTTTCGGCAATATGATGAACATTTGATGCCAATTGCTTGATCAGATCAGAACGTTCTGTTTTAAGTGTATTTGTACGAAGTATAATGGGCGGCACGATGTTTCCAGCATGACACAAATCCCTGGTAAAACTTTCGCCCCAATATTTGATCCAACGTTGAATCAACCATTTTGGATATGCATATTTAACAGACAGGAATTCAAGTAGTTGCGTGGATTCGTCAGGCCAATGAATTTTATCTTTTGAACGAGTTGCTTCCCGCAGTATACCATTGACAAAACGTGACAAATATGTTGGCGCGAATATATGCGCAAGATCCACAGATGTACTTACAGCCGCATGCTCAGGGATACGATCCAAAAAAATCATTTGAAACAGGCCGATTCGCAATATGTTTAAAATTGGCAAAGAAATTTTTGAAATGGCACTATGTGATAATTGACTGATCATATAATCCAAATAGGATCGCCATCGAATAACGCCATATATCATAGAGTGTATCAACGCGCGATCCCGCTGGTCAAATAATGATATTTGATCAAATACATCAAGCATAAGCCTATCTAACAATATATCGTCGATATGAAATGCATTCAATGTATAAAGCACCAATGCTCTGGGATTTTTACGAATGTTTGATTTTAATTTTTTTTGAATGGTTTGATTGTTCAATGTCAATTATTTCCCATAATTCAAAATTTTTGATCAATAGTTTTTTATTATATTATATGATTTTCAATAAAATTAAGATCCATTTTTTCAAGAATCTCACGCCATGAAGCGGCTGTTTTGGGGGAAACTTGTAAATCGCATATGGCAATTATAGAACTCACTTTAAAATAGTCAAGGTAATTTTTTATATGAATGCCAGCATTTCAATCATGGAATTAAATAAAAGCGTTCAATCAGATAACAATGGTGAATTTTTATTAATGGATATTCCAGATGGCACATATACCATCACAATCGAAACAGATTATTTTGCGATGATGCAATTAAATGCTGTTACCATTAAAGATGGTCAGGGCAGTTTGCCAGTTATTGAATTATTTGATCAAAAAAATCGGTATTCACAAGAAGCGCTTGATCATTTACTGCAAGCAGAACGACAAAAATGGGGCATGATTGGGGTCACATCTTGATTATTGCATTTAATTTGGCTTGACAACATAATTAAATGCAATAATCAAGATGTGACCCCAATCACCATCTGGTGTATGAAGGTTCCAAAAATTATCCTTC
>Ga0272440_1001976_pt1 | contig 16308 bp, 14 predicted proteins | sample SSMMMBAug17_FD_192440 | JGI IMG/M metagenome (GOLD analysis project Ga0272440, IMG submission 192440) | Marine sediment archaeal communities from Little Sippewissett salt marsh, Falmouth, MA, United States - SSM-MMB-Aug17 | ecosystem: Environmental > Aquatic > Marine > Wetlands > Sediment ... | reverse complement strand
CATACGAAATTCGAAAAACAAAAGTTAGATTATTAATATAGTCCAACTTTTTTTTTCGGACTGGCACCAGTCCATACGAAATTCGAAAAACAAAAGTTAGATTATTAATATAGTCCAACTTTTTTTTCGGACTGGCACGGACAAGCACAGACTTAAACTTAATATAATTGGAAAATCAAAGTTGGATTGTTAAATTTACCAGGTGTAAGTCAATGTTTGTCCATGTCAGTCCACCCAAATTTCGAAAAACCAAAGTTGATGGTCTCGTAAAAAGTAAATTTTACAAAAATCGGTATTAATAATTTCAAATTGTTACACAGAAAAAATCTCATTTTTTGACTTTTTACGAATTCATCAAAGTTGTACTATTAAGAAATTAAAATAATAAAAATAGGAATGAATCCAAATCCAAAACCTATAATAATGCTAAAAAAGATACTTACCCCTTGAATAATTGGATTATATTTAGAATGGTCAAATCCAATTGTTTGAAAAGCACTCCAAAGACCATGACTTATATGGACTGCAACAACTACAACTGAGAAAATATAAAAAATTAAATATGGAGACTGTGAAAAAGTAGATGAAATTATATCAAAAACAGTAAAACTTTCGTGATCAGTGAATTTAAATGTTATAAGATGTACAATAGTAAAAATTAGTATTAAAAGTCCTGTATAAGGCATAGTAGATGACGCAAAGGTTCGTCCGCCTGAACTTTTTTTAACTATATAATTGACCGGCCTTGCTGATAAATTCTGAAAAAATAAAATCAACGCCATTGATATATGAATTACAGCAAAAATAAGTAAAGCAGCTTCAGCTAACTTTATTAGTGGTTCAAGTGAATGAAGATGCGTTACATATGAGTTAAACATATCCTTGCCGCCATAAATAAAAAGATTTCCAATAAGATGAATAGTTAAAAAACAACAAAAGCCTAAACCAGTTAAAGCCATAAATTGTTTTTTAAAAATTGAACTGCATAATGCTCTTGTTAACCAATCCATAATAAAATACCTCCTTTAAGATTATAATTCAATTTTATTTTTTCTTATTCATGATGTTTTTGTTAGTATTTGTCATTATGTCAGAGTTGGTCCTTGTTTTTCATCATAAAAAAAAATCAAATTTGAATTATATTATATCCCCTTTTTAATTATTTTTTTTAATGATATTATGCCACCAATCATCCCAATTGGTATCAAATATCTGTTTTGCAATATTTTTACATAAGTCAGTTTTTAATCTTTTTTCAATTCCAACCAGCCATTGTTCCGGCCCTCTAAAGCCTTGATCTTTAAGAGCTTTTAACTCCAACATTATTGAAAGCTGATCCGCATCTCTAGCATACATAGCTTCTTTAGAACTGCCATTATTAAACTCTTCAATAAATTCTATGAAATCTTCACCAAATGAAATTGTTTCAGAAAGGTCAGTTATTGCTTTTTTTTCGTCTGCTTTTGAATATATTTTATGAACATAATTTAAATCTCCCATTCTTGCTTCGGGAAGATCATGTATAAGACACATGCTTATAATTTTTAAAGCATCAATATCAGGTTCTATTTTTGAAATAATAAAGGCAATAAATGTAATTAAAAAACTATGTTCAGCAATAGATTCTTTTCCTGAACCTAAATAATGAAAACCAGTTCTTGGAATTTCTTTTAACATTTTTGCTTCAAATAAAAGATTTATAATATTTTTATCTATGTTTTTCATAAGTTATATTTTATTGTTCCTTTTTTCAATAATTTTCATTGCCATTTTGCTTCAAATAAAAGATTTATAAAATTTTTATCTATGTTTTTCATAAGTTATATTTTATTATTCCTTTTTTAAATAAATTTTCAATGCCTTTAAAAGAAAATTATGTTATATTAATTCTATTTGCAATATAAAAAAAAAGAAATTCGTAACAAATTTAAATGAACTATTCAAATAAAATATTAAAAAATAAAAAATCTGATGTAACAAATTCAGGTATTTTTGTGAAGTATTTTTTTATATAGTTTAGATTTTGTTTTCATTAGATTTTTTAAAAAAAATTTTAAATTATTTTTAATGAAAAAAAATAAAAACATCAAAAAAAATATAATTTAAAAAATCTAAAGACTTGACAGTTTAAAAACCTCATAGTAAATAATGCCTTAATTTTTTTGAGAGCATTTTTATTATTACAATCTTTTAAAATAATAGGAAAAAAAATTACTATGTTCAGTACAGATACAGAAATAATCCATATGGTCAGAAATGCTGGCCCAATGGTACAATTTGTTTTATCACTGCTTTTTTTCTTTTCAGTAACCTCATGGTCAATAATTTTTATTAAATTCAGATATTTAAGACGAGCTTATAAAGATTCAATTTCATTTGTTGAATTTTTTTGGAAAAGCAGAGATCTTACAAGTGCTTTTGCAAGGGCAAAGCAGTTCAAAAATAGTCCTACAGGACGAGTTTTTAAAATTGGATATCTTGAATTGAGCAAACTTGAAAAAGATGGTATAACCGCTAAAAAGGAAAATGAAGAAACAAATTCAACTCCTCATGAGACAAAAGTTATCAGAATAGATAATGTTAAGAGATCATTAAGAAGAGCAATTAATACAGAGTTAACAAGAGCTGGTAGTTTCATCCCTTTTCTTGCAACAACAGGAAATACAACGCCATTTATAGGATTATTTGGGACAGTTTGGGGTATAATGAATTCATTTCATGGAATTGGTCTCAAAGGATCCGCAAATCTTGCAGCTGTTGCTCCAGGAATTTCAGAAGCTTTAATTGCAACAGCAGCAGGTCTGGCAGTAGCAATTCCAGCAGTCGTAGCTTTTAATTATTTTAATAGTAAAATACGAATAATAGAGTCTGAACTTAATAGCTTTTCTGCTGATTTTTTAAATATTGTTGAAAGAGAAATGATACGTTAAGGGGTATAAAATTTATGGCTTTTAGCACAAATAATAATCAATTTATGTCAGAAATAAATGTAACTCCATTTGTTGATGTTATGTTGGTTTTGCTGATTATTTTTATGGTAGCAGCACCAATGATGACTCAGGGTGTTGATGTTTCACTGCCAAAGGCCAGTTCAAAAAGCTTAGATACTAATGATGAAACACTTACTATTACTATTGATAAAAATGGAGATATATATATTAATACGTATAAAGTGGCTTTAGAGTCATTACGTGATAAGCTTTCGACTATTATCAGCGGTAGAGTTAATCAGCCGGTCTTTTTAAAAGCTGATAAAGATATTGCATATGGATTAGTTGTAAGAGTTATGTCAGAAATAAAAGAAGCTGGTATTCAAAAGATAGGTATGGTTACTGAGCCTTTTGAAAAAAAATCAAAATCATAATATTTCTACATTTTTTATATTTTTAATTATGAATTTATAATATTTATTACTAAATTTTATTTTTAGTAATAAAATTTTGGAATAAACCACTAAATTATGTATGTAAAGACTGACTTTTTTGAACGAACTGGGGTATCAAAACCAATATTATCTTTAATGATTGGTTTTTCTTTCCTGGCTCATTTTATTTTATTTGGAATAATATTTTTTTTTCCAGATATATATTACAAAGCACCTACTCAAAATATAGTTAATGTTGATCTTGTATCTCTCCCAGCTATTGCTCCGGAACCTGAGAAAAAGCCATATGTTCCTGAACCTGAAGTAAAAGAGCCAGAGATTGAAGAATTAGAAGAAGTCCCTGAAATAGAAGAACCAGAGCCTGAAGAAATACCTGAGCCAGAGCCTGAAGAAATGGTTGTCCCTCTTGAGCCGCCAAAGAAAATTGAAATAAAGAAAGAAATTGAAAAACCAGAGCCAGTTGAATTAACAGTAGTCAATTTAAAGAAAAAAGAATCTTTAAAGAAAAAAACTTTGAAATCAAAAAAACTTGTTGTTGATGCCCAAAAAGATTCTGTAAAAAAAGCAATAGCTAACATAAGAAGAAGCCAGAGAGATTATAATCAGGGCAGATTTATGAATTATGGATCAGGTTCCTCTACTTCAATTGAGCTTTTAAAAATATATCAGGCTGAAATTCAGGCTCAAATTCAAAGACATTGGGCTTTTTCTGATCAAATGGTATTTGGTAAAACAAATCTCAAATCAATTATAGTCATTGAAATTTTAAGATCTGGTGAAATTAGAGATTATTGGTTTGAGACAAGATCTGGAAATAAATACTTTGATGAAAGTGTTGTTAAAGCAATTAGGAAATCAAACCCGCTGCCGCCTTTACCAAAAAGCTACATTCGACCGTCTTATGTAGTGGGTTTAAATTTTTCTCCATCAGGTTTGAGAAGAGGGTTCTTGCATTGAAAATAGATAATATAAAAATAAAGTTTATTGTTTTTATCGTTGTGGTGATTCAATTATTGTCATCACCTTTATGGGGTCAAAGAGCTGTTGACTATATTGATATCAGTAATCCTTATTTAAGAAAAATTCCAGTTGCTATACCTCTATTTAAATATTTACCTGAAAACGATGAGGCAAAATCATTGTCTGCTGAAATTACTGTTTTGATGACAGATACTTTAGAATTCACAGGTTTTTTTAAAATAATAGATCCAAAATCATTTTTAGTTGATTTACAACAATCTGGAATTTCGGGTAATTCTTTAAATTTTCAAAGCTGGACAGCAATCGGAGCTGAATTATTAGTTACAGGAGGGTTTGAGCTTAAGGATAATCTTGTAGTTATGGAATTACGATTATATGATACATTTAATGGAAGACTTCTAGTTGGAAAAAAATATAAAGGTTGGAAATCTGACAGCCGGAGAATTATTAGAAAATTTTGTAATGAAATTATTCTAAGGTTAACCGGTACTCGTGGCTTTTTTGACTCGAGAATAATATTTGTATCTAATGGAACAGGTAATAAGGAATTATATATATGTGATTTTGATGGATTTAATATTCAACGAGTAACATACCATAACACAATATCACTATCTCCAGCATTTTCTTCTGATGGAAAATGGATTGCATATACATCATACAAAAAAAAGAAACCTGATTTATACATATGGAATCTAAAAGAAAGAAGAGGCAGTGTTGTTGATTTTAATGGTATTAATGTTACACCTGCCTGGCGTCCAAATAGATTTTCTCTGGCAGCAGCTCTTTCAAAATCTGGTAATTCTGAAATTTATTTACTTACCGGCACTGGTAAAATAGTTAAAAGATTAACTTTTGATTGGGGAATTGATATTTCTCCATCATGGTCTCCTGATGGTAAACAGATTGCTTTTGTTTCAAACAGGTGCGGATCTGCACAAATATATATTTTAGACGTTGCAACAGGAAAAGCAAAAAGAATTACTTTTGAAGGAAAATATAATAGTTCTCCAGCATGGTCTCCAAGAGGAGATAAAATTGCCTTTTCTGGAAGAAATAATGGAAGATTTGATATTTTTGTAATTAATACAGATGGATCTAATGTCAGTCAACTTACACGAAATAATTCAAATAATGAATCTCCAAACTGGTCTCCAGATGGTAATTTAATAGTATTTAGTTCAAATAGAAGTGAAAAAAATAGAATTTATGTTATGACTGCTTATGGAACAGATCAAAGGCAATTGTTATCTATGCCCGGTGAACAAAGCGAACCATCCTGGTCACAGTAATTTTTTTATTGACCATAAAAAATAAAATAATTAATTTATTAGAAAATTTTTGAAAAATAGTTAAATCATTTAATATTAACAAAATTATTATTAAATAATATAATTCGTTTCTTTAAAAGGAGGTTTATATGTCAAATAAAGTTGGTCAATTAATTCTGATTTTATTTTTTGTTAGCAGTCTTTTTTTAATGACATCATGTGTAAAACGTGAAATAATACCTGAAATACCGGTAACAGATCATGAAGCAGCAGAAAGAGCAAGGATTGAAGCTGAAAATAGAGCTCGTGCTTTAGAAGAAGCCAGAATGAGAAGAGCACAAATGGAAAGACAAAGAGCAAGTGAAATGACAGTTCAAAAATCTAAAGATGATCTTACAAGACAAAATCAAATTCAAAAATTAAATGACGATAGCAGCCAAAAAGATAGATTTGAACAAATTGATATATTTTTTGACTACAATGAATCAACACTTAGATGGGAATCACAGGAAGAATTGCGATTTAAAGCACAATGGTTAAGGTCTCATCCTGATGAAACTGTTATCATTGAAGGACATTGTGATGAAAGAGGAAGTGAAGAATATAATTTAGCTCTTGGTGAAAAAAGAGCTGAAGCTGCTAAAGCTTTTTTAATCGATCTTGAAATTCCTGGCATGATGATGCGAACTGTTAGCTATGGTGAAGAAAGACCTGTTGACAGAGGACATAGTGAAGAAGCCTGGGCAAAAAATAGACGTGCTCATTTTATCCTGGAATAGTTTATTTGTTTTATACCTGATATCCTGAAATTTTTTTTTCGCTTATTAAAGTCATTAGTTTTTTTTAATTTATAATAAATACAATAATTTTTATGCTTTGTTAGAACAATTCATGAAAATTAGGAATGCTATAAAAAAATATGTTCTCCATTTCAAAAAATGTTCGTATCAGCCTTTTTGTACTTTAGAGACATAGCATTCTAAATCTCTACACGACCTTATTTTTTGTACGAAAAAAATGAGCTTTTTATTTTAGAGTATTCCTTATTAAAAAATTTTATAGTTAAAACCTTGCTTTTTACAGTATAAAACATTAATGAACCGATTAATCTGAAAGTGCAAGTATTATGAAAAAGAATATTTTATTTATATTAGTTTTTATTTTTGGGTGCGTATCTCAAGAAGATATGATTCATATTAATAATAGATTAACTCACCTTGAAAATCAGGGGATGAATGTAAACACAACTCATAAACAAATAACAACAAAGTTTGAAGCTCAAGAATCAAAAATAAATGAAATTCATGAATCATTAAAAATTCTTGAAAATAAATTTAGAGAACAATATGCTGGCGTAAAGGCGAGTTCAAATAACAGCAGACATGAAATAAGACAAATATCTGGTAGATTAGAAGAAATCGAGTATCATTTAAAACAAAAATTAAACTCTAATAAATTGTCAATGAAACAAATACCTGAATACACTTCCCAGGATAAATATAACCTTAAAGAAAGAATAGAACGAATAGAACTTTATCTCGGCCTTGAGCCTTATGTAAAAAAAGAAGAAGCAACTGCTCATGTTCAAGATACAAAAGTAAATGAAGAAGAACAATTATATCTTTCTGCAAAAAAATATTTTGATTCTGGTGATTCTGAAACCGCTCGAATTCAATTTACTAATTTTTTAAAAAAATATTCTAAATCTAATAATGCTGATAATGCTCAATTCTGGATTGCTGAAATATATTATAAAGATAAATGGTATGAAAAGGCAATTTTAGAATATCAAAAAGTAATTGAAGATTATCCAGATGGAGATAAGGTTTCAGCAGCCCTTCTAAAACAAGGCATGTCATTTTTATTACTTGATGATAAAACTAACGCAAGTCTAATTTTCAAAGAATTAAATAAAAAATTTCCAAACTCAAATGAAGCTAATATTGCCAGAAAAAAGTTAAGTACTTTTTAATGTTCATATGAAAATAATTGGAATAGATCCTGGCCTTTCATCAACTGGTGTTGGAATGGTCATGGCAAATAACTTAAAAGTAAATACTTATTCTTTTTTTACAATAAAAACCAAACAATCAGAAAGTACCTCAAACAGACTCTTAAAAATTTATAATTCTATTATTGATTATTTAAAAAAAGAAAAACCAGATATTTTGATAATAGAAGATATATATTTTCTTCCAAAGTATCCAAAATCAGGAATTATATTGGGTAAGGTATGTGGCGTATTATTACTTGCTGCAAGCATGTGTAATATTAAGGCTATAGAAATACCTCCAAAAGAAGTGAAAAAAGTACTGACTGGTAATGGAAAATCAAGTAAAAAACAATTAGAAATTGCTGTACGCCATTTTTTAAACTGTAATGAACCTGTCAAACCAGACCATGCATCAGATGCTCTTGCATTAGCTTTAACTGGATTATTTAGATATATTTAATCTTTTATATTTTGGTTTTTCAAATTTCGTGTGGACTAACATGTACAAACACAAAATTACACTTCAGGTGATTGGAAAAAAAAGCTGGATTATTTTAACTGTTTTTGGGAAAAAAACATATAATTGACTGGGGTTCTACAATTCTTTATAATTTATACTATTTTTAGATATATTTAATCTTTTTACTTTGGTTTTTCAAATTTCGAGTGGACTGACACTGACAAACACAGACATACACTTCAGGTGATTGGAAAAAACAAAGCTGGATTATTTTAACTGGTTTTCTTGTAGTTCTATTCTATTACCTTTTTTTCGGTCAATACGCCTCCTATGACTAAAACTAAATGATTTGGTTCACATGGTCGATCCTTTTTCATACCATGATATCTGATCCTTCACCATTTGATGACCGAATCCATTATATTCGGATGCTCTGCTTTGAGATAGTCTCTTGAGACCGCTCACCGCCCATGAAATCTTGTTCAGTTTTTCAGCCGCTGCCATCAAGTATTTCAAGGCTTCGGATACATCCAGTGTTGTCACTTCATACCCATATCCGGAAAGCAAGAGGTCAACGGAACGAAGTGCAATTTCCATAGCAAATTTTGGATTTGTCTCTACGGTATCTCTTGCAGCTCTATTCAAAGTCTTGGGATCAATATTTCCTGTAAAAGCACATGTTTTTGCAATGTCCAGATATCCTGCCTGTATGGCCGATGCAAACCAAGCTCCTTTATCATCACTTTGTTCGATAAGGTCCATAAGAACTTTTCGAGGTTCCAATTCCGGGTATTTTTTAACAATCGCACGAAAGGTGGCAAGATAGGTTGTCCCTTCACAGACGATAAGCCCATAACGCTGATAGGCTTCTTCCTTACGTTCTGATTTAATCAAAGCTCGTTCGCAAAAGCTCAAAATGTCCTGTCGTTCATGATTATCTTTTAGTTAGCCCCTTCGGGGCTTAAAAAACAATTATCATAATTTTATTTTAATATATAATTAAATTAATTTATTTGAGCACTGCTCAATTAATTACCTAATTATATCTTATAAATATAAGATGTTAACTCTACCCTAAAATATGGAGAGGATACTACCTAATATATATATATAATATACAAACAGTAAAGCCCCAATGAATTTGTCCTTAGGGCTTTAATAAAAAAAAAACCGCCTTATAAAAGGCGGCTTGTATTTTTTAGCTCCCCAGCACGGACTTGAACCGCGGACCCGGTGGTTAACAGCCACCTGCTCTGCCTACTGAGCTACTGAGGATTATGTTAAATTAAATAATTTATACTTATAAAACTTTTTTTCTAAATAGTCAAGAAAAAAATTTTTAAAAAATTATTATTTTATATTTTTATTTTTTTATTGACAGTTTTATAATGATTTGAAATATGAAAAAAGGTTTTTTTTTTAGATTTTTATTGTAATATTTCAAATAAAATAAATATTATTTTATTAAAATTTTAAGAAAGGGTTTATTTATGAGTATTCTAGTTGTTGAGGATAATCCTATAAGCGCAAAGATATTAGATATTAATTTACAAGAAAATGGATATGAAGTTGTAGTTAAATATAATGGAGTTGAGGCTTTAAGTGAAATGAAAAAAAATCCAGATATAAATCTAATTATTACAGATGTTATGATGCCTGAAATGGATGGACTTCAATTTATTTCAACAATTAAACAAAATGCACACTGGAAAAAAATACCATTTATTATTGCTTCAGCAATGAGTAATAAAAAAACTGTTAAACAAGCAATAGAAATGGGATGCAAACATTTTATTGTAAAACCTATTAAATCAGCTCAACTCATACAACTTATAAAAGATATATTACCTAACCAAAGGTTAATAATTAGAGATAAAAATAAAGTTGCAGCTGAAATGGGATTAAATATTGCTTCTTATCAAAAAATTGCTAAAATGTTTGTAAAATTTTTAGAAAAAGAAATAGAAAATCTGAGTAATGAAATTGCTGAAGGAAAATATAAAAATTTTTCAATTGATCTTGCTCAACTTCGTGAAAGTGCATCAACATTAAAGGCTGAACGTGTTCTTGATATATTGGATAAAATAGATCCTGATAAAAAAGACTCTGAAAGAGGTGTATGGAATGCAGGCAAATCTTTTGAGATATTATTAAAAGAACTTCAATTATTAAAAAATGCTTTGCATATATCTGTAGATCAATAAAATTATTTCAAATTTTGATAAATTTCAAATAATAGATTCTTAATAATAATTTTTTGGAGAATAAACATTGAAAAATATCTTGATAACCGGTGCTTCTGGTTTTATTGGCAGTCATTTATTAGAAGAAAATATAAAAAAAGGTAATAATGTAAGAGCGTTAGTTCTTCATGATGATATTTTTCAAAATACTTTATCTAATAAAGATGTTGAAATAATAAATGGGGATATTCGTGACTATGAGACAATGAAAAAAGCAGTAAATAATATTGATATAGTTTATCACTGTGCTGCTTTAGTTAGTGACTGGGGTTCTTATAAAAAATTTAAAGAGATTAATGTATATGGAACTGAAAATATATGTAAGGCTTGTCTGACTCAAAACATTGAAAGATTTGTTTATACAAGTTCAAATGTAGTTTTTGGAAGAATTGAAAATAAAATAATTGATGAGTCTTTTCCTTTATCTTATTGGAATGAAGCATATCCTGACACAAAAATTGATGCTGAAAAAATAGTATGGAATTACTATAATGAAAAACAACTACCTGTATCAATTGTATATCCTTGCTGGGTATATGGAGAAGGTGATCAAACATATATACCTTTACTTGCAGATTCTATTGTAAAAAATGAGTTAATTTTTTGGAGAAAAAATGTTTTGATCTGGCCTACATATATTAAAAATTTAATAGATTTTATGATTCTTATTTCTGAAAATGACAAGGCAATTGGAAATGGATTTATTATTCATGACGGCCAGTCAACTACTTTGCAAAAATTATCAACAACTATTGCAAAAACATTAAACGTCCCCCCAATAGATTCTTATTTACCTTATATTGTTGTATATATTGATGCCTTATTAAGTGAATTTGTATGGAAAATGCTGCGAAAAAAAACAAGACCTCTTTTAACAACATATTCAGTCAAGTTTTTAGGATCAAGGTTTCAATATTCAATTGAAAAGGCTAAAAGAGAATTAGAATGGAAACCTAAAATTCCATATAAAACTGGTTTATCAAATACTATGACATGGTTAAAAAATATTAATATTGATGATATTAAGAAAAAATAATGTTATATTATTATCTAAGTTCTCATTTCATATGTTTGCAGTAAGATTCATTTATTTCTCTTTGATTAAATTCAGACATCCTGACCTCAAGAAGCATAACATATTGATATACCTGAACTTCATACTGGCAATCAAGATTTTAATATGTTACCTGAATTTGTTTTCCTGATACCAAAACCTGAATTAACTACCGAATCTCAATGATCGAATTTTGGAAATCCCAAATTTTGATGGTATCGTAAAAAGTCAATTTTACAAAAATCTGTATTAATAATTTCAAATTGTTACGCATATAAAAATTTCATTTTATTACTTTTTACGAGACCATCAAATTTTGGTATCAGGAAAAAATCCAGGAGGTCAGGATGTCTGAAATTAAATCATAAAAAAATCTACAATTCGTAAAATTGTTCCAGCTAAAACTGGTAGTAATATTGAAGCTAAAACTTTACTTATGATATTAGTTGAATATGGCCATTCTTTAATTGATTCAATGCGTTTTTCATATGCAAGTAAAGTTGTAACGGTATTTGATAATTCTTGTTCAACTTTATATTCATCGTTAACAAAACGAGCATCAAGTTTATTTTTTATATTTTCTAAGTAGTAAGCAACTTTGCTCAACTCCTTTTCTTTAATTAAACTCATTACTTCGTGAGTACTTATCATACTATATATAAAAACAAAAATCTGAACAAAAAAACCAACAGCATAAAGAACATAGTATGCATCTTGAATAATTGAACATGGCGTTAAAATAATTGTTATTGTTATCAAGCCTATTATATAAAAAGCAACGCCAAATGCCCATTGTGATACAGGTTTAAATGACGATGGCTGAAAAATATTTTCATAATTAAAATCTTCGATATCATATGTTTTATTATGTTCATATTTTTTTATAATCCTGTATTTGTATTTTTTATTAAGAATTTTAAGAATTTTTATCATAAAAATAAAATAATATGTCGATAAGCCAAGCACATAAAAATATATTCCCTCTGCAATATAAAGGTATATTTGATGAATAATTCCAAAGTCATTAGCCCAGGGTTTATAAAGTATCCAACCTGTAATCATGGAAGTAATACATACGCTTTGTCTTACCTTAGTTCCTGATAATCTTTTAATAATTACATGCTGCCTTGTTAAAGTCTCAATATTTTCAAATAAACCCAATGATTTATAACTATATAAAATTTTATTAAATAATTGTCTGACAAAAGGTGCAAATAAAAGAGTATATGCCACTAAAAAAGGAATTTGAAAGCTCATTCTGTAAAAATCTAACATATTATCACGATACATATTAATTTCCTGACTAAATGACTTTTCAACTATTGAAAATATTGCAAGAAAAATGCTTATAAAAAAAGTCCATTTATAGAGTTTTTTTAAATCAGAAAATATTTCTTCAAATATAGAATTAAAATATAGATTTTTATTATTGCATTTCATAAAAAGAATCCTTTTTAAAATGCTGTTAAATTAATATTGATGGTTTCGTAAAAAGAGAATTTAACAAAAATTGGTATTAACAATTTGAAATTATTAATATCGTTTTTATAAAATTGACTTTTTACGAGACCATCAATATTTATGACCTATGTGAATATACATTGATACATTTTTTCTTTCTGCAAGCCCTGCTGCAATATACAAAGGTCCAAAAATTGTATTAGTTCCCCAAAATATGCTCATACCATACATTAAATCATCAATTTTAATCTTGCTGTGATCGTTCCATACACTCCCTGTTTCTAAGGTAATTCCAGCATAAAAAATTTTTTCTGGCAATGATTTAAACCAGTTAACTTCTTGTTGAATAATAATTTTCCCCAAAAATTTAAATTTTCCATATTTTGTATTTGAATCAAGTCCGGATAAATTTCGAAAACCACCAAGACTTTCCCTGCCAATATTATTTAATTCATCCCATAAAGGCATATTTAAGTATAATACAGGATTTATTGTTGTATTTTTTAATGTAAATGGAACAGATAAAAATGTTTTTATACCATTTCCAATAATATCAGAGCCAAATGATTCATCATAAAAATATATTTCATTTTTCATATAAAAACCTTTTGTTGGAAAATTACAAGAGTTAAGAGTATCAAAATCCAGATTAAATGAAATTTTTCCTGTATTTATATTTTGATAGTAATCATTAAAAACATATTTATAAAAACTTTCAACATATTCATATCCATAGCTGTATGCAAAACTTAACCTTCCAAGATAACTTAATTCTTTTCCAATTTGCATTCCTATCTTAATTTGATTTCTAATTATATCAATTAGATTAGAATTATTATTTAGGATCATTTTTCCTGGCTTTTTTTCATAGAATACAAAAGGTGATATAAATATGTTTCGTTTATAATCAACAGGCTGGTAAAATTCAAAATTAAATGATTTTCCATCACCAAGATATGCCTCTGAATTAAAAGAACCTCCTTTATGATTAATTATTTTATGCAATAATTTAATATTAAAACTGCTTTCTCTTTTTAAATCAGTTTTTAAATCCAGTCCAAAATTTAAATACGATGGTCCCCATGATTTTTTTCTGGTATTAATTTGAATTCCCCATTTATTATTTTCTTGAACAGGTTTTGCATCAACAAGTTCAAAGTCTCCTATGTCATATATTCGCATAATATCTTTTTTTAAATCATCAAACTTAAGATTAAAAGGCTTTTCTTTTTTACAACAATCACATTTGCTTAAAATAGCTTCATTATTTACTCTTGAGGTATTATTTATCTTTACAAAGGATACAGGAATATGATCAATCTTTTTTTTTTCAATAATATCCTGCCTGAACCTTCTTCTATTCATTTCATAGATCAAATAACTATTCCTGTCTGTACCTAAATCCTTTAATATTTGTTCAAAATTTATTATTTGCATTAAACCATCAAAAGGTTCATGATTTTTTGTTAAATCTTTATTTTTTTTGTTTTTTTGAATTTTTTTAAATGCATGTTTATAAACATTAGGAGCATTTCCATATTCTATGAATTGATGAGTTTTATTAAAATCAACATTATTAATATCAGCCATTGGTAAATAAATATAGATATCATCTTCAGATAAATTATTTATCTGGTTGATAGTATTCCTAATTGTCATAATTTTGAGAACTTGATCAGTAATTGTAAAAAGGGATTTCAGTTCTTTTATTTGGTTTAATGGATTTCTCACATCAACAGCAATGATAATATCAGCACCCATTTCTTTAAGAACATCGATTGGTAAATTACACCTTACAAAACCATCAATTAATAAATCTCCGCCTATTTGATATGGTGCAAATATTCCAGGTATTGAAAGGCTTGCCCTGATTGAGTCCGCAAGACTGCCTTGCTTTAAAATAACTCTTTCGCCTGTTTCAAGATTGGTGGAAATAGCTCTAAAAGGTATAGGTAAATCATCAAAATTTTTTATATTAGAAACAGGAAGGCAAAGCTTTCTTAAAGTATGTATTAATTTTTGTCCTGCTGTTAAACCATTTGGGAACATGAATCCATTAGAAAAGCTAAAACCAATTTCAATTGATTTAATATAATCAAAATCTTCTTTTTTATTTTTATATGATCTGGTAGTTCTTTCAGGAATATCAGTCAGAAGATCATCCCATTTAATTTTATTTAACCAGTCCTCCATTTCATAAGGAGTCATTCCACTTGCATAAAGTCCTCCAACTATAGCGCCCATGCTTGTACCTGCAATATAATCAATTTTTATCTGATTTTTCTCAAGAAGCTTTAAAAAACCAATATGTGCACTTCCTCTTGAACCTCCGCCACTTAATGCTAAACCTATTTTCAACTCTTTGTCTGGTTTATTATTATTAAAATCAGTATTTGATTCTGCTCTGGTAAATGAAAGAAGAAATGTGAAAAACAACAGAAAAGACAAAAAAAATTTAAAGCTGTTTTTCATAAGTATGTTTAAACTATCAATTATTTATAATATACTTAAATTATTATTTTTATTAAATTTAAAACTAATATGATGATCTCGAAAAAAGTCAATTTTATAAAAATCGGTATTAATATTATCGTCCAACTTTGGTTTTTCGTACTGACACTGACAAGCACAGACTTACACTTAAGATAACTGGAAAAACCAAAGTTGATGTTCTTGTAAAAAGTCAAAAAATGAGATTTTATTATGTGTAACAATTTGAAATTATTAATACTGATTTTTAAAAAATTGATTTTTACGAGACTATCAAAGTTGGACGATAACAATATCAAATTGTTACAAATATAAAAAATCTCATTTTTTGACTTTTTACTAGATCATCTAATTTTTAAACAAATGTTATAATTTTTGCAAAATATATACCATACAGTAATTTTTAGTATAATAATTCTTGTTCTAAAAATGTTTTGTGGTGGGCTGTAGTCATATTTTAGGATGACGTAAATTCATAGTCTTAAGTCCCAAATGGGCGTATGTACAGGTTTGTACAGGTTGGGGGAAGAACTATCCCAAGTGCTGAAAGTGCGAATTAGTGTCTGAACGAAAAAGGAATTTTTCGTCAAGAACAAGGAAGACAAAAAAAATAACCGGATGAATACATTGAGTATTTTGAGGATTATTTTTTTTATCTGACGCAGTTATTGGCGAAAAAGGCCTTTTTCGTTCAGATACGAATTAATATAGCCCAGGGCGAAGCCTGGGTAACGCAGGGTAAAGCCCTGGGTAAAAAAATAAACAAAATTTAAGCCCTGAAAGGGCTTTACATAAGAAATATCCTTATTTGTATAATTATGTTTCGCACTTTCAGGGCTTAAATTATTCAGACTCCCCCGAATTTAGTGGTAAACAAAAAGGCTCTCATCCAAATCCACCTGAAGTGAGAATTTGAAGAGCGAGAAACCAATTTTTGGCAGGTAAAATTCCTCCTTCAACTTCTACACCG
>Ga0272440_1001975_pt1 | contig 16309 bp, 13 predicted proteins | sample SSMMMBAug17_FD_192440 | JGI IMG/M metagenome (GOLD analysis project Ga0272440, IMG submission 192440) | Marine sediment archaeal communities from Little Sippewissett salt marsh, Falmouth, MA, United States - SSM-MMB-Aug17 | ecosystem: Environmental > Aquatic > Marine > Wetlands > Sediment ... | reverse complement strand
CAGGCTATCAAGGACTTCGCGGTGAAATGCATGCCGGATTCAATGAACTTCGCGGATCAATAAAAGCGGATATCGATAATCTAAGAACATGGTTCAAGATATTTGCTTTTTCAGCACTATCAATTATTTTTATGTACAGTCCAAATTTTATAACATTATTAAAGTATATTAAAATATTTTAATTCAATGGAAAGGAAACAAAAAATGAACCCAAAAAAACGTATTGTCAGTGGAATGCGTCCAACAGGCGCAATTCACCTGGGAAATTATCATGGCGCATTGGCCAACTGGAATAATATGCAGGATGAATACGACTGCTTTTTCTTTATAGCAGATTGGCATGCACTGACCAGTGATTATGAAAATACAAGCCATATTAGAAACAATATTCATGGAATGCTTGTTGACTGGTTGAGTGTAGGCCTTACCCCTGAGAAATGCACCATGTTTATTCAATCTGATATAAAAGAGCACGCAGAGCTGTTTTTGCTGTTATGTATGATCACCCCAACACCCTGGCTGGAACGAAATCCAACATACAAAGAACAGGTGAAACAATTGTCAAACAAAGATTTATCCACTTTTGGCTTTTTGGGATATCCAGTGCTTCAATCAGCAGATATTATTATGTATAAAGCTGAAGGTGTTCCTGTGGGGGTTGATCAGGTTCCGCATGTGGAAATAACACGTGAAATTGCACGCAGATTTAATTATCTGCATGGTAAAACCTTTCCCGAGCCAGATGCCATTTTAACACCAACTTCAAAGATTCTAGGAATCGACCGCAGAAAAATGAGCAAAAGCTATAACAATGCAATTTTTCTATCAGATTCACCATCTGATATTGAAAAAAAAGTCCTTGAAATGATAACAGATCCCCAGCGGAAACGAAAAAAAGATCCAGGGGATCCATCAATTTGCAATGTGTTTGATTTTCACAAATTGTATAGTGATGATGCTCTTATTGCGGAAATAGACAAAGGATGTCGCACTGCGGATATTGGTTGCGTATATTGTAAAAAAGCCATGGCTAAAAACTTGATTGAAACTTTTGGACCCATACAGGAAAAACGTCAGTATTATCAGGAGCGGCCAGAGACTGTTAAAGAAATAATTCAGGCTGGATCTGCTAAAGCACAGATGATTGCTCGGGAAACAATGATACAGGTGCGGGATGCAATAAAAATTTGATTTACTATTGCTCAGGGGCGAACATAAGCTTCGCCCCTACAACGCGGAATTGAGGAAATTGAACTTTTTTTCTATGCCTTAGATTCCCTCGTTTTATCCTTTATTAAAGGCTTATCAATCACGCAAAACAAATTAATGTGCTGTTCTTCATGCTCAATTTCAATTTTACCTCCCAGGTCACCAAACAAGGCATACAAGTCATCCTTCGATCGATGAATCAAGTCCCAGTCCAATGCAATTCTCATTTCCCAGGCAGCAGGATTGTTGTTGTCAAAATTTCCAATAATTAAACGTCCACCGGGTTTGACTGCTTTGAATAAACATTTTCCAGCCAGCTTGGCAATTGGATCGGAAAAATAATCAAATAAACCCGCAGTATAAATCAGATCACATGAGTTTTCATATAAGCCATCCTGAATAATATTTTTGATGGCCAGGTTATGGAATTCAAATACAAAGTTTGTCCCTTCGTGTGAACTGATTTCATACATTTTTCGCTGTGCATACTTCAGTGCATTGAGATCCTGATCTAAAAAATGAAATTCCGCTTTGCGTGAATTGTATTTTTTAACTTCAGAAATAATGCGTTGCACTTCAAAAGCAGGCCCAGATGCCACTGTTAGAAACCTGGCTGTTTCTTCGGAAGGAATCCGCTCAAAAACCTGGGCTATTTTTTCTGCAAGATATTCTGCACGGTTTCGAACTGCCTGAGCGGCTGGTTTCTTTATCCAGTAATAATGCAAGCATTTTGCAAACAGGCTGTTTCCAGCGGCTTCATTCCGATAAATCAAATTCATGGTTTCATAGTCACCAGCATATCCCAAAGGCTTGTAATATGAGCGTGATGTAAAGGGATCTTCATAAATCAAATTGCGCATTCTTCGGTGAAAAAATTTAACACACAGCCGAATGGATTCATGATCATTTTGATCAAACCCCAGTACAGTCTGCAAAAAAATGGGTGTGAAAATATCATTTAAATGCTGGGCAATAACCTGGGTTACTGTTGTTTCAATTAATTCAAGTTGTGATCGATCACTTTTATCCAGTAGCTTTTCCAACTCATCAACTTCTTCCTTTAATGTCAACAGCCATTCTTTAGCTTCATATACTTTGCATCGAAAAGCATAAGGAACTTTTTGTTCCGATTTGATCATTTTTTTGTAATTTTTTATAATCGTTGATGTGTGCCTGAGCAAATCAATGACTTGTGTTTTGACAGATTCACCAATAATTGCAAATGCAATATAATACTGACCATTTTCAATTTGTTTTTGGCGGATAAATCGCAGATTAAAAATACCAATTTCAAAGTCCTCAAAAAAGAACTGAGCACCTTTTAATGGCTGTTCCGCGTCAAAGGGCTCTGTGGATGACAGCGCCACACCAAAGACAGAATAATTGATCACATCATATTTTATTCCATTGAGATAAACATAACAAACTTCACCATCATAAGTGGGTATACGATCCTGGCGGACAACCGGCTTTCGATCTCCATAGTCAATCTCTTTGACAATAAAGTTTTCATGAATAGATTCTGAATCATTCGACATTGGATGCTCCTTCATGTTGAAAATTTTATGAAGTAAAAAAGCAAGATATATGCCGAAGGATACATTTCATGCACAGGAAAACAAATTATTCGTCATGAATGCTGGAAAAATAAGTTCTGGGAAACATATTTTTACAGCATTTCTTAGGAGAGATGAAAAAAGGTGGAATCAATGATCATTCCATGATAATAGATGCATTTATTTTGAAAAAAAACCTGGATGACCTATGGCAGATTATAAATACAACGATTTTATAAAAATTATCGAAACCATGTCATTAGATGAGATAACACCCATCTATCTCATTCATGGCGACGAATATCTTGTCAAAACTGTTTTTAAACAGTTAAAAGTAAAGCTTCTCCCTGAAAAAAAACGAAAAACCAATATCACTTCAGTTGATGGTGCCAACGATAATATTCCATCAGTAATAGAACTATTAAATACATTTTCATTGATGCCTGGCACGAGAATTATCGCAATCAATGATTCCCAAATATTTTATGCCGGACAGGATCGCTCAGCCTTATTGGAAAAAGGGCAGGCAGCCTTTAATGATAATCAAATCAAAAAAGCCGCCCGGTTTTTTCTCAATCTGATGGCTGTTTCAAAATTGACGATGAATGACATTCAATCCGACCTGGAAGAAACAATTGAGGCACTAACAAAAGATCAAGATGATATCGCCCAGCATACGCAATGGCTGAAAGCTGTTGCAGACTATTGTATTTCTCAAAACATGTCTGTTCCGGATTTGATGAATTATTCCGATATGTTGACCGAAGCAATAGACAAAGGTTTTGCCCAACGAAATATTCTCATTATCACAACAGATACTGTGCAAAGAAACAGACGCCTTTACAAAGCCATTGCCAGACATGGTACAGTGGTAAATTGTCAGGTAGCAAAGGGCTTTGTAAAAGCAGAAAAAGATCAGCAGGAAAAAACCTTTCGTGAAAATGCGCAACATATTCTGGCACAGTCTGGAAAAAGTATGTCATCTGAGGCATTTGCGGTTATGCGCCAAATGATGGATGCCAGTTTACGTGGGTTTACAGTCAACCTTGAAAAGCTTATTCAATATGTTGGAGAACGCAAAAATATTACCCGAGAAGATGTTGAGGCTGTTTTAGAAAGATCTCGACAGGACCCAATTTTTGAGTTGACAAATGCTATTGCAGACCGAAAGATAACCAATGCTTTGACTGTTCTGGATAATCTGTTTACAAATCAATTCTATCCATTGCAGGCACTTGCAGCCATTGCCAATCAAATAAGAAAGGCCTTGTTAATCGTAGATGCAAAATCAAGATATCAAGACAGCTATCACAAAGGAATGTCCTTTGCGCAGTTTAAAAATCAATTTTTTCCCAATGTATTGGCCTATGATCAACTATTGGTAGATGAGGCTTCAGCGGAAACTGAAGAGATGGAGTCATCAACCAAAAAAAAAATAAAATCAAAACCCAAGACAGGCTTAATGATTGCAAAAAATCCTAAAAGTGTTTATCCGGTATTTTTAAGTTTTAAAGCATCTGACAATTACTCGCAACAGGAATTGATTGCAGCAATGCAATTACTGTATGAAGCAGATAAGCGCATTAAAACTGGCAGTCAAGACAGTAATCGTGTGATAGAACGTTTGATTATTGAGATTTGTAAAAGAAAAACTTAATAGAGAGCGATCATGACCCTTTATTCCATATCAGCCATACTATCGCATATCAATTATCACTTTGCTCAATTTATATGCCGCATTGCCAGGAACCATAGCCAGGAACTGGCCATTGCAGCCGCACTGGTCAGTTATTGGACAGAACGCGGTCATATTTGCATTGATTTAAATGAATTGTCTCAGATGCCTGTTCATGACTGTCTTGAAATACCACACCATGAAAAAGACCCAGTTGTTTTTCCATCAGTGGAGTATTGGATACAAAAACTATTGGAAAGCGGTGTCGTTGGAAAACCTGGTGAAAAAGTGCCATTAATTCTGGATTCACGCAATCGACTATATTTATATCGATATCATCAATATGAAACCAACCTGCTGACCCAATTGATTGATCGATCACAGTCAGATGTTTCCGGGCTCTATCTGTGTGGTTTGTCTCAGTTCATGGATCACTTGTTTGAAAAGGATGAAATCCAATCACCCCAACGTCGAGCGGTTGAAATTGCAATTAAAAAGAAATTATGTATTGTATCCGGAGGCCCTGGAACAGGCAAAACAACAGTGGCAGCAAAAATTATCGCTGCATTGATCCATGTGTCTGAAAAACAGCCCAAAATACATTTAACTGCTCCAACAGGTAAGGCAGCTCAACGCCTGCAAGAATCATTAAATCATGTCAGGCAAGAATTAAACTGTTCGCCAGAGATTTTAGCCGCCATGCCCCAGGAAGCCATGACCATTCATCGACTTCTGGGGCCTATTCATCGGTCCCCATACTTTAAGCATAATGCTGATAATCCTTTGGAATCAGATGTTGTCATTGTAGATGAAGCCTCCATGATTGATCTGGCCTTAATGAGCAAACTACTTGATGCTCTTCGAAATGACTCTCGTTTGATCATTCTGGGAGATAAGGATCAACTGGCATCAGTGGAACCCGGATCTGTTTTGGGCGATATCTGCCACCAACCGAATGAGCATTCGACCCTAAAAACATGCACAGTTCATTTATCAAAGAATTATCGCTTTGGTGATTCAAGTGGCATATACGCTGCTGCAATGGCTGTCAATCAGGGGAATTCAGATAAGGCATTGGAAATTATTGATAATGTAAACAAATATACCGATATCACTTGGAAAAATGTTTTGAATATCAGTAATATTAAAGCAGATTTGAATAATATAATATCTCATCAAATCAAGTACTTAAAGTTTGACAACAATCCTCGTCGTGCGTTGATGGCGCTGAGTCATTTTCGGATTTTGTGTGCTGTGCGAAAAGGGCCATATGGTGTTGAACATATGAATGGCTATGTTACTGATATCCTGGCATTAAAAGGTTGGATTCAGCCCAACAAGCGGTGGTATCATGGTCGTCCTGTCATGATTACCAAAAATGATCCCACCATTGGCTTGTATAATGGTGATATTGGTTTAATTTTAAAAGACAGGGAGGATCATCACGTGTTAAAGGCCTTTTTTACTGGACCGGATAATGGAATAAGAAAATACTTGCCAGCACGTTTACCTGAACATGAAACTGTTTTTGCCATGACTGTACATAAAAGCCAGGGGTCAGAGTTTGACTATGTTTTATTGGTGTTACCGGATAAGCGATCTAAAGTTCTTACCCGAGAGCTAGTCTATACCGGTATTACCCGAACCCGAAAAGGGATTGACATATGGGGCAGTCGGGATATATTTGCTGATGCTGTGAAAAATAAGATTTATCGTCAATCCGGATTGGCTGATGCATGGAATCGTCTATGATTTTTTTTAAAGGAAAAATATGAAAAATTCAAGATCATTAATTCTAAACAATACCTCTAAGATGAAGCCCCATAATAGCGTTTTTGGGGTCAGTGGAAGCCCAAGAGTTAATGGAAATTCAGATTCTATTTTAAAACAAATACTTGTCGGGGTTTCCAGTGAAAATATTTCGTCGGGCTACCTGAATTTATCAAAGATACAATTTCAAGGTTGTATGGGGTGTGAGCGGTGCAGAAAAGATAAAATTTGCACAGGGCTAATTGATGGGATGTCCATGATTTACAATAATATTATCTCATCAAAAGGCTTAGTTCTTGTATCACCAGCGCATAATTATAATATTACATCATGGATGAAAGCCTTTATTGATCGCCTTTATTGCTTCTACAATTTTACAAATGATCGTCCACGAAACTGGTCCAGCCAATTGGCCAATCAGGATAGAAAGGTCGTTATTGCAGCTATTTGCGAACAGGAAAATAGTGCGGACATGGGATTTACCATTGAAGCGATGAAATATCCTTTGAAAGCAATTGGTTATGAAATCGTTGATGAGCTATCTGTTTTTAGAATATTTGATAAAGGAAAAGTCAAGGAAGATCAAAATGCTATGGAAAAAGCACAAAATGCAGGTATTCGTTTGGCAAAATCACTTATGAAAGGCCCTGAGGAATAAAAGTAAAACCGACAGGCCAAGTTCGAGCGCCTGGAGCGTTTACAAAAACGAATGATGACTGGAATATCATTACATTTTTCTGCTATCATAAGCCCAATTCAATAAGGCCTGTCTTTGCCTGGGCCGGCAGCTCAAATCTGCATCCATACAGTGCTTTCTGAGTTGGGCAATATGTCGTTTCATCGCTTTCCATCGTTTGACCTGACGTTCATCGTCCGGGCATCTTCTACCCATAAAATACCTGCAATACCATTGAAACCATCCTCTGGGATCATCATGATAAATCCATCCTTTTTCTCGCCAATAAGTTAATGGTTTTGAAGCGTTGACACAAAAATAGTTCATTTCAGGATTATGGTGTGTGCTACATAGCCTTGCATGAACAAACCAGTCATCAGGAAACTCTTCCTTACAATCAGTCATATATTTGCCACCAAAAACGCCCATTTCCAACATTTGCTTTGGCGTTAATTCTGGTATGAAATCTGAATGAAATTCCTTACCAGCAGGCTCTGTCAGATAATATATATAATTTTTTTGCATGATATCGTTTACGATTATCTTTTGATTTTTCATTTACTATGATCCTATAAAAAATATATGGGGTCGCATCTTAATTATTAACTATTATCTCATACGTAAAACAAAATTGCAATCAGGTTAAAATGTATGATCTCGGCAATTGCATGATTGTTCTTGCTCGTGGGGTTGATCTCAGTTTGACCGGCCACTTGGGTTGCACTCATTTCATTTGAAAACAATTTACTATTTATTTCACAATCAATACGATGGATACACTATCATAAACTGGCCCATTCCACAATTATCTGTTCTGAGTTATTTGGCATAATTTTCGCAGATGTAGCAAATCTATCGGAATTGTTTTTTTTGACTCTATAAAAATCCATTATTGTAATGGATAAAAAGAATAATTTTAACAGATGCTAAAAAAGTGAATGAACCCCAAATGGATGTTGTTAAAATATGTTTATCATCATAAAATCTATAAACAGGCTCTCTTTCCCAAGCGTGGGGAACACATATTGCGAGGCATTAGCATCGCTTGCCAACTATGTTTTACCTTGTTTTTGGTCACTGAACGCTAAAACAGGAATGAAGGTATGGAATTATCAAAAAAAAAAGAAAAAATGAAACAGAGTGTGCAGCGACAATTCTGCACTTTCAAAATTGACAGGCATTATTTTGGCATTGATATCCTGGATGTCAAAGAAATTGTTGATAATATTTCACTAACCAAAATTCATCATGCTCCAGAAGAGATTCTCGGTTTTATCAATATCAGAGGGCATGTTCACCTGGTTATCGATTTAAGGCGATTGCTCACATTTGAAAAAAAAGAAATTGATGAATACAGCCGGGTGATACTGTTTACCCAAAATGTTGGTGAAGCATTTGGTATTCTTGTTGATCAAATTGGACATATGGTTGAGGTTGATGAAAAACACATCGAATATCGAAATCGTGAAGATAAACGCATGGATCATTCACTAAAAAGATTGAATGCTCTTGAGATTGCAGCATGTAAGTTAGATGATAAATTGCTCATAATTCTAGATGCCAGGCAATTTGTTTCAGTGATAGAGAGTCAACGATAAATGGATATATAAATTGTTTAGAATTTAATTAAATTTATTCTTTAATTAAAATAAAATTATGGGACCCACACAGTTTCCATGAATTCAACAAATATTGTAAGAAATGTCAGTTCGGCCTCATTGTTCAACCTGGAAAAAATTAAGCCGGTCAGATAACCTGCTCTGGAGATGGACCCATTTTCTAAAGATTTAAATCAGATTGTTTTTAATCTTAAAACCGAATGATACAGGCCTTTGGGCCCATGAACTGATATTTTTTTGAACTTACCCAAAATTGGTAAAAATACCTCATTCATCACGAATCTATTGACAAAATCACATAAAAAAAATATGTCTATACGTTAAATCAACACACAAACACATAGAGGCAAATTTTTTATAATAATCCAAGTATCGCTTGCTGATAATTACATTATCAAACAAGCCAAAGACAGGAGGAGGAATGAAAAAAAGATTTTTTACCATTTTAATGGTTTTTGGCATCAGCGCCTTATTTTTTAGCTGTCAGTCTCAAAAATCCGGTTCCATGCTAAAGAAGTCTCATCAAATGATTGAAAACGCGCTGGCAATGTTTGACCATCCCATTGGGACATATGACCCTTCATTAACTCAAGCTTACCCAACACCTGAAAAACCACCAGTAACACAAAATCTGGTTGTGATATTCGACCGGTCTTATTCAATGAGCGATCCTTATGTGGGTCTTGCCAAAATTAAACATGCACAAAAAATTTTGATGGGTTTTAATAATTCACTGCCTGATGTTTCGATCAACTGCATGTTTAAAACCTTTTCAAATCCCGAGGAAGATAACCAATCTGTTCACCTTGTTTCTCCTATGGCACGATACCATCGCCAAAAATCAAGCCAGATCATAGACTCTGATGTCTTATGTCCTGAAAAAAGTCCTCTGGCAAAAAGCCTGGATGCTCTTAAAACTGAGTTGTCAACAGTCAAAGGGAATATTGCAGTGATCATTATCACTGATGGCAACACCTTTGACAATTCTCCCATTGAAGCAGCACAATCCCTGTATCATGAATTTGGACCCAGAGTCGGTATCTATCCAGTATTGGTTGGCAATTCGCCATATGGTAAACGATTGCTCACCCAAATGGCAGACCAGGGTGTTTGTGGATTTGTTCGACGCTCTGATTGCATGCTGGAAAAAGAATGTATGCACTCATTTATTGAAAAGATTTTGTATAAACCCGACTATCGCAAAAGAGATCGTGATAAGGATGGTGTGGGGGATCGGGTAGACTATTGCCCCACAACCCCTGAGGGCAATGTTGTGGATTCTATTGGATGTTCTCCGGATACTGATGGCGATAGTATTTCTGATGATCGGGATGAATGTCCAGGGACACCCACTGGTACGACTGTCGAACCCAATGGATGTCCACCGGCTGACCTGGATAAGGATGGTGTTTTGGATGTTGTGGACAAATGCTTGGGAACCCCTAAGGGGACTGTTGTCAATTCCGATGGTTGTGAAAATCCCGACCAGGACAATGATGGTATTCTGGATAGCAGAGACGCCTGCATTGATACCCCAGTTGGCGCAAGTGTAGATGCCAGAGGATGCTGGGTTATTTCAGATATCCAGTTTGACCCGGGAAAATGGGAATTGAACCTTGCCCATAAATCCAGCTTGCAAGAAGTTATTGATATCATGCAGCAAAATCCAAACTTGAGAATTGAAATACAAGGTCATACCGACAACATCGGTCCTGAAGGTTTAAATAAAAAGCTTTCCAGTTATAGGGCTATGTCTGTGATGAAATACTTGATGCAAAATGGTATCAGAGTTTCTCGTCTGACTTTTATGGGCTATGGTTCTGAAAAACCCATTGTCAGTAATCATTCTCCTGAGAATCGGTCATTGAACCGCCGGGTTGAATTTCATCCCAAATAGAAAAAAGGCTTCCAACGTTGGCATTACCAACGTTGGATGACAATTAAATATTGGAATAATCATGTCAAATCAAATACTTGTAACAGGCGCCGCAGGGTTCATTGGATTTCATTTATGTCGTCGGCTACTTGATAACAATCGTTTTGTGATTGGTATTGACAATTTAAACGATTACTATGATGTCAACTTAAAAAAAGATCGTCTCGCCCAAATTGCCAGCCATGATCACTTTACTTTTTGTCAAGCAGATCTTGCGGATGCAGATGGAATGAACCATCTCTTTGCAACACATAATATTGATATTGTTGTCAACCTTGCTGCACAGGCAGGTGTCCGCTATTCTCTGATCAATCCAGATGCATATGTCAGATCCAATCTAACCGGCTTTGTTAATTTGTTGGAATGCGCACAAAAAAAACAGATTCGTCATTTTGTATTTGCATCATCCAGTTCTGTTTATGGCGCGAACACCCACATGCCATTTTCAGTGCATGACAATGTAGATCATCCGGTGTCACTCTATGCAGCCACAAAGAAAGCCAATGAACTGCTTGCCCATTCCTATTGTCATATTTACAATTTGCCCTGCACTGGTCTTCGCTTTTTTACTGTCTATGGTCCTTGGGGACGTCCGGATATGGCACTGTTTTTGTTTACCCGTGCAATATATGAAGGAAAACCGATCAATGTATTCAATCATGGAAAAATGAAACGTGATTTTACCTATATTGATGATATTATTGAAGGTGTTGTCCGCATTATTGATAAAATCCCTGAGCCAGACAAAAAATGGAGCGGTGATACGCCTGATCCAGGGACATCATATGGACCCTATCGCATATATAACATTGGTAACAATTCACCGGTCCAATTGATGCAATTTATTGAAATTCTTGAGTCTATTATTGGAAAAACAGCACTCAAAAATTTCATGGACTTGCAAACCGGTGATGTTCCAGCGACTTATGCCAATATTGATGACCTGTATCATGCAGTTGGATTTAAACCAAGGACTGATATTAAAACTGGTATTCAACGATTTGTTAAATGGTATCAGGATTATTATCATGTTCATTTATAACACGAGCTTTTAAGGAAACAAACATGAAACCATTGAATAAGCTTTCCCAACAGGAAATACAAAACCTGAAACAAACACTCAAAAAACGATATGAATCGTTTCAGTCCCAAAATCTCTCTTTGAATATGACACGCGGTGTGCCATCCACTGAACAACTGGATTTATCCAATGATCTGTTGACCTGTGTGTCTGAGAATCATTATCGCACTGAAAATGGGGTCGATTGCCGCAATTATGGCGGTGTTGATGGTATCCCTGAAGCCAAACGCTTGTTTGCATCGTATATGGGGGTTTCAACTGATGAAATCATTGTTGCCGGTAATTCCAGCCTGACTTTGATGCATGATACATTCATGCGGGCAATGGTCAAAGGGGTTATGAAGGACAGTCCACCCTGGTGCCGACAAGAAAAAATCAGATTTATATGTCCGGCACCTGGATATGATCGGCATTTTTCTATCTGTAATTACTTAAATATTGAAATGATTACTGTTGAAATGACCGACCAGGGACTAAATATGAATGAAATAGAATCTTTGGTGGCCAATGATGAAACCATTAAAGGCATATGGTGTGTACCCAAATACAGCAATCCCACTGGGGTGACTTATTCTGATGATATTGTAGAACGATTGGCCAATATGAAAACACGCGCATTGGATTTTAGAATTTTTTTGGACAATGCCTATGCTGTACACGATCACACAGATAATCCTGACACGCTGATGCCTGTATTGGATGCCTGCAAGAAGGCTGGCAATCCAGATCGTGTATATATGTTTGGATCAACCGCAAAAATTACTTTTGCGGGGGCAGGCGTTGCTGTTTTGGCTGCAAGCAAAAACAATATTGACTGGCTTCGTGGGCAAATGGTTTTTCAAAGTATTGGGCCTGATAAGGTAAACCAGTTGCGTCATGTCTTGTTTTTCAAAGATATGGATGGTATATATCAATTAATGCAACAACATGCTCGTATTTTAAAACCTAAATTTCAGGCCGTCCAGACAACCCTGGAAAAGGAATTGGGCCCTCTGGACATAGCCCAATGGACCCATCCAAAAGGGGGGTACTTTATCAGTGTCAACACCCCGCCGGGATGTGCAAAACAAGTAGTTGATATGGCCAAAAAGGCCGGGGTGATGTTCACTCCAGCGGGTGCGACATATCCATATCAAAAGGATCCTTTGGATAGAAATATCCGACTGGCCCCCTCTTTTCCATCTGTGGCAGATATTGAAAAGGCTATGGCCATACTGTCTGTCTGTATTCAGCGGGTGGCGTTAGAGAAACACAATTAAGCCCGACATTTTTTCCATCACTGTTGTTAATTGATGGAAAAATATGTCGCCCCTTGTATACCATTACCCAGGGTGTTCCCCTAATAACTTGGTTGAGTTTCACTAACCTTATGTTCGCCTCAAACAAAAACCAGTATCAAACTTATGAGCAAAACCAATGTAGGGGCGAACCTTATGTTCGCCCGCCGAACAAAAATCGCTTGCGAACCTATGTCCGAGGCAAACGTTTCTAATTCATTTTCGAACATAGGTTTGATATCAGTTTTTGTTCGGCGGGCGAACATAAGGTTCGCCCCTACATTGGTTTCGGAAATTGGTTGGATCTCGATTACTACGATCTACCCGAAAATTTATGATCGCTTACTTATGAAAGCACCATGCCCCCTTGTAATGGCAAACCTGAAAGAGCGATTTATTGTTAAAGGTCATAGCGGTTGTTGACAATTAATATGGACATTCGGATTGGTGATTCAATTTCTATTGTTTCCAATTCCGGTCATGGCTAGCTAATGATAGCTACTGATATCATTAGCATTGTATTGGGCAGAGGTATGGAAAATACTGGTTGAAAGAGTTTCAAGAGTATATCTAACGACTGAAGATACTAAGGAATGCTTAAAAAAAATAATTTTTCCATTGTTGATAATGTTCATTTTGAGTTAAATGTAGAGACATAGCATGCTACGTATCTAAGCGTCCTTGATTTTTTGTATGACCTATGAAATGAGGATGTTATTTTTAAAGTATCCCTAATAAATATTTCCTTATTCCAAACCTTGCATCTTTATTCTGAATATGGTATTAATTTCAGCTTTAACATTATTGCTTCAGAGAAAAGGAGGACAGATGAAACCCAAAAAAATAAGACGCTATCTGTTCAAGCCACCGAGCATTATGATTGTGATTGTGGCAATCGTTACAGGTGTCCTCGTTCAACCCGCTATGGCGGATCGTAAAGCCATTTCAACGAACAAAGCCAATATCCGGTCTGGTCCGGGAACAACATATGAAATTTTGTGGCAGGTGGAAAAGTATTATCCTATCGAAATCATTCGCACAGTAGGTGATTGGTATTTTTTCAGAGATTTTGAAGGTGATACCGGTTGGGTAAAGAATAGCATTGTGAATGATACGCTTACTGTCATTACTGCAAAAGGCAATACTGTCAATGTTCGTAAAGGCCCGGGAACAAAGCATGAAAAGGTTTTTATGGTTGAAAAAGGTGTTCCATTCAAAGTACTTCAGAAAAAAGGCACCTGGCTTCAAATTGAGCATGCTGATGGTGATCGTGGATGGATTTATAAAGGTCTCGTTTGGTGAAAACAAATTTGCGCGTAAAAAAGCCAGTATTTTAATTGTTGATGATACCGGGTTGAATATTGATATCCTGATCGGTATTTTAAAGCATTACGACGTTATCCCTGCATTATCTGGAAAAGAGGCGTTGCATATTGTGCTTGAAGAAAAAGTGGATTTGATTTTGTTAGACATTGTAATGCCTGAAATGGATGGCTTTGAAGTTTGCAGGCGGTTAAAAGCTGATGAACGCACAAAAAATATCCCAGTCATTATTATCACTGTCAAAAATATGGAACAGGATATTCTTCGCGGCTATGAACTTGGCATTGTGGATTATGTTGCCAAACCATTTAATCCTGTAGAGTTACTAGGCAAGGTCAAAACGCATCTGGAATTAACTGCCTGTCATTTAAACATTAAAACCAGGCTACTTTGCCAGACAACAAGCAAGATAATTGCTAATGATATTTTGTACCATTTAAATAGCAACTGGCAATATGCACTTTCAAAAAATGCTGACAATCATTCAGTGCCCACAACATCAAATATTATAGAATTCTCAAATATTCTTGATAATTTCCTAACTGTTTATCATGATGATACTCTATCAGACACTTTTACCATTAAAAATGCCATTGTTAAGGCTGAAAGAGTTCTTTATGCCACATTTCATAATGATAATATTCAACTTCTCATCAATCAAAAAGAACCTGTTACCGCAACCGGAAATGAAAATGCATACGCTCAGGTGATGATCAACCTGTTGTCCAATGCTCGGGATATGTTCGTTAAAAGACAGGTGACAAAACCAAAGATCATCATTGAAATCACAATGAAACAAGATAAGTCCCATACGCTGATTCGCGATAATAGTGGCAAACCCCTTCAGGATGACTTAGACAACCTGTTTGATCCAACCAAACAGAACACTGACCATAATCATCTTAAACTTTTTCTGGCACAATCCATTCTTGAAAACTATGGTGGTGCAATCAATTGTAGACCATGGCAATCTGGCATGGAATATATCATTGACTTATAATATTTGAACATCAGAAAACAATTAAGGATTGACATCTAATGAAATACTTATGGCTTTGTTTATGTATACTTTCATTGATATTTCAGATATCGGAGAGTACTGCATCACCGAAAAAATCTATAAAAATTGGTGTGTTGGCCAAAAGGGGCTCAGAACATTGCCTCAAAAGATGGGCTCCCACAGCCGAATATCTCACAAAACATTTACCGGAAAAAAAATTTGAAATTGTTCCCATAGACTTTGACTATATTAATAAAATGGTTAAAACTCAAGCTGTGGATTTTATTCTTGCCAACTCGTCAATTTATGTTGAACTGGAAATAAAATATGGGGTGAACAGAATTGCAACCCTAAAAAATAAGCGTCTGATTGGCACTCATACAGATTTTGGCGGTGTCATATTTTGCCTGAAAAAAAATAATCACATCCAAAAGCTGACAGATCTTAAAGGCAAAAGTTTTATGGCAGTGAAAAAGAATTCATTTGGCGGTTGGCTTATGGCATGGAGAGAACTGAAAGAACAAGGCATTGATCCATATACCGATTTCTCCCCTTTTACTTATGGCGGCACCCATGATGCTGTTGTTCTCGCAGTTAAGCATAATGTTGTTGATGCTGGCACTGTTAGAACAGATACGCTGGAACGAATGCAAATTGAAGGTAAAATAAATCTTGAAAACTTTCATGTGCTTCACGATCATGCAGGCGACTATCATCCGCCATATTTGCATTCCACCAGACTGTATCCTGAATGGCCAATTGCAAAAATAAAACATACACCCGATGCATTAGCAGAAGCGGTTGCCATTCAACTCATCGGCATGCCTGAAAATGCACCAGCAGCCAAAGCAGCATCATGCAGTGGATGGACCATTCCATTGAACTATCAATCGGTTCATGATTGTCAAAGAATTCTTCGATATGGCCCTTATCAGGATTATGGAAAAATCACCCTGAATGATGTGATCGAAAAGTATTGGGCAATGCTTTTATTAACCCTGCTCCTTTTTTTCATAATGGGCCTGTCCATCGTTTTATTTTTCTGGTTTAATCGGAAAATAAAAATCGCCAGTATACACCTTCAACATGAAGTTGAAGAACATAAAAAAACTGCTGAAGAATTACAAAAAGCAACAATTGAAGCAGATCTGGCCAACAAAGCCAAAGGAGATTTTCTGGCAAATATG
>Ga0272440_1001974_pt1 | contig 16319 bp, 13 predicted proteins | sample SSMMMBAug17_FD_192440 | JGI IMG/M metagenome (GOLD analysis project Ga0272440, IMG submission 192440) | Marine sediment archaeal communities from Little Sippewissett salt marsh, Falmouth, MA, United States - SSM-MMB-Aug17 | ecosystem: Environmental > Aquatic > Marine > Wetlands > Sediment ... | reverse complement strand
TAATTCAAATGGTGGTGCTGGTGGTAGAAGTTTGTGGGCTGAAGGAGGGAGAGGAGGAATTGAATATGGTGAACCTGCAACCAATGGCAGTATAGGCTCTGGTGGGGGAGGGGGTTCAGATAATTGTATAGGAGCAAAAGGCGGTGATGGATATCTTGAAATATATTATTAACGTATAGACTTGTTGATAAAGGTTTTACTGTATTCATTCCCAGCATGCTGACAAAGCAAAATGATGCAGTTATGCTAAATGCCTATAATCTAAATGATTTAGTTGACGCTTTCAAAAATGGTAAAATTGAAATAGTTAAAACTTCTGTGTCAAAAGTTTTATTAATTGTTGAAGGTATTAAATTTGCTGATGGAAGCATATTACCAAAATCATTTCCAAAACCAAATTCTGAAAGAGATTGGTTTATGATGAAGTCACAATCTGTTGAAGAACTTTCTAAAAAAATGAAATTGAAAATAATCTAAATACCAACTCCTTCAAAAGTTAAGGTTCTAGTAAAAGCGATTGATGGACCAAATGAAGGATATATTAAAGATAGAGCTTATGGTGGAGTTGTATTTGCCTACAACAATAAAAAAGAAGGAATATAGGCTCCCACAGATGCTAACTTAACGTCAAAAGTAGGTTCGTTCACATATAAAAGATGGATGGGGTAAGGATATTAATGCTCGGCCTCTCACGAAGCTTTGGCAAAAGTTCAAGTATGAAAATAGATTATTAATTATAAAAAAAAGGAACGAAAATATGAAACAAATACACATTTTAATTTATATTGCAGTAGTACTATTTACATCAGATTTATTTGCGGAAAACAATCAAAGTGTACCACAACTGATAAATTATCAAGGCTATATAACTGATGAAAATGGCAAAGGCATCTCAGGTAAGAAAAAAGTTGAGCTCCGATTATATGATAAAATGATGTCAAGGCAAGAAATATGGGGGCCCCAGATATTTGAATCGGTTGCAGTTGTCAATGGACAATTCAATGTAATTTTAGGTGATAGAGATATCAGCAATAGACTTATTGTTGATGCATTTGAATCTGGAGAAAGATATCTTGGTATTAAGTTTGGAAACACAGGTGATGATTTGAATCAATTGGTTGAAATTTCACCACGCCAAAAAATATTAAGCATTCCATATGCTATCAATGCGTTGAATGCTCAAAAATTAGTTGGTCTTGATCAAAAAGATTTACTGGAAAATTCAGGTGCTAAAATGGTGGGTGTCTTTAATGAATTTACAAATTCAAATTCAAATAATGTGCAAGGGGTTTTGAAAAATTTGGATACTGCTATTAAAAAACAATCAGACGTTCACTCAAAAGAGTTTAAATTGCTTGCCGAAGGTAGTGATGACACTGAAGAGGCTATCATAACTATTTCTGCTTCTGGCATTCAGTTTGATACTGATCATATTGATTCAAATTTAAACCATGTCAATCCAATTCTGTATTATTGGCCAGATGAGATAAATGAAATTATATTTTCAGCAAAAAACTATCGTGGCAGTTTTTGTGTTGGTGGAGATGGCGTTCAAAACCTTGATGGAAAAGGAACAAATGTGAAATCAAGATGTTCACAATATAGATATCAAGGACAAAATATAAACATAACTGGGAGAGAACCAGATAATTGGATTAGATTATCAATTAACAATATCAAGCAAAAAACTTGTCCGGATCAACTTGATCGTATCCCTAAAGATGGCTATCCAGGTAAATATGGGAATGCAGACTTTAATGTATTTTGTTTATATTCTAAAGAGAAAGGACATTGGCAGGATGAAGTAACCATTCTTACCATAGAAGAAGTTGATTGGTCTGCAAACTTAGGTCAGTGGGAATGGAAAATTTGGTATAGATAGCAATTGAAAAAACAATGTTTTAAACAATATGTTAACCTAAAAATGGAGATAGCTATGATAAAAACAATGACTGTATTGATTGTTATCAATTTCGTTATTATCGTTCTCGCCTTTGCAGATAACACGAATCAAGTTCCGAATCTGATTAATTATCAAGGCGTATTAACTGATGAAAATGGGAATGGTATTTCTGGCGTCAAAAAAATTGAGTTCAGAATATATGATAAAATGATATCAGGGCAAGAAATATGGGGTCCCCAGATATTTGAATCGGTTTCAGTTGTAAATGGACAATTCAATGTAATTTTAGGAGATAGAGATATTAACAATCGACTTATTGTTGATGCATTTAAATCAGGTGAAAGATATCTTGGTATTAAATTTGGAAATACAGGTGATGATTTTAACCAAATCGTTGAAATTTCACCACGTCAAAAAATACTATCTGTTCCATATGCTGTCAATGCTTTGAATGCTCAAAAACTAGTTAATCTTGATCAAAAAGAATCTCTGGAAAATGCCGGCGCTAAAATGGTTGGTGTCTTTAATGATTTTACAAATTCAACTTCAAACAATGTGCAAGATGTTTTTAAAGATATAGATTCTACAATTAATAAACAAACAGAGGTTCACTCAAAAGAATTTAAGTTGCTTGCTGCAGGAAGTGATTGGACAGAAGAAGCTATAATAATGATTACATCTTCAGGAGTTCAATTTGAAACGAACTATGGATCTTCTGGACAACTTATAAATCCAGTACTTTTTAATTGGCCAGAAAAATTAACTGAAATCATATTCGAAGTAATAAACCTTGGTGATGATTTTTGCGTTGGCGGAGAAGGAGTTCAAGATCTTGATGAAAAAGGAACAGGTGTTAGATCAAGATGTTCAAGTTATCACTACGATGGAAAAAATCTCAACCACATTCCAAGAGAACCTAATAATTGGATTAGATTATCAATCAATAACAACAAACAAAAAACGTGTCCAGACCAACTTGATCGAACTCCTATAGATGGTTATCCCGGCAAATATGGGCATCCACTTCATAATACATATTGCTTTTATTCAAAGGAAAAAGGCCATTGGCAAGATGATGTGCGCATTATTGCGATAGAAGAAGTTGATTGGTCAGGGTCCTACGGTCAATGGCAATGGAAAATTTGGTATAGGTAGCAATTGAAACAACCATGTTTTAAACAATATATATGAAAACCTAATAAAGGAGATAGCTATGATAAAAACAATTACTGTATTTATTATTATAAATTTTGTTATTATCGTTCTTGCCTTTGCAGATAACACGAATCAAATTCCGAACCTGATTAATTATCAAGGCGTATTAACTGATGAAAATGGTGCTGGTATTTTTGGCATCAAAAAAATTGAATTCAGGTTATATGATAAAATGATAGGTGGCCAAGAGATATGGGGTCCACAAATATTTGAATCTGTTACAGTAGTCAATGGACAATTCAATGTAATTTTGGGTGATAAAGATATCAACAATAGACTTATCGTTAATGCATTTGATTCAGGTGATAGATATCTTGGTATAAAGTTTGGAAATACAGGTGATGATTCAAATCGCTTGGTTGAAATTTCACCACGTCAAAAAATTTTAACCATACCATATGCTATTAATGCTTTAAGTTCGTTAAATGCTAAAAATGCAGAGAATGCAGAGAATGCAGAAAGTGCTAATACTGTGCAGAATGAAAAAATATATGTTAACCCAGATAATGGTAACGTTGGAATAGGAAATGTAAAACCATCAGCAAGGTTGCATGTGTCTGGTAATATAATTGCTTACACTCCAACAGCAGAAAATCATGTTACTACAAAGGATTATGTTGATAATAAATGGCCTGATGGTCATTATTGTATTTTTCAAGCTGGTGGTAGTTGCCCGTCAGGCTTTACAGGTGGAGAAATCATATTCGATACAGAAGATAATCGTAATGAGGATTCTTGTCATGGTTCATATGGAGATAGTGGCAAAGTGAATACTATGTCAGGAATAAAACTCAAGTTATGTTGCAAATAATAATAAATTTGGATTTTGGTTTAAATACAAGATATATTCTATTAATTTATACAGTCAAATAATTATGAAACCAATTCTGAAAATACTGATATTCATATTTTTTATGATCTATCTCTTAATATCTATTTCATTTGCCGACACCGACAAAAATGGCCTGAAACCCCAGGTAATAAAACTCCCATCAGGCCCGGGGTCAATAGAAGGTCTTGGTGAATCCTTTGAACCACAATTAAATTCAGGAACGGCATCATACAATGTCCCATTATCTTTACCACCAGGCAGAGCTGGTTTCTCCCCTTCATTATCACTCATGTATAATGGCGGCAAAGGAAATGGTGTTTTGGGTATTGGATGGAAACTATCCATCAGCTATATTCAGCGGCAGACAGACAAAGGTTTGCCGGTTTACAATGATACCAAAGATTCCTTTATTACTAGCAATGGTGAAGAACTTGTTCATATTGGAAATGGAATTTATCGTTGTGAAAATGAAAATACATTTAACCAGTATCAACGTCTTGAAAATGGGTGGAAAGTATCTCACAAAAATGGTGCAACATCATTCTATGGCATAAAAATTTCTCAACGAATTCAAAATGATGAACATATCTTTTTATGGTCTGTCTGCAGGCAAGTTGACCCAAATGGGAATGAAATCTTTTATCACTATAATGAAGAAGACGCATTTCAATCCACACTTGAGCCTGGAGATCTAAAATTATATTTGACCTCAATTACATACAATCACAACATGAATGTAAAACTATATTATGAGAAACGCCAATCAAATGATTGTCTGTTTGATTATCGATCTCGTTTTCCAGTCCAAACATCCTTTCGGTGTTGTGAAATCAAAATGCGAATGGGCGACCAGACAATCCGATCCTATCAATTAAGCTATGATCCCCAGTCTGTGATTTCTCGACTGGTTAAAATCGAACTATTTGGAAAAGATAAACAATTGGGGCCTTTACCTTCCAGGTTAACATTTAAGTATACAGATTTTCAGTTAAATTCAGAACTCAGCATTATGAATAAAGGGATCAATCCTCCTGTGGGGCTTCTTCTGGCGAATGCGGATTTAATTGATATGAATGGTGATGCATTACCTGATTTATTGTACACAGGTGATCGGCATGAAATCTATATTAATTCAGATGGATTTCAATGGCTGGAAGTGTATACTTCTACTCAGGGATTTGGAGAAATAAAGCTTCAACACCCCAATACAATGTTAATGGATATGAATGGCGATGGCGCATCGGATCTATTTTTCCAGGATATCAGTATTAATGGTTATCGCTACTATAAAGCAAATCAGTCAACAATGGAATGGGATAGCTATCCTGTTGAAATGGCCGATAGCCCCAATTTTACTTTCAGCAATATTACCAAACCGGTTGATCTGGACAATGATGGCTGTACTGATGTGATTCGTAAGGGTGAGTTTTCAGATCAAATCACCTGTATTTTCAATCAAAAAGGAAAATCATGGTCCGCATTGTATGCTTTCCCTTCCCCCAGTCGATATGCATCCTTTAATTTTGGAGATGAAAAAACATCTGCCTTAAGATTGGCGGATATGAATGGGGACAGCATTCAAGATTTTGTTGTATTATTTAATGAAGGAAATATCTGGTACTTTCCAGGTCGCGGAATTACGCAGGATTCATCACCCGAACACTATCAAGGATGGGATGCCACACCAAGAGGTGCCTGGAAATCCAGCGATCCCACGGCTGAAGGATACAAAATGTTGAATGCCCCGGATCATTATGATGAGCCGGATTTTTATGAATGGTCCAAATTCAGGCAGTTAAAACTCCTGGATGCCAATGCTGATGGGCTTTCTGATCTTGTATATATTTCCAATAATCGTGTTATTTGCTGGCTGAATTATGGCGGTCATTCTTTTTCTGCCCCCTATTCCATTACATCAACAGACGCTCACCCCATTCCCTATCTGAATGCAAAAACTGCCATTCGTACAGTTGATATGAATGCCAATGGCAGCACCGATATTGTATGGAATTGTCAACAAGGATTTAATAATATTGATGATCCACAAGCAAAATGGGTATATCTTGATCTGACAAAAGGCATACGACCCAATTTATTAATCGAAATTCAGAATGGTATTGGAAAAAAAACAAGCATTACGTATAACAGTTCAACGCACTACCTTGTCAAAGATCGAATCAATGGTAAACCATGGAAGTATTCACTTCCTATTCCAATTAATGTTGTTTCAAGTATTGACGTATATGATGGACGAAACAGTACCTACACAAGAAAGCTGACCTATCATAATGGGTATTATGATGGCATAGAAAAAGAATTCAGGGGCTTTGAACAGGCTGAACTTTATGAAGCAGGTGATAAAACAGCACCAACACTGATCAATGCATACACGTATCATACAGGCGCAAATAATGAATCCTTAAAAGGAAAACCACTTGGGTTAGAAGCCAAAACTGTTCATAATGACACTTTTTATAAAGAAACCTATGAATGGAAAACCAATGTATTGTTTTCTGAAAAAGGCATGAATGATCGAAAAGTGACATTTCCCTATCAAAGCAAAAAAGTGCGTACCATTATTGAAAAAGGAAAAGGGGTTCCTGTTTCATTGAAATGGGAATATGAGTATGACAATTTTGGGAATACGACAAGACAAATTGAATATGGACGATTAGATGATGGGTGGGATGATGAACGTATTACAGTCAATTCATATTCCAGTGCATATTCCAGCGGAGTTTCCTGTTGGAATATCGATAAACTGGTTGAAAGATATTTAACCGATGAAAACAATACAATCGTTTCCCACACACGTCATTTTTATGACAATAGTTTGGAAGCTGGGCATATTCTCAAAGGCAATCTGACACGAGTTGAAAAACGCGTCAAAGAGAATCAATATATAATTTCAGAACGTCACCAATATGATAATTATGGTAATATCACTGCCACATATGATCCACTTTATGGGAAATCAAAAGGGCATTATCGGGTTTATGTTTATGACTCTTTGTATCATTCCTATCCCATACAAGAAACGATCTATACTGGAAAAGATGATGTCCCCGAATTAAGTATTTATGCCACTTATGATTATGGCCTTGGGGTTGTAACAACATCAACTGATTTCAACGGCTATATGACATCATATCGATATGATAACTATGGTCGTTTGATTGAAATCGTCAAACCAGGAAAAGAAACACCCAAAAATACTGAACCAGAAGGTACACCAACACTGATTTATCAATATGTCCTTGGTCATCAATTACCAAACCAGACCATCATTAATTGGGTAGAAACAAAACAAAGAGATGATAGTAAGGATGATGGATTTTTAATTTCTCGTATTTTTTATGATGGTCTGGGTAGAAAAATCATGACACGTTCAGAAGGTGAATTAGCAGGCCAGGTTGTTGTTACTGACACTATTGTATTTAATTCTCGAAAAACAGCATGGAAAAATTATTTGCCTTATTTTGAAACAGGCACACTTGATTTTCAGGAACCTACTTATCACACAGGATTTACAGAACATTTTTATGATGCTTTGGGTAGAGAAGTTCGTATGAATCAGCCCATAGGTGATGAGGGCATTCGTTTTTCCACCACAGAATATGAGCCAATGGTGAAAACTGTTCGGGATGAAGAACAAACCAATCCTGCTTCTATTCACTATGGATGTGGCATGCGCTATATAGAAGATGGCCTCTTTGATGATAATGGAAATGGACGTTTAAGGCAGGTTTATGAAATAGTTAAATTATCAGACACAGGTGAAAAAACAGATACACCCACAGAATGGTTGACACAGTATTCTTATAATCTGCTGGATAAATTGACTGGTTACACTGACTCTCAAAATAACCAAAAATTTATGGATTATGATTCCCTTGGCCGAAAAATATTTCTAAACGACCCGGATCGCGGAAAAATGCATTATGAATATGATGAGGCTGATAATTTAACCCAAACAATCGATGCTAAAAAGCAGGTTGTGAAATACACATATGATGGTGCCAATCGATTAATAGCAGAATATTATGGAGATAAAGCAGAACCAGGCGTAGAATATCATTATGACACACCATTTGGCCCATTAGATCGTGGTGATCTCTGGAAAACAAATCTATCAAAAGAAATTACCCGAGCGATTATTGAAGGCCATTCATACAATGACCAGTATGATTTAAACAATGACCATAAAATCAATGTCGCAGATGTCATCAAAGCACTCCATGAAAACATTGAATGGCAGGGAGATCGTGTAACTTCAGAAAATACAACAGGGCTTCTGTCTTGGGTAAAGGATCAATCCGGAGAAGAGCACAGATCATATGATAATCAAGGACGTGTTCAATGGATCGTCAAACGAATTATTCAAAATGATGAACTAAAAAATTATTACAGCGAAACCCACTATGATGACATGGATCGTGTGATCAAACGATATTATCCGGATAATACCTGGATAACCTATCAATACAACAGCAGGGGATTACTTGAAAAGATTCCACGTGTAATTGATCAATACGATTATAATCCAGCCGGTCAAAATGCCTTACTTTCTCTGGCATGTGGAACCACAACAAGTTACGCCTATGACCATAGGCTTCGATTACAAAGATTGTCAACTGTTCGTTTACGAGATCAACTGTTATTACAAGATCTACATTACACCTATGATGGTGTTTCAAATATCCTAATAATTACAGATAGCAGGGAAAGTGAACACTTAAAACAAATCGCGCAAGAACTTGAAATTGATGAAAACAATGCACATAAATACAATGCGACACAATCATTTATTTATGATTCATTGTATCGATTAACCCAGGCATCTAATCCGGATGTGTATGGAACAATACAATACCGCTACGATAGAATCGGCAATATGATTTCAAAACATTCGGATTTGCTTGAACCTGATCCCTTGATGGACTTGGGGACAATAAACTCAGGTGGTGATTTAGGGGCATGGAATAGAGTGGGTCGGTCTGAAGGTGATCCACCAGGTCCTCATTCTATTTCAAATTTAGGAAAAAACTCCCTTTCTACACAAGAACAATATTCATATGATGATAATGGTAATTTAACAGAAGATAGAAACATTACATTAAAATGGGATAGTAAAGATCGACTTATACAATCAAATAAAGATGACGTTCAAACCAATTATCTTTATGATTACACAGATAATAGAAAAAAGAAAAGTGTTCAAAACTCATCAAGCAAGCATGATTATATTTATATCAATAAGTACTCAGAAATTCGTGGAAATGAATTAGTAAAATACATTTATGCAGGAAAAAATAGAATTGCTCGCAACAGTGCAACTCAAAAAACAATAATTTTTTATTTAAATGATCATATCGGTTCAACTGTTTTTGCTTTGTCGAATAATGGGGTGATACAATCGCATCAGATGCTTTATCCTTTTGGACTCCAAAGATTGAAAAAAAGCAACACTAACTCTCAAACTGATGAGATGCCATACATATACACAGGCAAAGAAAAAGATTTAGAAACAGGGTATTATTACTTTGGTAAAAGATACTATGCCCCACATATTTCATCTTTTTTATCCACAGATCAAACAGCCTGTTATTTAGATGGTAACAAAGATAAACAAATAAGTATTATTTCCAAACCATCTCATTTAAACACTTATGTTTATTCATCAAATTCACCATTTGTATATTTTGATATAGATGGTTTATGGCAGGTTTTTGTAATAGCAGAAGCACATGCAAAGGTTAAATCATTTACGTTGTTACAATTGGGTGGAAAAGCAGCCTATGATAGTGAAAAAGGGTTTATAACTGAATTTCAAATGAAATATTGCGAGGTTGACCTTGATATTGGGCCAGAAGGTTTTGCAGCAGGCACAAGTGTAAAAACAGAAATTAAAACAGGTGCTTTTGATCTTGAAATTTCTCTAAAGGGATCAGGTTCTTTTGGCAAAGAATCAAATGGAAAAGTAGAGTTGTCGGTCAAAGGTACAGTCGGTATTTATAGAGTTCAAGGAAGTGTAGCTATTGATTTAAATACATTATTAAAATTTGAAAAGGAAGGTATTAAAGCATTAGGTAATACTGAAATTACACTTGCTGCAGGTGTTGGAAAAGATGCTGCTTTTGTTGGAGCAGAAACTTTAATTGGCGTTCAATTTAAATTTTCTGAGATGGAGGAAGCTCTTAGTTCATTACAAGAAATAAGTAAAAAATTATTACATAATAACAATAAAATGAATCACCTTCAAAATATTCAAGACAGGGATATAATATTAAATTCGCCATAGATAAAAATTTGTTAAAATTATAATGTATTCAAGGAGCCGAACTATGAATCAACTATTTTACACAATATTATTCATACTATTTATTAGTATAAGTGCATATGCTGGAATCCCCTCAGTTCCTCAACTAATCAACTACCAGGGCTATATTACTAATGCCGAAGGAAAAGGAATTACAGGAACTCACAAAATAGAATTCCGCTTGTATGATTCAATAACAAAAGGAAATATACTTTGGGGACCACAAACCTTTAATTCTGTTTCAATTGTTCAAGGGCAATTTTTTGTAATTCTTGGCCCTCTTGATAAAGAAAAACGTTCAATAGTAGATGCCTTAGATAATGATGAATGTTTTTTAGGGATGAAAGTTGGAGAAACAAATTCAAATTTGAAAGATATCGTAGAAATAACCCCTCGTCAAAAAATTTTGAGTGTTCCCTATGCGATAAAAGCAGAAACAAGTCAAACAATAAAAGGTGACAATCTTTTCGAAAATCAAGAAAAAGGTTTTCTTGGAATTGGCACAACTCAGCCACAAACAAAATTGCATGTTAATGGTGAAATAATAATCAGCCAAACAGGAACTGATTGTAATTCAAGCACTGAAGGTGCCATTCGATATGATTCAAATAATATTGCAATCGAATTTTGCAATGGTAATGAATGGGTGAAAATTAAAAAAGATTGTTATAAGATTAATTTTTATTCATGTAATGATATTCTTGAACAAAAGTGTGATAAAGGAAATGGGGCATCCTTCATATGACCCCAAAAGTAGTTAACACTTTTTTGGATTTTGCAAAATCACAAATCAGGTTTAGACCTTATAAAGTGTAAACTCAAAATTAATTCAAATCCCAGAAAAATGTCAGAAGTGTTAACTTGAATATGAAGGATGCCACATATGGAATATACAAATTATCTGATCCGACAGATAACTTAATTTTTAATGCTTATTGTGATATGATGACTGATGGAGGTGGCTGGACATTGGGGGTTAATATTCAAGGTGAGCTTGGTCCTATCGATTTCTTTGAATATGAGCAAAGAAACATTGAAACGCTTGATCATAATTATGGAATAAATTTAAGTAAAATGAATGTAACTGAAGAAACTGTTTATCGTCTTACCTGCATTGATTCGACTAATGGGAAATTAAATAAAATGTTTATCAAAGGCTTAAAACCCTCCGACCCAATTTTTCAAGCAGAAGGTACGATTGCTGATAAAAGCAACATTAAATGTTCGTTATCTCCAGATTTTACAAATATAAATACTGCTATAGATTGTTTTTCTTATATTGAAGACGATAGTCACACATATTATGGATACTGTAATTCAGAATGGCATATTCAATGGGCGTTATTTAAAAATAATGGTTCATTTTCATTGAGACATTGCTCTTGTACCTCCACACCATATTTTAATAAAGGTAAAATTTGGTTTAAGTAATCTTAAATTAATTCAAATTAACAATAACTTTGATTATTTACATATAATAATGTTCTTAATAAAATAATACTATTATGATATTTGACTAAATATTATTACCTTATGTTAAGGAGTAAGAATATGAAACAACAATTCATTCCATTATTATTAATGCTTTTTATTTGTACAGCAACATATGCTGAAACATCCTCAGTACCTCAACTAATCAACTACCAGGGCTATATTACTAATGCCGAAGGAAAAGGAATTACAGGAACTTACAAAATAAAATTCCGCTTGTATGATTCAATAACAAAAGGAAATATACTTTGGGGCCCACAAACCTTTAATTCTGTGCCTGTCGTTCAAGGACAATTTAATGTAATTCTTGGCCCGCTTGATGAGGCTGAACGTTCAATTGACTATGCATTTAATAGTGACAACAATTGTTATTTAGGAATGAAAGTTGGGGATAAAAATTCAAACTTAAATGATATCGTAGAAATTACCCCTCGGCAAAAAATATTGAGCGTTCCTTATGCTATTCATTCGAAAATGGCTGACAATTCGAAAAATGCCGACACAGCAAAAACGATACAAGGATCTAATGTATATGAAAACTCAAACAATGGTAATGTTGGTATTGGTACGACAAATCCAACCAGCAAATTAGAAGTTGCAGGCCAGATTTACTGTACATCTGGTGGATATAAGTTTCCTGATGGTACAGTTTCAACAACTGCAGGCCTGCCACCAGCAGATTATGACAGTGGCTGGTTTGAAGTTAAAAAGGAAATGAATTATGATAAAAATCATAATTTAGGTTCGTTGCCAAGAATAGGTGTTGTGTGGGGAGCCGGCGATTGTAATGGTAAAGATATGTATCTTATGGATGGAATTTATTCTAGTGGAGGATATGGCTCCTGGCTTCAAAGAATAACAACAGATACTTATAGAATCTCAACTGGTCCTGGTTCTGCAATGTCTGGGTATGGTACAGAAGATCATTGGACTTGGGATAATGATGGCAATGGTTGTATCAGAGTTTACCTATGGAAATGAATGGTATATCAATTGTTAATTAAATATTGTATTTCATCCTTGACTAAAGCTCATAAAGTACAAAGCAAGAACAAAATGGTTGGTAAATTGAAAACTTAGGAACGTGGAAAAAAATAAAGAACCCAATCATTACATATATAAAAGTATTAATGGTAATGCTTTAAATAAATTGATATATAGACTTAGTCAAATTGGAGGAATTATCAATGAAAAATCAGGTTCTATTAAACACATTCCAAGCTATCTATGAAGATGGAATATTGAGACCTTTAAAGCCTCTAAATTTTCAAAAAGGCCATATAATTAGAATCCAAATAATTCCAGAAAGTAAAGATTCTGAAATTATGAAAACACTACAATTTTTAAAAGATAAAAATGTTATTAAACCACCACCCAAAAGAGGTATAAGCAGACAAATATCAAATGAAAGGCGTCAGAGATTATCAAAAATTTTGGGCGCTGCTTCTAATAAAAGCTTATCAGAACTTGTAATTGAAGATCGAGGTCTATCTTGAACATATATTTTTTTGATACAAGCGCATTGGTTAAACGATATGTTGATGAAAATGGATCAAATTGGGTAAAAGACACAACTTCTGAAGAAAAAAATAATCCAATTATCCTATCTCATATTACTTGGGTAGAAGTTTTGAGCGCATTTACTCGACTGAATCGAGAAAAAAAGCTATCTGAATCTGATATGGATGAATCCATTGAAATATTTCAGTATGATTGGAATTTTCAGTACAATTCTATTGAAGTTGATGATTATATAATACAGTCAAGTGGTGATTTAGTAAGAAAATATCCTTTACGAGCGTATGACAGTATTCAATTAGCTTCTGCTCTGAAACTAAATTCTATATTTCTTATAACAACTCCCTCTGCATATCAATTTGTTTCTGCTGATAAAAGATTGATAAATGTCGCTCAGAATGAAGGATTAGAAACCATTAATCCAAATGAGTATGAATAATTAATACTAACAATTTTTTACACATTTGAAAGGAACTAAATTATGAAAAATTTTATTTATTTTTTGCTGTTTTTTCAATTAACCAGTTTTAATAGTTTTGCATTAAATACTTCCACCCCAGGCTTAATAAATTATCAGGGCAAAGTAGTAACTTCAGGAGGACACCCCTTGTCTGGTTCAAAAAGAATTGAGTTTAATATTTACGACCATCCATTAGAAGGAAATGTTATTTGGGGCCCCCAAATTTTTTCCAACGTCCCTGTGATTAATGGATTATTTAATGTTATACTGGGAGAGAAAGATACCAGTGGACGCTCTATTGTAAATGCATTTTCAACAAGTAATCGTTACATTGGAATTAAAGTTGCCAGTCTTAATGGCGATTTGAGTCAAGTTAATGAGATAACACCACGTCAGGCATTATTGAGTGTTCCCTATGCAATTCATTCAATTCATAGTGTTCCTGTTGGTTCAATCATGCCATTCTTTGGCAGCACAGAACCAGAAGGTTGGGTGTTTTGTGATGGACGGTCATTGGATGACTCGAGTTTAAGTAATACGAAATTTGAGAATTTAAAAAAGCATCTTCAAAAAGAAGGATTAAATGCTCTTCCTGATTTTCGTGGCAGATTTCCTTTAGGACAGGATAACATGAATGGCATTGATGCTGATCGAGTAACAAATATTAACGCAAAAAAACTTGGTGGTCACGATGGTGCAGAAAAACATACACTAACAGCTTCAGAGTTACCTGCTCATTCACATGAGTATTATGATGTATTTCATAGTGAAACTTCAAATGAAACATCCCAGTATAGATCCGTACCTGGGAAACTTGGATCAGCATCAACTGATAGAGATAATGTAGGTCATCAAATAAAAAGAACAACAGATAATACAGGGAATAATCAACCTCATAATAATATGCCCCCATATTGTACTGTAAAATTTATGATCAAATATTAAAGACTTCTAACATGATAGAAAGATAAGGAGATTTTACAATGGATCATTTTGAACTTTTTTATAAAAAAATATTCTCCAAATTTATTATGATTTTATTTTTGTCAAATACAATTCTATTATCGGCCTATGCTGAGACAGCTTCAGTACCTTCACTCATCAACTATCAGGGTTTGGTTACTGATAAAAATGGAAGTGGAATCAATGGTAATAAAAAGTTTGAATTCAGGCTATATGACTCATTATCTGGCGGTAATGTCATATGGGGACCTCAAGTCTTCGACAATGTTCCAGTGATTGCCGGACAATTTAATGTTATTTTAGGGATAACAGATATCAATGGAAAAGATATTAGTTTAGCCTTTAACTCAATTGACAGGTATTTAGGGATAAAATATGGAGATTCTGCTTCAAATTTTAACCAGATAATCGAAATCTCCCCTAGACAAAAGGTTTTAAGCGTTCCATTTTCTATTCAATCTGAAAAGGCAAAATGGGCGAACAATGGTTTTGGCTTTTCACCGATAGGTGCAATTATTGCCTGGCATAAAAGTTTTTCAAACTTGCCTGATTTACCCGATGGCTGGATGGAGTGTAATGGACAAATCATTAATGATCCTGATAGTCCTTTCTATAATCAAAAATTGCCAGACCTAAATACTAAAGGAAAATTTCTTAGAGGAGCAAGCAATGGTCAATCCGGTACAATGCAGGAGATGGATTGGAAATCATTCTATATTGCTGGTTTTAAACAAGGTCATTATACACATGATGATGTACTAATCCCTAAAAAAGGGTACAATGAACAATACCCTTTTGGTGGAAAATTTGAAGGTCCTGGAAATTTATTACGCTTTAAATTTGATGAATCAGAGGTTCGACCAACCAATATGTCTATCATTTGGATTATGCGTATAAAATAAATAGGTTAAATAAGCTTGATTGATTTTGTTATATAAATATAATTGTCATTGTTCTGTTTTTTACTAAGGTCAGCGAATTTACGCGAGAGTCATTTCATTTAGCTTATGAACAACTGAAAGCAGGCAAGAAACCAAATTTTTTGTTTGTTTGTTTTAAAAATAAGCAAGTTTCAATGGATAGTATTGATGATGATTTTTTACAAATACATCAACTGAAAAAAGAAATTGAACAACTATACATTGTATTTGACTCTACTCAAAGTTTAATCTTGCAGTTGGATCATCAATTACAATTGGCGATGGATCATTTCCAGAATTAAAGACATTCAAACGTATAAGAAAAAAGTTAATAATTAATAACTACAGATTTAAATAGTCCTATAAAAAAGCCATATTCCGGTACTTATGATTTTTGTTGTTAATTATTTTCATCTAAACATTTATTTATATTTTTATAGATGAAAGGAGCAGGTTATTTAGTCAGTACTCATAAATTAAGTGGAGGACATTATCCTAACTTTATCTTAATATATTATAAAAAACTAAGTAAAATATGAATATTAATTTTGGTCATCAATATATGATACAATAATGACGATATATAGAATTCTTAAAGAATTACGTTACTATTCAAGTTATTCTGATAAAGGGCAATACTACACAGTAGAGGAAATACCGAATTTTGATGAGAATGGATTATGGAGTTGTAAGAGTGT
>Ga0272440_1001972_pt1 | contig 16325 bp, 16 predicted proteins | sample SSMMMBAug17_FD_192440 | JGI IMG/M metagenome (GOLD analysis project Ga0272440, IMG submission 192440) | Marine sediment archaeal communities from Little Sippewissett salt marsh, Falmouth, MA, United States - SSM-MMB-Aug17 | ecosystem: Environmental > Aquatic > Marine > Wetlands > Sediment ... | reverse complement strand
CAAATGGCAGAATAACTTGTCAAAATATTCTGAATTATTTTCAGGACATTGGTTCTGATCATGCGGGTGTTCTTGGCATTTCAGCCCTGGATTTAATCAAAAATAATCTGGCGTGGGTAATCTATGAATTGCAATTATGCGTTTTGGACTATCCTTTGTGGGATACCCCGCTTGTCCTTTCCACATGGCGATATCCATATCGAAAACTTTATGAAATCAGAGCCTTTGAGGGTAAAAATAATCATGACAAGGTACTGTTTACTGGAAAATGTGCATGGGTGATGATCCATTTGGATAAAAAAAAGCCGGTACGTCTCGATAAACATTTACCAGAAACCTTACTCAACAACTATATTGAAATTGATCCTCATTTTGAAGCCATCCCCCCCCCAAAAAAACATGATTGTGTACAAGATTTATCGGTACGAATGCATCATCTGGATTTCAATCAACATGTCAACAATACGATTTATCTGCAATGGGCTTTGGAAAATGTTCCTGAAAATATTCAAACGCAACTATTACCAGCGCAAGTCGATATTCGATACACTGGTGATGCCCTTTTGGGAGATCGTTTAAAGTGCTTTGGTCAGAAAATCGACCAGGAGCCAACTTACATTCATCAAATGATGCACTTGGAGAAAAATACTGAATTAACACGTATCCAGACAAAATGGAAAGCTTTTGATTATGGCCCATGTATAATGTAAAACGATTTACAATCCAAGAAGAGTCATTGCAATTTGAAAATAAAAATATACACTTAAAATATCTATAGATGTGGTCACAAAGGGTCCAGTTGCGATCGCCGGATCAATGTTAAATCGTGCAAATATCATTGGAACAAAGGATCCAACCAGTGCAGCAAGAGACATGGATGAAGCAACAGCCAGTCCAACAACAAATCCTAACATAAAAATATTGTAGATACTAACAGCCACTGTGCCCAACAATAGCCCATAAAAAAAACCAAGAAAAATTCCAATGGTAAGCTCTTTGACGACCACAGAAGAAATATCCCGAATGTTGATACGCCCTGTTGCAAGCCCGCGGACAACAATTGTGGATGACTGTGTTCCTACATTTCCACCCATTCCCATGATCACCGGAATGAATGCCGCCAGATAAGCCAATTTATTCAGTGCTTGTTCAAAGTGACCAATAATGAAAAATGCCATAATACCGCCCATCCAACTGGCAAATAACCACGGCAACCGAATACGAATACTGCGAATAATAGATTTTGTTTCAGCAAATTCTTCACCTGCACCGGCCATTTTCAATATGTCTTCAGTCGCTTCTTCACGTATAATATCAATGACATCATCAACAGTAATAATACCCACCAATCGATGATTTTCATCAACAACCGGCACAGCCAGGATATCATATCTGGCAACGATTCTGGCAACTTCTTCCTGATCCATATCCGTGCGGACTGAAATAACATTAACGATCATAAAGTCTTTTAGAAGTGTATCGGGCGCAACCACCACCAATTGTCGTAAAGAACAAACCCCCACCAGACGATCAAATTCGTCTATTACATAAAGATAAAAGGGCATTTCAACATCTTTATGTTCCTTTTGAAGTGATGATATCGCTTCCTGTGCTGTATTATCAGAATGAACCGCGTAGAAATTTGGCACCATGATGCCACCAGCGGTTTTGGTGTCATAACGAAGAAGATTTTCAACCTCTTCAGAGTTTTCTTTGCGCATCCCCTCTAACACCTGATCTGCGATTTCTTTGGGAAGCCGGGCGATCAAATCAGCCAGATCATCACTGGGTATGTATTCAAAAATTTCAATAAGAGATTGAATGCGAATCTCTTTTGTTATATCTAAAAATGTGTCAGAATCCAACTCGCTGAGAACAAGACCTTGCTTCTCTTTTTCTGGAATCATATTAAAAATTTTGAGTTGTTGTTCAATTGATAACGATTGAAAAGTTACAGAAAGGTCTGCGGCATGCGATTTGTCTATTATTTTCTGTAGATTTGCTTTTGCCCCTCTTCGCAACAGTCTTTTGATAGAATCAATCAATATTCGTGAGCGATTGTTTGATACGCCCATTTAGAGCCTCCTTCTGAACATTTTTTTAACAATAAATATATTTATCTGTCGAAGGAATGCTCGAAAAATAAGTTTCCCATTTTGAACATCAAGTAATACAAAATGAGGAATTTATTTTCAGAGTTTTCCATAAGTTATATGTCAATCAGTTGTTAAATAAACATGATATTATACACGTATTTCTATTTTTATCAACTGATAATTCGGTTATTAATCTGTTAAGATTGATTGTATTTTATTTAAAGTTTTTATAAATAAAATAAAGTTTGATGAGTCAAATATTTCAAAAAAATAAAAACTATTTAAAATTAGATATAATTTAGTCGATTGACAATTAAATGTAAGTGATGATATGAAGATGATGAATTGGAGAACTTTTTTTATGAAGATGTTTTATAAGGAGGGGATATGAAAAAAAAAGATGCGCTTTCTGAAAGTCTTGAAGATTATTTAGAAACAATCCTTGAATTGGAACAAGCAAATAAAGTAGCACGTGTGAAAGATATTGCTCACAAATTGGAGATTCAGCGTGGTTCTGTTAGTTGCGCCTTAAAAGTTTTGGAAGAAAAAGGATTAATTAATTACGCGCCTTACAGTTTTATCACATTGACTGATGAAGGGATTCATATTGCTCAAAAAATTACTCGCCGCCACAATATTTTAAAGGATTTTTTGACACGAATCGTTCAATTAACACCAGAAAAAGCGGATATCATGGCGTGTCGAATGGAACATACTGTTGATGAAATATCTATGGAAAGAATTGTTCAATTCATTGAATTTATTGACAACTGTCCCCGAACAGGTCCTCAGTGGATTGACGCTTTCGTTAACTATTGTTCCAACAGTCAGCCAGAGTTTAAAAAATGTAATCAATGTATAGAAAAATGTAGACAAAATTATGAAAAGAAAGAAATATTGCAGGAATCCTAATTTTCTTGATTCTAATATCATTCCCCTTGCCATGGCCAAAAATGGGGATAAATTGATTGTTAGAGGCTATGCAGGATGTAGACAATCGCAAATGCGCCTGATCCACATGGGAATTAAAACTGGCGATTCAATTTCAGTCATCTCCAATGCAGGGCAAGGTCAGATGATGATCTCTATTGATAATAGTCGGATTGTTTTGGGGCGTGGCATTTCATGGAAAATAATGGTTGAAAAGATAAGATGACAACGACAGAAGAATTTGAATGCCCCTTGCATGTTCTTGATGAATATGGTATTCATTAACTCTATCATATCAATATTATTCTCAGACAGGCATTTTTGGGACTGTCGCGTAAAGGAGGACAAATGAAATTAAAAAAGTTATTATGCAATCTGTTGAAGCCACAGATTTTATTTGTGTTAGTCATCGTGGCACTCAATGCAGTCGTCCTCATCCAACCCGCTATGGCTGAACGAAAAGCCGTATCAAAAAACCGGGCCAATATACGTTCAGGTCCGGGAACAACTTATGAAATTTTATGGCAGGTCGAACGCTATTATCCCATTGAAGTAATTCGAACAGTAGGCCAATGGTATTTTTTTAGAGATTTTGAAGGGGATACCGGATGGATAAAAAATACTATTGTTAATAATACGCTAACAGTGATTACTTCGAAGGGTAATAAAGTTAATGTTCGAAAAGGTCCCGGGGTCAAATATGAAAAAGTTTTTATGGTGGAAAAAGGTGTCCCTTTCAAAGTCATTCAGAAAAAGAATCATTGGCTCCAAATTGAACATGCTGATGGTGATAAAGGATGGATTTTTCAAGGGCTCGTCTGGTAGTTCGTTATAAACAGAATATGTATTGTTTAAAATTTTGATATTTTTATAGGCAGTGGTCCGCTTTCAACTGCCTGTTAATCAGCACATCCCTTTTTTTGACATCTGGATACAATTAATTAATAAATACTGTTCAGACATCTCTATAATATCTGGAAATTCCTTCATCTATTCCTATTTCAACAAAAAAGGTACCAATTTCTTTTATCCAAGACGCCTCTATCAGTATTGCTTGAGTGTAACCAAAATGGCCGGAATTTAAATTATCACTCACCATTTTTTGAACCAGGATTACGCTGAAAAAATGAATAAGATGAAATAAACACTGTCTTTTAATCATCTTATTCATCTTCTTCTGTGTAATCCTGGTTCAAAAAAATGTTATTACCGATTCAATTATTTAACGCTCTCTGGACGAACGAACTTTTTCATTTACATTGCAATTATTTCAAATCAATGATAATAGATTATGATATTTAACAATTTGATGAAACAATCATGTAAGGAGGGCCTATGGAAAGATTCAAAAATATTTTATATCCGATTGCACTAACTGATATGTCACCCAGTATAGCCAGTTATGTGGAGACGATGGCGAAACAACTGGATGCAAATGTTCATTTGCTACATGTTTTACGTCGATTCGACTGGTTTGTTGATACTTATGTGCCTGATCCTCCTGAGCCTGATTTTAAACGCATTGCAAGTGATTTTGAAGATCAGGTGCTTTCACAAGCACAACAAAAGCTTGATGCTTTTAAGCAGCAATATCTTCAAAACATTCGTATTGCAAATGCGATTGTCGTTTCTGGAACCCATTACAAACAAATTTTAAACTATGTAAAAACCGAGAACATTGACCTTATCATCATGGGAACCGGAACAACATTACAAAAGGTTATTTTTGGCTCTGTGGCAGAGAAAGTATCCAGACTGTCCACTGTTCCTGTAATGTTAATAAAGAGTAATTGAAAATTTAACATCATTATTGAATAAAGGAGAATTAATTTGGCAAAGCAATTACAAAAAAGAGAACCTTATCTTTGGGAATCCTTAATATCAATCGTCGGATTAATATTTTTTATTAGTTTGGCGGTTGTACGTTATGAATCGGATGCGCATGTTCCAATTTTACTCGGTGTATTCGTCGCCGCCTTGATCGGTCTCCGAGCCGGTTACAGTTGGAAAGATATTGAAACCGGTATGCTTAATGGCATCACCAATTCACTGCAAGCCATCGTTATTTTAGAGATTATCGGTATACTGATCGGTGTTTGGATTTTAAGCGGTGTCGTTCCTACACTGCTCTATTATGGATTACAAGTAATGCATCCATCAATATTTTTACCCGCAACCCTTATCATCTGCTCAATTACATCGATAGCCACTGGTACCTCCTGGGGGACTTCAGGAACCATTGGGATTGCATTGATTGGTATTGGTGCAGGATTGGGCTTTCCTCTTCCGATTGTTGCCGGTGCGGTTCTTTCAGGTGCCTACTTTGGTGACAAAATGTCACCTCTATCCGATACAACCAATCTGGCTCCAGCCATGGCTGGTACTGACCTATATACACATATCAAACATATGACCTATACAACAGGCACCAGTTATATCATTACATTGATTATCGAATTTGTTTTAGGACTTTTCTATGGTGGTGGTCAGGCCAATTTAGAAAGTGTCAACCAAATTCTAATCGGCATTAACTCTCAGTTTAGCGTAAACCCATTATTATTGATACCACCAATCTTGGTAATGGTTTTGGCATTTCGAAAAATCCCAGCTGTTCCGGGTATTGTAATCGGAATATTTGCAGCCGGTATCTTGGGGGCAATCTTTCAAGGAAATTCTTTTGGTCAGTTGCTTTCAGCAGCTTATGGCGGCTATGTTAGTAATTCTGGAATTGAGGCTGTCGATAATTTGTTGACCAAAGGTGGCTTTCAATCCATGATGTATACTGTTTCACTGATTATTTGCGCCATGATGTTCGGCGGAATTATGGAAAAGACAAATCAGTTGCGCGTTGTTGTGCAGTTCATACTAAAAAAAGCGCAATCAACCGGCTCGTTAATAACTGCAACCATTATGACTGCTATTGGATGCAATCTTATCTTATGCGACCAGTATATGTCCATTGTCATGACCGGTAAAATGTACTCCCAATCCTTTAGAGACAAAGGCTTGCATCCAAAAAATTTATCACGAGCCATTGAGGATAGCGCAACAGTTACAGCCAATTTGATACCATGGAATTCAGGTGGTGCATACCAGGCTGCTACATTGGGCGTCCCGACTATTGCTTATTTACCTTTTAACTTTTTCTGTTGGATAACGCCAATTATTTCTGCACTCTATGGATGGTTTAATATCACCATAGACCCATTGGAAAAAACACCGGATGTTGAAAAAAAATAAATTACTTAATAACGACGCATGAATTCATTCATAATGACAATGCAGTAAAGTACAACACCCCCAATACGAATATTTTTTTAATGGGGAACTTATTTTTCGCGCATTCCTTTATTTAATGCAATGAATGAACCAATATTGTCTTCGAAAAAGACAAGAGGAAAAAGGAGATATCGCCATGCCCAAGATTGTCTGTTTAAAAAATATCATTCTACTCATACTGTTGGGAATATACCTGGCTCAAGGAGATGTTATAACCTGGGCTTCGGATGTTGAATTGTCAAAAGACTCGACTTTGGAAGGAATTATAAAACGCGGTGAATTGCGTATCGGTCTGGAAGCTGGCTATATGCCATTTGAAATGATTGATAAACGCAGCGGCTTACGTCAAAAAAAAATATATCATGGCGGCGTCCGAAAGAAAGGGCGTCAACTAAGTTTGATTGGTTTTGATATAGACATTGGCATTGAGATGGCCAAAACGCTTGGGGTTAAACCTGTGTTTATAGATACGTTTTGGCCAAGCATTATTCCTGCTTTGAAATTAGGTCGTTTTGATATTATTTTCGGCGGGATGTCAGTGACCGAAGGTCGCAAGAAACAAGTCGATTTTTCCAATCCAATTATGACTGTGGGGCAGACGATCTTGCTCAACTCCAGGCATAAGGATTCAGTTAAATCTTACAAAGATCTTAACGACGCCAGATTCATTGTGGTTTCAAAACCCGGAACGACTGGTGAGGAAGCCGTGCAACAATTTATTTCCAAAGCAACCTATGAAACTGCCAGCACAGAAATCAAAGGTGCCATGCGGGTTCTCAAAGGAAATGCAGACGCATTTGTTTACGATTTTCCTTTTAACGCTGTGTTTGTCGCCATGAACCCTTCGAATAAACTGGTCTTCCTGGACAAACCCTTTACAAAAGAACCGATTGCCTGGGCAATACGCAAAAATGATCCAGATTTCATGAAATTCTTGAATGATTTTTTGATAACTATAAAAAATGATGGTCGTTTCGACAAAATCTACAAAAAATGGTTCAAAAGCATAAAGTGGCATCAATTTGTAAGATAGCAAGCCATCCTTATATTTAAATGTTTATTTCCTTGATAAAGTTTGATATCAAGATAAGGATGTATATAAATGGCCTTGGTTATCGTTTCGGCCAATTAATATCTTTGGTAGAAAAAGAAAAAAAAGCCGAAATGATAAATTAAGGACAGCAATACCCAAAAAAAAATCAAAAAATAATGAAATCGGGATTATTACAATCCGCAAAGGATAACGTTTATGGAAAGGGAAGACGCTTCAAATGTAATAGAAGAAACTGATACCCAAAACGAGGAAGATATTGTCGAACCCCCTATGTACAAAGTGATCATGCTCAATGATCACTACACAACAATGGAGTTTGTTGTGTATGTATTGGAAACAGTTTTTCATAAAAACTTAATGGAAGCGATTGTGATAATGCTGAACATACACAATGAAGGATTAGGTATCTGCGGTATTTACACCGCTGAAGTTGCTGAAACAAAAATCCAACAAGTACATCAGTTGGCTCGAGAAAAAGAGTTTCCTCTGAAATGTACCATGGAGGAAGAATGAGCATTATCAATAAAGAATTAGAATTGACAATAGCAAAATCAGTAAAAGTTGCCCAGCAACTAAGCCACGAGTATGTCTGTGTTGAACATTTGCTATTTGCTATCTTGCATGAATTCAAAGGGATTCATATTATAACGAGTTGTGGTGGTAACGTTCAAAATATTATTAAGAATTTAAATAATTTTTTTCAAAAGAATGTCGAACGATTACCCAAAGACAGTCGTTCAACGATCCAACACAGTATCGGTTTCCATAGAGTTTTGAAACGCGCGGCCAGCCATGCAGAGTCATCTGAAAAAATGGAAATTGGGATTGAGGACATTCTGGTCTCTGTGTTTGATGAAAAACATTCGTATGCAGCCTATTTTCTTCGTAAAGAAAATATTTCACGCTTAGATATTCTTGAAGTTATTTCTCATGGAGATATAGAAGAAGAGCAAGAGCAAACTTCAGAGCAAACAAATGAAACAGTATCGAATGATAAAAAGCAAGCGCAAAAGAAAATCGATTACTTGCAAACCTACACAACCGATCTGATTAAACGTGCCCAGGAAAATAAAATTGATCCATTAATTGGCCGCAAGATTGAAATGCAAAGAACGCTTCAGGTGCTATGCCGACGTCGAAAGAATAACCCCATTTATGTGGGAGACCCGGGGGTTGGTAAAACAGCAATGGCTGAAGGTTTTGCCAAACAAATTTTTGAAAAAAATGTGCCTGAACATTTACAGGATACAACGATATTTGCACTGGATATGGGGGCTTTGATGGCCGGTACCAAATATCGCGGTGAATTTGAACAACGCCTCAAGGGGGTAATTGATGCGATCAAAAAGAAAGAAAACGCCATTTTATTTATCGATGAAATTCATACAATTGTTGGTGCTGGTGCCACGAGTGGCGGATCACTGGATGCGTCAAATATTTTAAAACCTGTTCTGGCAAATGGTGACATGCGATGTATTGGATCGTCCACTTATGAAGAATACAAAAACCATTTTTCTAAAGACCGCGCCTTATCCCGAAGGTTTGAAAAAATTGAGATTTCTGAGCCATCACTCCCTGAATCAATTAAAATTTTAAAAGGTCTCAAGTCTCGCTATGAAGAACATCACCAAATTTTATATACTGAAAAAGCGCTGCGTGCAGCAGTGGAATTATCTGCAAAACATATTAACGATCGCTTTCTACCTGACAAAGCCATTGATGTTATTGATGAAGCGGGTGCTCATATCCGGTTGACAAGCAAAGGAAATAGAAAAAAAATTCAGCCCAAAGATATTGAAAAAGTCGTGTCAAAGATGGCAAAAATCCCCTCTCATAATGTGACAACATCAGATAAATCCATGCTTGAAAACCTTGGATCTCGCCTCAAAAAATTGGTGTTTGGCCAGGATGATGCTATATCCGCGCTGACAAACAGTATTAAACGATCTAGAGCGGGACTAAAAGCGCCTAACAAACCCATTGGTTCTTTTTTGTTTACCGGCCCAACAGGTGTTGGAAAAACAGAAATGGCGCGCTGCCTGGCTGAAATAATGGGCGTGAAATTTATGCGATTCGATATGAGTGAATATATGGAAAAACATGCTGTTGCAAGATTGATTGGTGCCCCCCCCGGATATGTCGGTTTTGAGCAGGGTGGATTGCTATCAGATGGCATTCGTAAAACACCCTATTGTGTGTTGTTGTTAGATGAAATTGAAAAAGCCCATGAAGATATTTTTAATATTTTACTGCAAATTATGGATTATGCCACATTGACCGACAATAATGGTAAAAAAGCTGATTTTCGGAATGTGGTTGTTATTATGACATCCAATGCAGGTGCCCAGGAAATGAGTTCCAGAACAATCGGTTTTGGTGATAGTTCCAAAGATGTGACTCACAAAAGTAAACGTGCGGTTGAAAAAATGTTTCGTCCCGAATTTCGAAATCGACTGGATGATATCATTGCGTTTCATGCGCTATCTGTTGAAATTATGGAATTGATTGTGGATAAATCAATAAATTCTCTAAATGCACAGCTTTTAGAAAAAAGAGTGCTGATTCAATTAACTGATGATGCCCGGACGTTCCTTGCAAAAAAGGGATATGATCCCGCCTATGGGGCAAGGCCCCTGGAGCGTGTCATTCAAACTGAAATCAAAGACAAGCTTACAGATGAAATTTTATTTGGAGAACTGGTTAAAGGTGGTCAGGTGGCAGTTGATGTTGAAAAAAACGAGTCCGATGAAAACAAAAAGCGGTGTGTATTAAAAGTAAGTGCATGTAAGTCATAAAATTGATTTCATTTTTTTTACAAACAAGTGCGATATTCGCTTATGTTGAAAAAATGCAATCATTGAGTTTAATAATTGTGCAAAAAAACTAAAAAAAAGGAGTGCTTATGAAAAGTTTATTAAAATATCAAATGATTCTATTCGCATGCTTACTTGTATCCAGTAATGTTTACGCATTGGAAACAGTCACCATTGCAACAGGTGAGTATCCACCTTTTGCTTCAAAAAAACTTAAACATTATGGATTCATGTCACAGCTTGTTAAAGAAGCGTTTGCCAAATCAGGTTATGAGGTTAATTATAAATTTGTTCCCTGGAAACGTGCATTGGAAAGCACCAAAATCTTGAAATATGACGCAACATCTTTTTGGTTTATAACTGAAGATAAGCAAAAAATATTTCATTATTCTGATCCTATTTTTGAAGAAAAAACAGTATTTTTTCATTTAAAAACAACACAATTGCCCGAATGGAAAACCCTTGCCGATTTATCCAAATTTCGATTTGGCGCAACAAGGGGGTATAGCTATACGAAAGAGTTTTGGGAGGCCGGAAAAAATGGTCTTCTCAAAATTGAGGAAGCAAGCAGTGATAAAACTAACTTTAAAAAATTGCTTAAAGAAAGAATTGATATTTTTCCCAGTGGCATTGTCGTTGGCTATGGCATATTAAACCAATCGTTTGATAATGCGATGGTGAACAAGCTGACGTATCATCACAAAATTCTTCGTTCATCAACATCACATGTGCTTTTCCCCAAAAATGCCCCAAAATCAAAAAAATTACTGAAAGCATTCAACGATGGGTTGATTAAATTAAGAAGTGGAGGGCTTTATGATAAATATGAGGATGATTTAATGGGAGGCCGATACAAGAAATGACCCATGCCAGACTCTGTCCAAATTGTCGAAAACTGATCAGCAATGATGAGTCCAAATGTCCTTATTGTGGGACAAATTACCCGCATTTTTTTTTGAAGCGGTTTTTATTAAAATTGGTAAACATTGATGATGCGATACCTGCGATTATTATGCTCAATGTATTAATGTTTGGCATTTCAATATGCATTAACTTTTCAGACATTAAGCTGGATATCAATCCCCTTGATTTTTTATCCCCTGGAAGTAAAGCATTGTTTTTTCTTGGGGCGAGTGGCACGATTCCCATTTACAATTATGGCCATTGGTGGTCTCTTCTGAACGCCAATTATTTACATGGTGGATTACTTCATATTATTTTTAATATGATTGCATTAAATCAGGTTGGAACGTTAATCACCAAAGTGTTTGGTGTGTATCGGTTTTGGATAATTTATACAGGAAGTGGCATAATTGGTTATTTCTTATCCACTCTTATGAATATTCAATTCACCATTGGGGCATCAGCAGCAGTTTGTGGTTTGATTGGTGCAGGATGTTATTTTGGAAAGAGCCAGGGAGGAGAATATGGACATTTTATATATCAACGGCTTTCTGGTTGGATTATCACTTTATTTCTCTTTGGATTTTTAGTAAATGGCATTAATAATTGGGGGCATGCGGGTGGTTTGTTGGGTGGCATTTTGATGGCCTGGTTAGTGGGTTATGATGTTCAGTCCAAATATCAAAACATGCATCGGGCATGCGCCATTATTTGTATTTTCTCCACAGCTCTGGCATTGCTTTGGGGTATCGGTTTTACTGTGTATCTTAAAATGACATATCACTTTTAGATTAATTGCCAAAGGTAACGTATGACAAAAAAAACAATTATCACTGGGACGTTTTTCGTTTTGCTCGTTTTTTCATTTTACAGTGAGGCTTCTGCTGTATTGGAACCATCCAATTTTCCATCACTGGATTCATGCCTGGATATCCGAATGCCGCTTGTATTTTGTGGTGAGCCCGTTCCCATGAAAAATTCCGAAATCAGAGAACGAATGGAAAAAGAGATTATTTTGGCCGTATGGAATCGTCCGCAAGTTATTTTGTGGTTGAAACGCGCCCATCGTTACTTTCCATATATCGAACGAATGTTAAGCATTGCTGGTGTGCCTGATGATATCAAATATATGTGTGTGATTGAAAGTGCATTGCGTGCACATGCCGGATCATCCAAAGGCGCTGTTGGTTTCTGGCAGTTCATGCAATCCACTGCCAGAAGATATGATTTAATTGTGAACAGTCGAATTGATGAGCGTCGCAATTTATTTAAATCAACTGATGCTGCCATTCGATACTTGAAAGACTTGTATCAAATTTTTGGATCCTGGACGCTTTCTGCGGCTGCTTATAATATGGGCGAAGATGGACTTGAGGCTGAAATAACTGTTCAAAAAGTAAAAAGTTACTACCAGTTATATTTGCCATTGGAAACCCAACGATATGTTTTCAAAGCCATTGCAGCAAAATTGATTATGACTTCACCCAAAAAATATGGCTTTCGATTATCCAAAAAAGACTTATACGCGCCCATTGTATTTGATCGCGTGCAAATCAATTGCACACAGGATGTACCTCTTCAGATTCTTGCCCAAAGTGCCAATACATTTTTTAAAAAACTAAAAGACCTGAACCCTGAAATTCGCGGGCATTATCTACCAAAAGGGGTGCATACCCTGATGATCCCAAAAGGAACGTCAACCGGATTTCACAACCGCTACAAAACCAATCTGAATTTATGGGCAAAGCAGGAAAATGCACACATATATATTGTGCAAAAAGGAGATAATCTATCCAATATTGCAGATCGTTTCAATGTGCCCCTTCCGGCGCTATTAATCTGGAATCGTATCAGCTTAAGACAGCATATTCATCCTGGAGATCGAATTCTTCTTTATCCACAAAAATAGTATGATATTAACCTTCATTCCAATAAATCGTCTGGCATGGTGTTCATGCGCAGTGGCAATAAGTATAAAATTAACAAAGTCAATAGCCAGGCGACAATCAGGCCAGCACAAAAAACAAAAATGTGGTTTTGAAAAGACACCGGCAATAAATCCGGTGTTTTTAGCGGCATGACATCGGAAAAACTGCGTGATGATTCAACAAAATGTGCATTAATTAAATATCGCACGCTTTGAAGTGATATGGCAGCAGCAATCAATCCCAGTACCAATGTCATTCCAATTTGAAATAAAAGCATGCCATAAATATGAAGTCGTTTCATCCCTTTTGCAAGGTAAATCCCATAATAATGTTTCCGATGTCCAATTGATGTTGCAATCATTACGCCGAACAATGCCACTAGAAAAAGGATGAATAATACCAGATAGGGTGAGCTAAGAATGTCGATAATTTGAATCAAAGCGCCAAAACGTTTCAAGGCATCTGCATAGATCCATGGAATTAACAAGGGTTTTTGCTTCATCTCTTTTAGATTTGCGATGGCAGTATTGAGTAATCCCCTGTCTGGAACGTAAACAAATGCACGCGGAGAACCGGGCAAGGACTGTGTAAACCGATATTCCGGATTTTTTTCGCATTTATCCTGCGCGTCGAAAGGCAATAGATCTTTGGGAAGTTTACGACAGGGCAAAGCAATTTGATCAAATGATTTCAACGTAATGATATCACCATCTACAGGGTGAGCGATTCGCATGTGTGATGCATCTATTCCAAGATCATCTGCACAGGCCTTTACCCAAAAATTTGGCAGAGGTCGTTGAAAGTCCATATAATAATGGCCTCTTTTATTGATAATTTTGCCACCGAGACATTGGGCCAGTTTATTGCGGCTGTATGACGACACCTGCCTTTTTATATAGATCGTTTTTACACGTTGTTGGGGGTGATCGGGTTCTTGTTCGGGATAATACCGAATATTGCTATATTGATATGCTTTTTCCAGCGCCTGATATTGATTCCATGGAAATAAATATGCAAATTTACCTGGAATGGGGAAACGATCAACCCATATCACATCCAGACGCAATAAATCTTTTACTGATCCAACAAGCAGCCACAAGTGTGTTTTGTCTGACAAGAAAAAATCATTTTTTGATGGCACCTTTTGAAAAAGGGGCGAGGGTAACTCTTTTTTAAGTTTATTCCGATAGGATACATAATTAAAATAAGATTTGAATATAGATCGATTCAGAACAATGGTTAAAGGCTTTTTTTGATTATTTTTTGTGGCAAAAATCCATAGTGGATCATTGGCAGTGACAGCCATCCCTTCAAAGCCTGGGCTTTCTGGATCATTTGGAAGTTTATGCCACAGGCCATCACCCGGTAAAGAGAGGCTTATTTCATCCATTTCCTGGTAGGGATAAATTTTTAATCCAGGTACATAGGTATTGTGAGAACTGCCATGAAAGTCTCCCATCGCATTTAGCTGGTTGACGATAGATGAATCAATGAGGTTTTTGCCGCCCGAAGTGTAAGGATTGGCGCGTACCCATACAGGGATACCATGCCCGGGAACACGCCCTAATAGTAAATCGACCATACGTTCCGATAAACCTTCACGAGTGGCAGACATTAATAGCGCAAACAATAATACAAGCATGGATAAAAGGGTCAGCCAAAAAAAATCTCGATTTGTGGGTTGACGTTTCAAGGAAAACTGCATGAAAAATTCTTTTGTCGCAACAGGTAACCAATATAACGATTTCATTGAACAACCTCTTTCCACCCACATGTCTGTCCAGTAACACATAAATGTTGGTCAACACCTGCATTTTGGGGATCTTTTTCATGGTGTGTCACCCAAACAAGCATACGATCTGCTTGATCTGCGACCCATTCAAAAATTGAATCCATAACAATGTGTCGGGTATGAATATCAAGATTGCCAGTGGGTTCATCTGCAAACAGGACTTTTGGATCGTTAATCATGGCCTGTGCCAGCGATACCCGTTGACGCTCGCCACCTGATAGATGTTGATAGGGATATTTGGAAAGCATATTTTCAATATTTTCATTATCACGAAGTACTTTTTTTAAGACATGAAAGGCTTTTTTTTCGGCAGCTTTACACGACACCCCATTGATACGTTGGGGATATATGAGATTTTCAGCGACAGTCATATGCGGTGTTAAGGTACTATCCTGAAAAGCAAAACCAAATAAGGATTTTCGACAATAGACGGCCTGAGATTCTTTCCAATTATTTTGTGAAAAATGGAAATCTTTGCTATCAACAGTCCATGTAATTTCGCCTGCTGCTGGTTTCATCATCACTGCCAGACCATTTAAAAGGGTACTTTTTCCAGCGCCACTTTCTCCAATAATGGGAATTTTCTGTTGCGAAGATGCATGTCTATCCGGAATGTGTAAATCTGGAATTTGAATAAAAAAAGATTTATGATGCGCTTTCCGAACAAATGTTACGTTTTTGAGATGGCAATTGGTTTCCACTTGTCATTAAATACCTTTATAAATCGGTTTGCGTTTTTCTCGAAAAGCCTTTAAACCTTCCAGCCGATCTTCAGTAGGAATTGTCATCCAATAGGCATTGGACTCAATGGCTAGGCCGGTATTGAGATCAGTTTCCAGCCCATGATTGATTGCATATTTGGCCTGTTGGATCGCAATGGGACCGGTTTCACAAATCATTCTGGCCATTTTAATGGATTCATCCATTACATTTTCAGAAGGATACGCCGCATTAATCAAACCAATAGACAGGGCTTCATTTGCATGAATGCGTTTTCCTGTAAAAATCAATTCTTTCGCTTTACCTTTACCCACCAATCGTGGCAATCGTTGCGTTCCACCCGCTCCAGGAATAATAGCCAATCTTGTTTCAGTAAGGCCCATCATTGCTGTTTGTGCAGCTATTCGCATATCACAGGCAAGTGCCAGTTCGGTCCCACCACCCAATGCAATGCCGTTGATTGCAGCAATCACCGGTTTATTCATATTTTCAATAAAAGTAAAAAGGTTGCGGATCGTAAAAATAAACTCTTTCACTTGAATTTCAGATAGGGTGGCCCGCTCTTTCAAATCGGCCCCTGCACAAAAAGCACGATCACCAGCGCCTGTAATGATAACCACACGAATATTTGGATCAAAATGAATGTTTTCAAACAATTTTTTCATTGCTTTCAGCAAATCAAAATTGAAAGAATTCATTACTGATGGGCGGTTTATGGTAACAGTTAGTATTTGATCAATATGTTCTGTGAGTAATACATCATTGTTCATCATATGCTCCTGGTAAATTTTTTCTCAAAAATTAAGTAAG
>Ga0272440_1001971_pt1 | contig 16331 bp, 16 predicted proteins | sample SSMMMBAug17_FD_192440 | JGI IMG/M metagenome (GOLD analysis project Ga0272440, IMG submission 192440) | Marine sediment archaeal communities from Little Sippewissett salt marsh, Falmouth, MA, United States - SSM-MMB-Aug17 | ecosystem: Environmental > Aquatic > Marine > Wetlands > Sediment ... | reverse complement strand
AACGATTGACAACACGTTTGAATATTTCAGTTTTACCCATCCGACGTTGTCCCAAAAGAACTGTTGACATAGACCTGCGCGTTGCTGCTTTGTATGATGCTTGAAGAAAATAGCTCAGGAAATCAGTACGATTGGTGTAAATTTCATCGGGTACAAGTGTTTGGATCGCTGCATTTTTTAATAAATGATTATGCATGGAAGTCTCCACGATTTGGATATTTCGTTTGATTGTTAAAAGTGAAAAAAATATTTATGGCGCATTCAATGCATATGCTTACCAAAAGGAAAACATGACATAATAACGATCAAGAAAAATGAGCACGTTATTTTCCAAGCATTCCTGAATTATCTTGACTCAATTGATAATAAGCGTGCTTAAGATCTTCAGTACTCTTTTCAAGAGCGATCAATAATTGATCGACTTGTGCGCAGTCCCTTTCATTACCGGCAACACCAAGATCAAATGCAATTTTTTTGATTTCACCTGCCATGATTGTTGCTGCTGAAGATTTCAAAGATAGGGCATTCATACAAATTTGATCAAAGCTATTATCTGCCAAAGCTTGCTTTAACTTCTCTAACAAGTCAGGTAAATCATCGATAAATACTTTCAATACTTCATCAAATATTTCTTTATCACCCAGGTGCTTGATTGCCTGTTCTTTATCGATAATATTTTTGATCGGTTTCAAAAGTGCTGGGCTTTCTGGTGGGGTTTGTGCGCAAGATCTACATATTGTCTCAATACAATCAATCAAGTCTCTTGTATTTATTGGGATTTCAAGCCAATCTGCGATGGGGAGTTTTTGCAATTTGTTCCGGCAATCTCTGTCAGGAAGATTTCTTGATAGGGCAAGGATAGGAATTTTTCCAAAATTACTGTTTTGAAAAGCTGTTATCCATTTATCATCTGGGATGTTCTTTTTTGAAAACGATGTCACGATGGCCTGGTAATCAGAAGAATTATACGTTTCAATCGCAACAGCTAAATCAGGGGCTTCAATAACCTGACTTCCAATCTGCGTTAAAATTCGACAAATTAGTTTTTTGCGAATTGGATTAGATTCAATGAGTAGTATTTTTAAATTCGAAAAAGAAAAGTAGGTTATGGATTCTTCAGGTGGTTGCGTTTCACAAGACGAACTTGTTATTTGGGGGCATTTTTCAAACACCGCTGTAAAAGTGAACGTTGACCCCATATTTTCCTCGCTTCGAAATGATGTTTTTCCACCCAGCAAAACAACCAGTTCTCTGGTAACTGCAAGCCCCAAACCAAGACCTTCATTTGAGCGTGACATGGAGGTATCAGCCTGACAGAAAACAGCTTGAAATAAAAAATTTTCTACCTTTTTTGAAATACCAATTCCTGTATCCCTAACTTGAAACTCCAAGGTCAACCGATTATCTACCTCCATGATCGTTTCTACATGAATTTGAACACTCCCTTGTTTGGTAAACTTGATGGCATTATCTGTCAGGTTAAATAAAATTTTTCTGAGCTTGATGGGATCACCACAAATATAGGCTGGAACATTATCAGAAATGATATAATCAAATGCAATCCCTTTCTTTTGTGCTTTTGTACTCAGATGTTTATGAAGGCTTGATATTGTTTCTTCAAGATTGAACGATAAACGCGCAACCTGAATGGTAATCCCTCGTTTGATATCAGAAAAATCATTGATATCATTTAAAAAAGTTAGCATTTCACGAGAATGATGGCGGGCAATATCCAGGTATTCCTGTTGTTCTTCTGAAAGCTGTGTTTCTATTAAAAGCGTTAGCATCCCATTGATTGCATTGAGAGGTGTGCGTATTTCATGTCCAACATTTCTCAGAAAATTCAGGCGGTTTTTGTTTCGGTCAGCAAGCTCATTTTGTATTTGGATATATGCCTCAAAACGTTTTTTTCGTTCGCTGATTTCTATTCTCATTTGATCGTTTGTCAGGGAAAGTAAGGATTTGTTTTCAGAAATTTGATCTTGAAGATCTTTTATTTTTTGTTTTTGAAGGAGTATTGTTTGACGCGACTTGAGTGAACTACTAATAATTACCGACAAAATAGCTAGTAAAATCAATAGCATAAGCCCTAAAACGAGAGCAATATAAAAAAACATGTTCACTCCTCATTCGTGATAATGAAAAAATAATCATTTTAATGCTTTTGACAAAAAACGCAACCGATCATAGCCTTTCATTTCTTCAACCTGCGTAAAAAATTCGTACAACATATTGATATTCTTTTCAGCTGCCTCTAAAAAGGAATGGCGTTGATCTGGTTTAAAGCTTGCATACAATTGTAAAAAGTCATTCAACAGATTGTCCGCATTGACTGCAATGTTCAGGTAGGTCGTTCGGGTATCTTCATTTGCAATGGCTCTTTCATAAGAAAGTACCTTTTCAAAGTACTGCGGATGCCAGGCAGCTAAAAACAAGATATGAGAAATGTCATCTGTTTTTACCATACGCTCAATGCTTACCATGATCAAATCACGCATTTTTTCAGAATGGGCCAATGCTTTCACATAATTAAAAATATCGTTTTCTGGTAAATTACAGGCAATGTCCAATGCACGAGATCGAATGTTTGGCTGTGTGATTGTTTCAAACGCATTAAACAACAAATAAAAATCTGCTTTTTCAGGGATTTGTGCAAGAAATAAGAATTGCGGTTTTTCAGTTGCGGACAAAGATTGAATAAATTGTATCATGCGCATCATCACTTTACTATCAGGTGTCTTGGTTATTGCAGACAGAAACCGGCTCAAGTCTTCATCTGATAAGCCAGACATGATTGCAAATAGTTGATCTAAATATTCTCCATTAATGGCATCTTCGGCAATTTTTAAAAAGGGAATTAAGTGAAGAGGTTTTTGTCTGATTGTTTCTTGCAAAAATATTAATCGGGTATTTTCATCCAGACGATCCATGATATGAATAATAATTTCTACCATATCTGAAGCTTTGGTTACCAATGATATGAACAGCCTTAATTCAGCACCTGACAACAAACTTGCATGACTCAAAAATAAAGATCTGCGATTGGCAACAAATTGTTCGGTTTGAATTTTTAGAGATTCATATGTATTGCGATAGTTTCGATTAAACAGGCGTGCAACAGTATCTCCACTTTTAGCACAGGAACCGGCTATTACGAAATCGTAAAAATCCGAGCCGTCAAGTCCCATGCTCTTGGCATCATCTTCAGCAATTTGACGATACCGATTGAACAATTTCATGGCATTTTGATTGTTGGGGTATTGCCTTTTTTTCTTTTTTTGGGAAAGGGCTTTATCAGAACTTAGGTTACGATGCACATAATCAATTAATATTTTTGATGGTCGCCCACCATTTAATACGTTTAATTTTCGAGCCAGGTAATCCAGCCGAACAATTACGCGTGGTTCAGGCTGGAACAGTTGTGGTAATTTCGCCGATTGAATGGGTTTTAATGCTGTAGATATTTCTTTTAGCTCATGAAGCGCATAATTACTGACACCAGCATCGAAATTGGCTGCAAGGGTGTTTATGTTTATTGACATATTTGTTTCCTTCATTCCATAATCATAAACAAATTATATATGATTTAATAACTTTAAATGATGAAGAAAGCAACAAAAAAAATGAGTGGCGGATGGATGGGGATTCTGGCTAAAAAATTGAAAATGATACTCAATGCTCAAAAAAAATTGAGCATTGAGTCTATTTTTTAAACTTTATAGCCTTTTCGAATTGCAATGCGATGTCGACGCATAGCTTCACGCAGTTTACGACGTCGATACTCACTAGGCTTTTCATAGCTTTTTTTTAGTTTTAAACGCTTAAAAAGACCATCATTCTGAATTTTTTTCTTTAAAATACGAATGGCTTTTTCTACATCGTTGTCAATAACCTTGACTTCGAGATCTTTCAATAAACTCGCCTCCTTTATTAAAAATTTGGAATAATAATTGCTTTGGAATTTTTTTGAAAATAAGTTTCCCCTTTTTTAATTCTTCTTCAGCGTAATCCTGGTTCAAAAAAAAGACTGCACAGTTTAAGCACAATAAAAAGGGGAAGCTCTTTTCTGCACATTTCATAATATACAATTATTATAATTTGGAAAGCAAGTCCTCGCTAACTTCTTTTACACCAGGTTTGCCATCCAACATGATATATTTGACATCACCTTTATCTTTGAAATAATATGCAGCCGCCAATGTGCCGGTTTCAGTATCATAATAGATATTATGGCGTTTATTGATAGCATTTTCATCCTGGTCATCAGATCGAGTTTTCAGTTCACCGCCACAAACGCGACATACATCACCATCAGGCTTGATCGCATCAATGAATATATTATTGGGATGATTGTTGTCAGTTTGACAGATACGACGCCCCATAATCCGATTCTTTGCAGTTTCACGATCTAATTCAAGTTCAACAACAATATCCAGGTCCATTCCCTCAGCTTTCAATGCTTCATCCAATTTTATTGATTGATTTTTATTTCTAGGAAAACCATCCAGTAACCATCCTTTTTTACAATCATCTTGTTTGAGTCGATCAAGAATCATCGGAATGGTTATTTCATCCGGAACCAGTTCGCCTTTGTCAATAAAGCCTTTGGCCTTTGCGCCCAATTCTGTTCCTTTGGAAATATTATCGCGAAAAATGGCGCCAGATTCAATATGGGCCATGTGGTATTTGTCTTTGATAATTTTTCCCTGTGTACCTTTGCCGCCCCCATTGGGGCCAAATATTAAAATATTCATATTATTCTCCTTTTTTTATTCTTTTCAGCCATGATTATTTAAATCGTTTGTCGGATTCAAAATCTTTGAGCTGCATGTATTTGAGTTTTTGACGTTATGGGCAATATTAATAATGAAACGAAATAAACTTATTTTATATAATGAAAATTATGTTTAATCAAGCCTTTTTTTGTTTATTACAGGAAAAAGACGTTCCTCCTCAAAAACCGGCACGGAAAAATAAATGCAAGCGCCTTTATCTGCATTGTTTTTTGCCCATATTTTTCCACCATGCTCTAAAACAATATGTTTGCAAATAGTAAGTCCGATACCTGTTCCACCATCATGCTGCCGTGTTTGTTCACATTGATAAAATTTTGAAAAAATATTTCCAAGCTCTTTTTCTGGAATACCAATGCCTTCATCCGAAATAGCAACGATCAGCCATTCCTTTTCACTTTCAACTGTGTGCTCTATTTTGATTCTGATGAATGTATGTCTATCTGAAAAATGTATGGCATTTTTCAGAATATTGCGAAGGGTTTTGGTGATACCATATTTATTGATCATTGCGATTGATTTACATTGTGGCGAAATGAGTGAAATTTTTATTTGTTTTTCATTGGCACTTGCTTGTTGTTCACGAATGACTGACATAATGATTGGCACAATATCTTGAGATCGTTTATTCATAAGGCGTTTGCCTGATTCCAAATGATATAGTTCCAGCAGATCCACAATTAAAGGCATCAATCGATTGGCAGATAATTTGATTTGCTCAAAATAATGCAGTAATTTTTCTCTGGGAACTTTTTGAATTTTTTTAATACCAAAAGAGGCAAAGCTCAGGATAGCATGCATTGGGGTTCTAAATTCATGAGACATGTTTGATATAAAATCAGTTTGAATATGTTGAAGATCACTCTCTCGTCTTTCCGGTTTTATTGGGGGATGCGTTTTATCAGGATATGATATTTGAATATCATCCGATTGTTTTGAATTGATTTCAGACTGATCGCTATTGGGTTGCTTAATTTCTCGAATAGATGCGACCCAAACCAGGCCATCATCTGTTTCTGTGCTTACGACACGTAAATCAGCAACAATATCAGATTGCCCAGATCGTTCAATCTGAATTTCAGTCATTTGGTTGGGTGTTAAAGGGTATTGAAATAATTCGCCAACAAGGTTTTTGGCGCTCTTGCCAAATAGTCTTTCTGCAGCTGGATTAATAAAATGAATGGTTCGATCTTGCCCAACAACCACAATACCATCATTCGTCGCTTCAATAATCATACGTAAGCGGTTTTCAGACATTTCCAATGATCGTGTCTTTTGTGACAAAAGCGCTTCAGCTTTGATGCGGTCAGAAATATCTTCTTGAATGGTTAGAAAATTTGTCACTTGCCCATCATTATTCAATACGGGTGAAATGGAACATGATACCCAAAACTGTTCACCATTTTTTTTCTGATTGCAGATGTTCCCTTTCCATGTATCTGTTTTGGTCAATGACATAAAAATGTGGTCGTAAGAAGGAATGTTTTCGGCTTCAGCTTGAAATAATTTCGGGGAACGTCCGATAATTTCATCCAGTTTATAACCCAAAATTTCAATACATTTGGGATTGGCGTATTCGATTCTATGGCGGATATCTGTTAAAAACAAAATACCTGGACTTTGTTCCACTGCAATAGACAGCTTACGTAAAGACGACTCCGCCTTTTTTCTTTCAGAAATCTCTTTTTTTAGTCGGATAATATCCTTCTGTTTTTCCAAAGCTGATGTCAATCTCGCTTGAAGAACAACCGGACTGATTGGTTTGGTAATAAAATCTGACGCGCCGGCTTCATAACATTGTGTTATCTGATCAAGGCTATCAGAACCTGATATCATGATAACAGGTATGTGTTGATATGCCTTATTGCTTTTCAATTGTTTGATTAATGTTAAACCGCTGACAATTGGCATATAAATATCCAGCAATATTAAATCAATGGATTCTTCTTCCATGATTTGGAAGAAATTTGCACCTTGTCTTGCCGAAATGGGTGTTTCCCCAAAAGAGGCAATTAAATTGGTGAGCAAATGTACAAAAGATGGATCGTCATCAACAATAAGTATATTCGCCATATTTTATCTCATTTTGTGAATCATTATTATTTTTCTGAACATTTCATTGCCAGAAAAATGAAAAGTTTGGTACGCATATGCTTGATTTTAAATTGTTGAACAGTCAAGCATTTTTAAATGGGGAACTTATTTTCAGAGCATTCCTTATTAGTATAATGCGCTTATTTTCCAAGGATTCCTTTTTTTGAAAGCATTTGTATTTTATTTTGATACGTTTTGATTGCTTCAATACAGGTTTCTTTTTTGTGATTGTATGCTTTTATTTCTTTATTCAATTGTGCCGCCTGGGTATTGAGCTTTTGAATCAGTTTGGAATTTTTAGGTCCAGTTTTTTGATCAAGCTCTTCTATCGCTTTCTTTTTTGCAAGCAATTGTTGGTATTCTTTTTGTAAATTTTCTTGAATCGTTTTAATTTTTTTTCCAAGCAGCTGTATTTTTTGTTCATTTGATTTTTTGTTTAATTCTGATGTTTTCTGGAATATTTGCGCATCTGTTTCTTTTATTTCATTTTGTAGATCAGTCGGTGTTTCAGGTTCTTTTGGTACATATTCCTTGTATCTATCTGCGTTTGGTCGTTGCGATTCAGGTACTTCAGCAAGATTATCAGTAAAACGCAGTGTACCATTTGAATCCTTGTATTTATAAAAATCCGCAAAACTTGTTTTTGACGTAAAAAGTATCAATCCACAACAATAGATCATAACCAGTATGTTGATATGTTTCATGATTACTCCTTTTTTTTTGCATCGCTGTGATACACGAATATGGGTGATTTCAATGTCAGGCGGTTAGACGAATTCTTTAAATGAGGAATAAATTGATTCGATAATTTTATAATAATAAAATCCCCACATTTAGTTTGATTTTTTGAAGAATTCGTCAATCATACCATACCTGATACCGCGATCACAAACAATGATTTGATCACACTTCAATTTTGCCATCAAACAATCCACAATACATACACCTGCCAAGGCAATATCCTCACGACCATTTTGGATACCAGGAATCTCTTTCCTTTGACGCGTTGTTTTACTGGCAAGCAGATTTAACTGCTTTTGAACATCTCGTCGTGATAAGATAGATCCATGAATCGCATTTGAGTCATAATGAGTAAGCTTAAATTTCATTGATGCCATTGTCGTAATTGCGCCGCATGATCCAATGAGATAATCGACAGAATTTTTCATGCGATTCAGATCAATTTCAGATTGAATATGCTTATAGAGTTGCTCAATGTTGTGCTGAGCAACCGGATCACTTTTGCAGAATTTTTCTGTCAAAAGGACTGCACCAATATTAAAGCTCATACTTTTAACAATATTTTTGTCTTTGCCAAAAGTCAATTCTGTGCTGCCACCGCCAGTATCAATAACGATAATATCTCCAGATATACCATGAATGCTCGATATGGCTGCCAGGTAAGATAATCGGGCTTCGTCATCACCTGACAGCACATGAATATGAATACCGCACTGAGTCTTTACTTGCTGAATAAAGTGATCTGCATTGCTTGCGTGTCGAAAAATCATGGTTCCAATTGCAATAATTTGGGAGACACCCGATTGTCGCGCGCGATCACACAATTCATGGATTATTGGAAGATTTCTTTCCATTGCTGATGGCGATATTTTTCCGGTTTGTTGAAAATTTTCACCGATTCGCGTTATGTGAACAGAATCCGCCAATGGCTGAATGATACCATTGGAATTTTTTGCCATACAGAACTTGATCGAATTCGTGCCAATATCTATGACAGCAATAGAATCTTTCATTTTATAAAGTGGATGCATTCACAAAAATAGTCCCCAAAAAAATCATCCCCTCAAAAGCCTATATCTGAAGAATCTTCAAGCAAATTAACAGTTGGAATTTCTTTCTTTTTTGCCAAATTATCATGCATTCGGCAATAAATGGAATCTGAAACAGCCAGATTCTTGCATCGCGTACCGCTCTTAGTGATCGCCCTACATTTTTCAGGCGGGATATAGGCATCTGCAGTGTCATCATCCTCATCCTCAGATTCAGATTCATCAGTTTGCATATGTTCTGTTTCTTCCAGGTAATCAGAAAGCACTTCACGCAATCGCGTATCTGCCAATGATGGAAAAAAGATCGGCTCATGATCGAGATCTTCTGGAACGTTTGCCTCAGGTGCCGCACGCATATCGTTGATAATCAATGGGGAACCTTCAATTTTTCCGGATTTGGCTAAGGTGACAATCTGATTGAATTCATCTTCAAATGCCTGTAAGATTTCTTCCGGCTCTTTTACAAGCCCGGCATCTGTTGCCACACCGATAGTGACTTGATTATTATAGCTGATAATACTGATACCATGTCCGACCTCTCCAATCCGAGGGACCCAAAACATCATATTTTTGATTTTCTTACCCGCTAAATACAACTGTGTTTTTGGGCCAGGAACGTTTGTCAACACCGCAGTCGATTTATTGGCTAAAAAATGTGCGGCTTTTTTTGCCAGATTTGATGGTGAAACGCCCAGTGCATTGAGTGCCTGAAAACCAATGATAGCATCAGGTGATGACTTCAGGTTATCCATCCGACGTTTCACTTCACGCACACGAATCACCGGATCTTCAACATGAATTGGCAATGAAAGAAAAATAAGACTAAATTTATTGCCAAGTTCTTTTTCTCTCCCACGCCGACGAATATTCACCGGAATTGCAACTCTCAAGTCCAACTCGTTTACTTTATCATTTTGCTTTTGCAAATACCGACGAATGGCGCCACTGACTGTCGAAATTAAAACATCATTGACAGTGGCTTGCACACTTCGCCCCACAAGTTTGACATCATCAATATGGATCGGCTGACTCCAGGCAACATGTTTCCGAATACCCAATGGCCCTTTTAAAGATGTTTTTGGATCGGGCGGCATAATCATCAGACGCGTTAATACTGTTGCAAAATCAAATGCAAATCCGGTACTCACACGCGCCAGGTCTATCAGATGAAATGGATTGGTCATGGATTCTATACATTCTTTTTTGAGTATTTTGCCAAGTTGTCGGGTCATTTTAACTGCCTCACGAATATTTTTTTTCATGGGGCCGACTTGATGCGCTTTTTCATTATCAGATTTGACAGGAAAATTGTCCTGCTTTTCAAGATCGGGCTGTGTATCAGTCAGGGAGAGCAAAACATGGATCAATGCGATACCATCAGCAATACTATGATGAATTTTTGTGAATAACACACAACCATCATTATAGTTTTCAATTAAATACATTTGCCATAATGGTTTAGAACGATCCATTGGTATGGCGGTCAGATCGCTGATCATTTCCTGCAATGCACGTTTGTCACCTGGTGCAGGGAGGGCCATGCGATGAAGATGAGATCGGATATCAAAAGTGGGATCATTCTCCCAGGAGGGAATGCCAACACCGGAAACAGGTTTGACAACTTTTCGGGTAAACCGATCAAATACCAGAAGTCTTTTTTCTATGGTATCTTTAAGATCTGCATAATTTAAAACCTCTTCAAACTCTTGAACTGACGTGATAATCATTAAATTGGTGGGTTGATCCATGTGGAGCCAGAATGTGTCCACGTTTGTCATTAATTCGCTCATATATGTATCTCCCTATTTTTTGGCTATCAATTGTTTTGATAGCGAATTGATGAATACCGGCTGACATGTTTTATATTGATTGATGACAGCCCAATTTACTAAGAATATCAATTTTGCCAAAACAATGCAAGTTATGATTAAAGGGATAGATTATCTTGCGTTGTTGTGTCTGCCAGATTGGATGACTGGTTCTCAAGGAAATAAAAAACATCTTGGCTGATCAAGCCTTAAAATACCTTTCTGTTTGGCCTCATTGAGGGCGTCCTGAAATTCTTCTTCAGATATATGCGATGCCAAGTCAGCTATCTGATAAGCCTGTCCGCATGGTCTATACTGCGGCATTATATTGGTATAGGTATTTTTTGATAGTTGCGTCGCAATAAAATGCATAATTTCACGAGTTCCTGCCAATTTATGAGGAAGAACAAGGTGACGAAGCAAAAGCCCCGATATGGCAATACCATTTGAATCCATTTTCAAATCCCCCACCTGACGATACATTTCTTTTATTGCACTTTGGGCGATTTGAGGATAATTACTGGCGCGGCATGTTTTTTCAGCAATATCATTCTCCCAAAACTTGAAATCTGGCATGTAAATATCAATAATTCCGTCCAATAGTTTCAAGGTATCAACACAATCATAGGCACCTGTGTTAAATACCAAAGGGATATGTAGCCCTTTTTCAATTGCGATAGCAGAAGCAGACAGAATGTGATAAACAACATGAGAGGGTGTGACAAAGTTTATATTATGGCAGCCTTGGCCTTGAAGGTTTAACATGATTTCGGCCAATTCACTATCGTTAACTGCTCTGCCATCACCATTATGGCTGGTTTCATAATTCTGACAAAAATTACATAACAAATTGCAGTATGAAAAGAAGATTGTGCCAGAACCTTTGGATCCCACGAGAGGTGATTCTTCACCAAAATGGGCAAACGTGCCTGACACCCATGCGTGTTGGCCTGTTTTACAAAAACCCACCTCATCCTTTAATCGATTGACACCACACTTTCTTGGACATAGATCACATGATGTCATCCTTTTTTTCACAGCTTCAATCCGCTCTTTTAATAAATCTGATTTTTGAATTTTATTGTATTTTGAATGCATTTCGACCCATATTTTAGCTGATAAAAAATTATGAATTTAATACAAATCTTTTCTGATTTAAAAAATTCAAAATAACTGAAATTGCCAAAACCAGGCAACAAAAAATGGCAAAGATATCACCATATTGACAATAAAAGGTCAATGAACTTAAAACAGGTAAACTGGCAGCGACACTGTCATCAGTGAAAATTTCTGATGCTGAAATGATTTTACCATATGGATTGACAAACCCACTAATCCCGGTATTGGCTGCTCGAGCCAAAGAACGTTTATTTTCGATTGCGCGAAAAACAATCATTGAATAATGTTGATATGGGGCACTGGAATGTCCATACCATGCATCATTTGTAATATTCACCAGAACATCTGCGCCTCTTTGTACCAGTATTCTTGAAATTGTCGGAAAAAGAATCTCATAGCAAATTTGAGGACCAATGGACCATTGATCCCATCTTAGCGGTTCAATGGCTGTCCCTTCTGAGAAACTCCCGACACCCTGCACAATTCTTTTGAGAAATGGAAAGACTGTTTGAAATGGAATGTATTCTCCATAAGGTACAAGATGGCTTTTATCATATGTTTGCCAATTTTCTTTTTTGGGCTCTAACAAAAAAGCACTGTTATAAAATTTCCACTGCCCCATCTCGGAACGATCATATCGCAATCCACCAATCAGAAACGCTGCAGTTTGATTATCAATAAACGATCTCAGTTTTTGGCTTAAAGCAGTTGTTTGTTGAATATAAATGGGAACAGCAGTTTCCGGCCATACGATTAAATCTGCGTCACGAATATCATCAGAAAGGCTGGCGATAATATATTTTTGAATGGTTTGCTTACGATATTTTTCATCCCATTTTACTGATTGATTAATATTTCCCTGAATAACCGCTATTTTCATTTGATTTTGGGAGGTTTGAATGGATTGATTCATATCATAAATTTTGACAAGGCCATAAGATAAAAATACAACAAAAAATAAAATCACGCTGCCAAGAAAAACATACACCAATCTATTTGACACCATCACCTGGTTCCAGGACTGCCGGGTGGTATACAACATAAAACAGGCAATAGCCACATTAAACAAAACGATAAGCCATGAAATCCCATAGACGCCAGTAATATCAGCAATTTGAATTAAGGGTAATTTTAAATATTGGCTATATCCAATCAATTCCCAGGGAAATGCGAATTGTGTGAGAGATCGCGCATATTCAAGGGATACCCAAAAAAATGGCGCCCATATAAGGTGCCAGGGTTTTGTACACAAACGTTTCACCAGAACACAGAATATACCAGTATAAATAGACAGGACCATGCACAGTAGGATCAGTAAGGGAATACTTGTAAAAAAAGGGAGATTACCATAGACATGCATGGCAGTAACTAACCAATACACCAGTGTCATCTGATGGACAAAGCCTGTTAGGCAACCAGTAAGAAAAACAGACTTGGTATGGTTTATTGTTAAGAGGAGTGGGACCAGTGCAAACCAGGCAAAATAATCACAACCGGTTTTAGGAAATGCTGCTGTCAGCATAATTCCGGAAATCAATGCAAGTAGTATATTTCTAAAATCAAGTTGTTTCAATTGGCTCATATTAAATAAAGATCCGGTATTTATGTTCCAAATATCTTTAACATCATTGGCAAAGCGATAAACGTTCCTGCAGAGCTGCCTATATTTGTAAAAACAACGACCAATAGTGTTCGCGTTACAGCATTTTGCCAAAATCCTTTCACTGACGCAATATCTTCAGAAAGCGTTTGAAAATCTTTTACTTTTGGTTTTCGAATAAAGGCTTCAACCAGTCCGGAGACCCAGCCGGCTGCAATCATTGGGTTAAGTGAGGTCAATGGAGCAGCAACAATTGCTGAAATAATCGTTATCGGATGTGCAAGCGCTAAGCAAGCACCTAAACCGGCCAATGTGCCATTGGCGACAAACCACCACCAAATCATATCCTGCCCTGCTGTTGTGCCTGCCTTGAAAAAACCAAGGATAATCAGTGCAATAATGAGAATTGGAAGACCCCATTTCATGAAGAGTGTTGATTTTTTCGGCGGAGGCTCTTTTTCCAATTCTTTAATATCAATAGGCTTTTCCAGCTGATCTAACATTCCTGGCACATGCCCCGCCCCCAAGACTGCAACAATGTGTTTACCTTTGGCTGTACGAATTTTTTCAGCGAGATATTGGTCGCGCTCATCAATCAATATTTTCCGCAATTCAGGCATCGTCTGACCAATTTCATTAATTACAGCATCCAACATATCTTTCTCTTTCAGCTGTTCTATATCTTCCTCATTGATGTCCTCCATAGAACCAGCAGATAGTAATAATTCAAACAAAAGCTGTAATTTTTTCCATAAACTCAGACAATGCCAAGCCCGCCTTAATGTGATGCGAATATCTCGGTCTGCAAGATGAACTTTTGCGTCAATGGCATCCGCGCATTCAACCGCAGCAATCATCTCACCACCAGGTTTGATGTCTAAACGATCGGCCATTCGTTTTTGAAATGAAGCCAGTATCAAGTTGGAAAGTAACAAAAAGGCTTTTTTCTCACGAATGACCGAAACGATATTTTTATTTTCCCATTGTTCTTTTTTTAAGATTGATTGATATCGAGATTCACATAATTCGACACAAACTGTGTCTGGTTTTTCCGAATCAATAACTTGTTTGACAAGTTTGATACTTTCTTTTGATATATGAGCAGTACCGACAAGAACAATCGTTTTGTTTTCATAGGAAATTCGGTTTACGTTTGGATGTTCAATCATCTTTTTCCGGAGCTTTGATCGTTAAATCGTAATCAATATTTCTAAGTTGTTTTTGGAAGCCTTTTCGGCTAGACATATTAATTACCAATGGATTGGTTACATGGGCCTTAATCTTTTCCTCTGGATTATCTTCTCCAATTTTCACCTTGGATACCATCAACAAAATAGCTAAGTCTTCAATTTTGCTGGCATCAATTTTTTTCGATTCTTCATCGGTTAACACAAATTCATAATTGAATCCAAACGCAAATGGATCAATGACATGAAACGCAAGATCTGGATCTTCCAATGATTGAAGCCAAAACAGAAATGGGGCATCACCCGCCTCAATATTGTGAAAGAGTTTATATCTCGTAAATTCTTCAAACCCCGGAATTCCATCAGCAAATGTAATTACGGTGTCATCAAACTCTACCTCACCAAATCGTGTTGTTGTAAAGGGCATTTTTTTTGTTCCTTTCTGTTTTTTATTGCACACGTGCAATGATCAAATTTGTTTTTAAGCCATTATATTTTTTTACACATATGGCTGAACATTGAAATCAAATCTTATTTTGTATGCTTCGTTACATATTTTTAAATGATTGGCAATAGTAAAATATAAAAAAATGATTTTTCTTTGCAAATTCTCACCTGTTTTGTTGAAACATAAGCATGAATCAGTCTTGTCCAATGTTATGAATATCAATTGAAAAGAAATTAACTCTTGATATAATTATCGAATTTTGATAGAAAAAATTAAAATTGAAAAATAAACAAAAAAGGAATAACGCATGGCCATGTCAAATGATGAAGATATTTTGTTGGAATCCGGCACCAATGAAGTTGAGGTTGCAGAATTTTTTTTGGGAAACCAGAGCTATGGTGTCAATGTTGCCAAAATTAAGGAATTTGTTCCATACAGCGCGGTCACTGTTACACGAGATATCAATGCACCAGAATCGATGGCCGGTGTTTTTATGCTTCGTGGTGAACTGATCCCGCTCATTGACTTAAATGTTTTTTTAAATATAAATACACAGGAATCAACTGATCGAAAAGTGATACTGGTTACAGAATTCAATAACATGATTACCGGCTTTTCAGTAGATGGCATCAATCAGATTCATCGTTTGACCTGGAAAGATTTAAAAATAATCAATCCTGTCATGAAACAACATACAAACCGACTGACCGGGTCTGTTCATAAAAAAGATTCGGATATCCTCATTTTAGATTTAGAACATATTATAAGTGAGATATTTCCAGTCCAAACTGCACTAAAGCAAGAGAAAGCAGAAGAAGGTATCCATATTGATTCCAGCATATTTGAGAATCGGAAAACAAAAAAAGTCATTGTTGCTGATGATTCAAGTGTTGCCAGAGATTTTATTCAGCATGGCTTAAACACAGCTGGATATATCAAAACGACAATTGTTGATACAGGGAAAACTGCATTTGAATTGATCGAAAATATGTTTAATCAATCCAAATCTCAAAATGAAAGGCTTGACGATAATTTAGATCTCATTGTAACAGATATTGAAATGCCAGAAATGGATGGATTGACACTTTGTAAAGAAGTCCGAGAATCATTTTCATCAAATATTCCCATTATCATTTTTTCATCACTGATAACCGAACAAATGTCCCACAAATGTCAATCTGTTGGGGCCACTGATTTCGCTACAAAACCCAATATCGGCGATTTGGTTGCGCGAATGGATGCTGCTTTAAAAATCGATACTTAGGAATGCTCTGAAAATAAGTTCCTCATCCATGTTCGTGTCCAGGCATTATTCTCTTTATCCATAATCCAATCCATTTGATATTTTAAACTTTCTGAATCGTTGATACAGGCCATGTTTAATTTTGATATATCACAAACAAAAGTAGGGCAAGAACTACTTGAAGAAGGTGAAAAAAAAGGTAAAATTGAAGGTGAAAAAAAAGCTGCAAAAAAGTTAATTGCCAAACAA
>Ga0272440_1001969_pt1 | contig 16341 bp, 8 predicted proteins | sample SSMMMBAug17_FD_192440 | JGI IMG/M metagenome (GOLD analysis project Ga0272440, IMG submission 192440) | Marine sediment archaeal communities from Little Sippewissett salt marsh, Falmouth, MA, United States - SSM-MMB-Aug17 | ecosystem: Environmental > Aquatic > Marine > Wetlands > Sediment ... | reverse complement strand
GCTGTATATTTCCCACACCAGCGCATTTTCATCTGATGGATATTTGACATGCATCAGCCGGACTGTTTCCGGGTGTGACAACATCAATAATTGAATTGATTCAGGATCAATCTGAACATCTTTCCACGAAAAATCAACATGGTTTGTGCCTTTGTCAAGGCTCAGCGTGCGCTCTTCCTCAATAAAAGCTCCATCCGCATGATCAAGGCGTATCACTACTGCCCCACGTTCTGGCAGCGAGACAAATTTAATACGCGATTTTGCTGAAAGCGGAATCAGTAGTACAAAGAGCCAGACAATGGCAATCAATAGATTTTTTTGGGTTTGACACATAGTTTATCCTTACTTTGTATATTTTTTTTATTAATTATACAAATCAGTTGGGTCATTTAATACGAGTATATCGTTACCATCCTGCATAACAACAAAAAGATGGTTTTCTCGAGCCAACTGGATTGTTTCATCGGGTATGGTCATACCAGCAATTGCACCAATCACTGAAAGATTGGCATATTGTGGATGCAATTGTTGATATTCATCCAGTTTTTTGATCAGTTTTTTGATATCATTGGGGTGATAACTGTGCTTTGTCTCTAAAATCAAAATTTTCTCAGCATTGCTCATGACAACATCAAACTCAAATTTCTTGCCTCTGACTATTCGAAATACATTTTTTTCAATCAAATCAAATTTGAGATCACCAATGGACATTGTCTTGGCAAGACTGTTAAAGAAGAGGTTTTCAGTCGACTTTCCGATATTATTTCCGAGGCCACCCAACATTGTACCAAGCTTTTCAAATTTTTTATCCATTTCTGCATTACTTATGTCCATTCTTTTGCTAGACTCTTGAATAGAGCGTCTTAATTCTTTAATAGACTCCTTCAACTCTTTAGTCTCTTTATCGGCTTCTTCTCTTGATTTTTTGAAAGATTCTCTGATTTCATTCATTTCTATCTCAGCCTTTTTGCTTGACTCTGCCATCCACTTTCTGAACTCATTAATTTCTAACTCAGCATTTTTCGCAGATTCAGCATTTGCGGCTCTCATTTCTGCGATCGACTGTCTCAGTTCTTTGGTTTCTACCTCAGCATTTTTCGCTGATTTATCATTTGCGGCTCTCATTTCTGCGATCGACTGTCTCAGTTCTTTGGTTTCTACCTCAGCATTTTTCGCTGATTTATCATTTGCGGCTCTCATTTCTGCGATCGACTGTCTCAGTTCTTTGGTTTCTATCTCAGCTTTTTTGCTTGACTCTGCCATCCACTTTCTGAACTCTTTAATTTCTAACTCAGAATTTTTCGCTGATTCAGCAATTGCCAATCTCGTTCCATCAAGCGATTTGATAATATCCTTCAAAAGTATCATATCTTCGTTCATTGTTATATCTCCTTTCGTAATGGATTAATCAGAAACAATTGTTATTGAATAATGTTAATATGAAGTTATTTATATATTTAGAACTGAAATATTGCAAGTGTTTCAATCAAAAAATCAATATAAGACAAAATATTCCACAAGGGCAAATCAAATTTCTATTAAATATTAGATAGTTTGTTTTTGCTACTACAACCAGAGCTTTTAAGAGCCGTTTTTTCGATATCATCTCGAGAAGGGATTGGCCCCTGAAGGCGATTGACAGGAACAGAACCACCAATCAACATATCTCCTTTGCCAATCAGGCACTCAGCGCCAGGCTGGTCTAAGATGATGTTGCTATTGCTTACTGTTGTTACTTTTAGAGCAACTTTTAGTTGAAGATTGGCTTTGATCAATGGGGTAACCACTTTGGCATCCGGTCGTTGTGTGGCCAATATCAGATGAATGCCGGCCGCACGTCCTTTTTGCCCCAGTCTCTGAATTGCTGTTTCCAGGTCGGTTTTGGTTTGTTTGTCGATGATTAAATCTGCGTATTCATCAATCATAACCACATGATGTCCTATTTGATGACCTTTTTGTTGATACCCTGTGATATCAAATACTTCTGACGATTTGAATGATGCATATCGCCTTTCCATTTCATCGACCAGATCATTAAGCTTATTAATGGCAATTTGATTATCCACAATGATATCGCCATCAATATGGGGGATTTTCTGAAGATCCAGAAAACTGACGTGTTTGGGGTCAATCAAGGTAAATTGCAGCTCTTCTGAAGTGGCATTGATTGCTAGTGAAATAAGAATGGATCGCAATAATATGCTTTTGCCGCTCCCTGATGTGCCGCCAATCAAAATGGATGGTGTTCCAGAATCGTTTAAATCGATCCAGCAAATGGTCCCATCAATTGCCATGCCGATGGGAAAAGCAACAGTTGAGTTTGGTTTTGTGGCATCACCAGCACGCATGACATCACCAAGCGTTAGCGGAATTCGCGACTGTCTCGGAATATCAATGCTGATATATCCCGCCTGTGCCTGAATTAAGGGCACATCCTTTAGGTGCATGGCGACTTGTAAATCCTCGGCGCGTTTGACTATTTTTGCAACAGTCACCTGTTTGGCTGTGTCTGGCTGTAATTTAAAACGAATAAATCGTGGGCCACGAATATAGCCGGCATCAAATATGGGTAGTTTTAATGCATTGAACAATGTAATAATTTGTTTAAACCCTTCTTCAACATCCTTGGGACGTTTCGTTTGATTTTTGTCCGAGTCATTTGGAGCATGAGCGGAATCTTTTTCTTCTGGTTCTGCTGGCGCTTCATGAATGGACTTCTTTTCAGCGGATGTTTCAAGAATAGGTTCTTTTACTTCTATTGGCGCTTCATTTTGGCCAAAATCTTTATCACATTTCTCATTAAAAGGACATTGCTGACACAATTGACTATCCGAAGATCTTGGAAGTATAATTTCTGTTTTTTCTGTGATTGCATCATGTATTTTAATGACTGTCTGAAATAAATGGGGAAGATTATCTACTGTGGATTTCATATCTTTTTGTGAAATAACCAATTGATCGTCCTCACCGGTTAAATAGATGACAACGCCACGTGCCATGATGCCCATTTTTTGATCAATCAGCCAGGCATACAGGGCGATCTGTGATAAATCTTCGTCCGGCTGGCTCATATCTTTTCCTTTGCACTCGAGAATCACAATTTCTTTTTTTTGCGTATCAAACAAGATGGCATCATATTGGCCACTAATGGTTAACTTTTCTCCGGAATCTGTTTGATAATCTTGAGAAATCAATTGCTCAGGCAAATAGAAAATTTGGTCCAGATGAAACTGATCTTCCTGATTCTGGATAATGGGTAGCAAAAAATCTGAAAGAAATTCTACCCATTTTTCAAAGGCTTTTCCTATAAGAAGCAGAGAATCCGGTGGCTGCTTTTGACTATGTTGATTCATAAATTTCAAAAAAAATTCTGTTTCCAGAGTTTCCAGAAAACGATGCTTAAAATCCGCTCCTGGAGACTGGCAAACTGTTTTGACTGCTTTAAATAATTGAGATCGCGTTGATGACAATCTTGTATGCAGCGGCTTGACAATTTTGTCATGAAAAAATTTGCCTGGAAAGGGTTCAGATGCCACAAGGCCGATTGACCAGACGTGTTTTTTGCCAGACAATTGATAAGCAAAGAGTCGAGGGCATCGTTGACATAAATGCAGGCTGGAAACATTATGGCTGCGCATTCATCCACTCCTTTTTGATCATGACAATAGGATCGGTTTTTGACTGATGAATGACAAATCGATCATTGAATCGTTTGATCAGTTTCATAACCTCATCCAGGTTGGTTTGAATGTCGTGATTAGACAGATACTCAAGAATGTTTTTGGTGCTGGCCATCATCATGGGCTGTGGGCGAAGGCAATCTAAAATATTTTTTAACAACTCTTTTCCAGATCGAATAGGAGGGGGTGGCGGAGTAGGACTAGATACTTTCTTGCGTAATTCTAATATCTTGCCCATTTTTTTGAAAAGCGTGAATGGCTCATTGTTGACATAGGTATGCAGAAAATGCATATATTGTTCAATGGATGCTTTTTCTGTTTGGAAGTCAGGTGTATCAATACTGACATCTCCAGATGTGATCTCGTAATTCATCAATGTGACAGCATAACATTGGGCAGCTTCATTGCGGTCCATTATCATCACATGACCGCCCAGGCCTTTAAATTTATCCAGGACAATATTGGTTGCTTTCCATTTTGGCGGTTTTGGGAAAAAGCAACGTTCATCACGAAAATAGAATACATGGGAATTTTTGTTTGCAGTCAGATAATCAATACCGCGTCTCAGACTTGCAGCAACTGAGCTGTGATGGGATTTAACATCGATCAAAACCATACCTTCTTTGGGCTTTGGTTTATCCAGAGAGAATGTAAAATCAATGTAGTCATCCCCAGTTTGGGTGTTGACAGCACAATCAATGATTTCGAAAAAAAGCAGTAATGCGCGCCGAAGACGTAATCTTTCAGGTGAGTGGCGGTCAAACTCGTTGATAATTTTTTTGTAAAGCTTTTGAAAATGGGTCATCAATTGCTCTGGAATTGGTAGAATAGGTTGGGGTTCAATTACAGGCAATAATTCCTTGGCTTTTTGAATAACGTTTCGGGCACTAGTGACGCGATGATGAAACGATTGTATGAGATCATCTTCGTTAAAAGGACAAAAATTATGCGCTGAATGTCCATATGCCCAAGTGAGTCGTGATGAAATCAATTCCATTGCTTGTTCATAATTGCATCCGCTAAGCACAAAGCAGTTTGACTTCAAACGCCCCGAAACATGGCTGTTAAATTTATCTTGTAAATAATTATCCCATAAATCACCCCGACAAAAGGCCGCTGGCATCATGGATGGCGCATCATCAACCAAAAATTCGATCATTTTTCCAAATGACTGGATTTTGTCGCTTGTGTTCAGATTTTCCAGGCGATCAAAACAAACCAGCAAAGACTGGTTGCAATTTCCTATCAACACACTGATATTTCTAATCATATCACGTGCTGCCTGTTCAGTGGCTTCATGGCTTTGAATATTGGCTGGCTTAACTTTGATTAATTTTGCAGCCTCAGAATCCAGTGCGTTACACTTGAGCCAGTCAATGATGGCAAATCGCCGGTCAACATGACGCAACTGAATCAGCACGCGAATTAAAACAGGATCACAAACGCCTGAAAACTCTTTGATAATCTTGTTTTCAATAACCTTCCAGGATTGTTCAGAAAGGTCAACCTCATGAAAAATACTAGTGGGTTTGTTTTGAATGGCATTATTGACAACTGCTTGAAATTTCTTATTTTTAAAACTACACTTTGGGATCACCTGCTTAATCAGTTCAGCAAGAATGCTGTCCATAATCGCCATCGGGCTGTCTTTTTCCATAGGGAAAAACAAATTGGAGACTATTTCTCGGAGTAAATATGGATATGTTTGCGTTGGATCCTCAATCGGTTGGATATAAGCCACGATGTATGGATATTCATTTTTTTCTCGGGAATTGCAAATCAGGCGATTGATTAAATGTGTCTTTCCATCACCGGCTTCCCCCAAAACCAGGGCTGCCAGTCCAAGTTTTGGGTTTTGCCCTTTATGCTGGATGAGCCTATATAAGTCATCGTAAACATTTTTGTTAATCGATTGAATATCTGGATAAAAAAGATCCTTCGGATCACTGACACTGGATGATGCAAATGGCAATTTTTTTTCTAGCAACTCAATGCATTGTTCACGTGTCATGATACATTCCTCCAAGTGAGGGTAATACAAAGCCCCAAATCATTATCATTGTAAGAATTTTTGATTTCTTCCTCAGATAGTACCGATGGATCACTGCGATGGAGTTGAATCATCAGCTTCCGGGCTAAATCCTCAATTGTTTTATCAAAGCGGTTTCGTGACCATCCAAGATGCTCTCGTAATTGATAAATACGAACAAAGCTCTTGCCTTGCCCCACATGATCGTAGGCTTCTTTCATTTGTTGGTGATCGGTTTCTGTGATATGGCAGGATTCCTCTTCTTGGGGCATTTCTTTTGATTGCTCAAACTCATTGGCAGTGAGTTGCATGACAAATTTATCTGATTTCAACCAAAAGGATAGTTGACCAGACGAGACCATTTCAGGCACAATCGTGAGAAGGCGTTGGGTTTTCAGCACAAAGTTCTTTCGCAATTGTGGCAGAGACCTGGGATTTGATTGGATACTATTGAAAACCAATTCCTTGTCACTAATATTTCGTGCAGCAAACCATTTTTGGTTAAATCCTTCAGTGATACGAATGGCTTGGTGAACATGTGGTTGCAGTTTTTTCTTTATATCAGACTGGCTGGGTTTTTTGTTAAGATTCAACAAACGCATGATTGAACCCTTTTTTTTCAAGCTGTTCAATGTTACATAATCTTTTTCTTCTTTATCTAAAATATTAATGATTTCCTGTTCAATTTGGGTCATTAGATGTCCTCCTTTTTATGATATTTTTCTTTTTTAGCCATAATCTAAAAAAGTTATCTGGATGGTGAAAATTATTTTAATGTTTCACTGTTAACGACATGATCGTTATATAAAAAACTATCTCTATCAATATGACAGAATAGTAGCAATGAATGCTTTGATTTGCAAGGGAATTCTCAAAAAATATAACCGGAGCATTATTTCTGCTCTGTCTGACAATATTCTAATAAAGTTGTAACCTTTACTCAATCAAGTCTAAATACAATTTAATTTGTATGTTTGAATAAAACAACTTCTCCTGAACAGATTTTTATTACAAATTTATTTGGAGGATTATTGGTTTTATGGTTTTATAACTCAACAGAATAATGTCTAAACTTCTGTTGAATAATTAATTTATTTTTTTAGGAGGTTACAACATGATTTTTTTTAACAAACAAAATCGCCCGGTCCCGAAAGTACTGATGCTTTTAATGACGATCTTTCTATTTTCAGGGGTCGCCCTCGCTACGAATGTAACAATCATTCATGTGAATGATACCCATTCGCACCTTGAAGCGTCCAGCGAAAGCCTTTACTTTAATGGTGTCAAGACCTACTTGAGTTTGGGAGGTGTGGCAAAAATGGCGACAAAAATCAAGGAAATCAAACAACTCAAGCCCGATTCACTTGTTCTTCATGCCGGAGATGCGGTTCAAGGAACTCTTTATTATACCAAATTTGAAGGTGAGGCAGATCTGTACTTTCTCAATGCCATGGGATTTGATGCCATGGTGCTGGGAAATCACGAGTTTGATAAAGGCCCTGAAGTTGTTGCAAGTTTTGATAGCAAGGCTAATTTTCCAATCATTTCAGCAAATTTAAAAGTTCATGATGATCCTTATGTTACCGATCAGTTTGAACCGTATATCACCCGCGAAATTGATGGTAAAATGGTTGCGATTTTTGGTTTGACAACAGCAAGGACATCGGAAATTGCCAGCCCGGGCGACTATATATCTTTTGAAGATGAAACAACTGCAGCTCAGCGAATTGTTGATGAATTGAAGAATCAAGGAATCAATATGATTATTGCTCTCACGCATATGGGCTTTGATGCGGATATTGCTTTGGCAGAAGCTGTCACCGGAATTGATGTCATTGTTGGCGGGCATTCTCATACTTTATTGGGTGATATGGATGATTTGGGCCTTAGCACTGAAAATTCCTATCCCTACCAGGTCCAAAACCCCGATGGTAAGGATGTATGTATTGTTCAGGCTTGGGAATGGGGGAAAGTTTTGGGGATCGTGGATGTCACTTTTGATGACAATGGCGAAGTGATCTCATGTGCCGGAGACCCTGTTCTTCTGGCTGACGATGACTTTCTGCAAAAGGACGCTGATGGCAACAAGGTGGCAGTATCTCCGGAAGTCTATACTCAACTGGTTAATTTGATTGAGAACCATCCAAATATCGATATTGTTGAACCCGATGCAGAAATGCTGACAAAGCTCAACACGGAATATAAACCCGCAATTAACGTCTACAAAGAGACAGTTGTCGCAACGATCTCTAAAACATTGTATCATATTCGAGAACCTGGCATTCATACCTTAGGCGAAATTTTGCTCAAAGGAAGTATGGTCGCGCCTCATGTATGTGAGGCCATGTGCTGGTTTCCAGAAGATCACGTGGATATGTCGATCCAAAATGCCGGTGGTGTTCGTATTGATTTAGCTGAAGGAAATTTGACTGTCGCTAACGTATACGAATTATTGCCCTTTGGCAATCAACTGGTAATTATGGAACTGACAGGTAGTGAAATCAAGGAAACCCTTGAAATTGGGGTGGATCGTTCCGGTGGCGCATTTCCTTACGTGGGAAGAGCGCGATATCATGTGAATATGTATGCTCCAAAAGGCAATCGTGTCAGAAACCTGATGATTAAAAATCCTGAGGGGACATGGCTGCCTGTTGTTTCAGATCAGACATATAAAGTTGCGACCAATGCCTATATTGCTGGTGGTGGTGATGGTTACTCTGTACTGAAAAGTGCTGAAGGAGATCGTTATGATACTGGATTTGTTGATGCTGAAGTTTTTGAAGCCTATGCCAAAAATATGGGAACATTGGACCCGCCAAATGATACAGGCGTGTATTATATGCACTTGATCGAAACTCCCTCTACAAAAATTAATATGTATCCAGTAGGCACATATGCCACCCATGCACTGGATGAAAGCGCTGCTGAAATTCCTTCTTATGATCCAGTCACCAAGCGTCTGTTTATGGTCAATGGCGCTGATGGCAGCATTGATATTATGGATCTCAGCGATCCCTTTGTCATTGATCGCATTGACAATATTGATCTATCACAATATGGCAAAGCAGCTAACAGTTGTGCATTTATGAATGGTATTTTGGCGGTTGCAGTAGAAAATAACGTCAAACAGGCACCTGGAAAGGCTGTTTTGTTTAATGCCGATGGTGAATATATCAAAGACTACCCTGCTGGCGCTCTGCCAGATATGATCAAGTTTGCTCCCAATGGCAAAATTATTCTGGTTGCCAATGAAGGAGAGCCAAATGCTGACTATGATAACGATCCTGAAGGTTCGGTGACAGTTATCGATATTACCAATGGTGCTGATAATGGCGAAGTATTCCAGGCTACTTTTACTGCATTTAATGACCAAAAAGAAAGTCTTCAAGAAAAAGGTGTACGAATCTTTGGTCAAAAATCTACAGGAGAATACTCTACAGTGGCTGAGGATCTTGAACCAGAATACATTGCTGTATCAAAAGATTCCAAAACCGCATGGATCGCCTTGCAAGAAAACAATGCGCTGGCTGTCCTGGATATTGATACCAAAACAATCACACATATCCTTCCTTTTGGTTATAAAGACCATAGCCTTCCAGAAAACAGTCTGGATGTCAGTGACAAAGATGACCGAATTAATATGCAAACCTGGCCGATCTTGGGAATGTATATGCCGGATAGCATCGATGCATTCAAGATTGAAGACACACATTATATCATTACTGCCAATGAGGGAGATAGTCGAGATTATGATGGTTTTAGCGAAGAAGAAAGGGTTAAGGATATTACACTGGACCCTGAAGTTTTTACCAATGCATCAGAACTACAAGATTCCGAAGCTCTTGGTCGCCTGAAAATATCGACTGTCATTGGCGATGAGGATCAGGATGGTAATTATGAAACGCTATATTCATATGGCGCCCGTTCATTTTCAATCTGGAGACAGGATGATGATCAATTAACGTTGGTATATGACAGTGCCAATGAGTTTGAACAAATTGTTAATTCAATTTTGTATTTGCGATATGGTGATTCAGAAGATGCAATATTTGATAATCGTAATGATGATAAGGGCGTAGAACCCGAAGGTATTGCGGTGGGTCAGGTTGATGGTCGAATTTATGCGTTTATTGGACTGGAGCGATTCAGCGGATTAATGATTTACGATATTTCCGACCCGGAGCAGCCTGAATATGTCAAATTTTTGTCACGACAAAATTTGGATCAGGAACTTGAAACAGGTCTGGCTGAGGATGTCGCACCTGAAGGCGTTTTATTTATTCCAGCCGAGGACAGCCCCACAGGTAAAGCAATGGTTGTTTTGGGAAATGAGGTGAGTGGAACCACGACTGCATATGAAATTAGTGGTTTGAAAAATCCGCAAAATCCGAACCCCGAGGCGATTGTTGCTGAACAGAATGACTTTATCCAAGGCATTAAAACAACTCTAGATGCTACAGAATCGATACACGAAAATGGTATTATTGTTGCTTATCAGTGGGAGCAAATTGATGGCCCAGCAGTAAGCTTTCAGGATGCCAATTCACCAATTGTCTCATTTGTTGTGCCTTTAAGTGAAAATGATACTGAAGAATTGGAATTTCAACTGACTGTTACAGATATCAATGGATTAACAGATACAGTGACAAAAACTATTGTTTCTGAAAAGGCAGAGACTGTGAAAATATACGAAATTCAAGGTGATGGCGAATCCAGCCCATTGGAAGGCGAATTTGTTAGCACTGAGGGCGTTGTGACTGCTGATTTTCAGGATGACCACCAGATCAAAGCTTTTTTCATTCAATCTGAATCACCAGACAACAATCCTGAAACATCTGAAGGAATTCTGGTTTACAATAATGATACCGATGTCCGAGTGGGAGATCGTGTTCAAGTGATCGGCAAAGTCTATGAATATAAAACGCTCACTGAAATCATTCATGCGACCATTATAATTCTTGATAATGGGATACCACTGCCTGAGCCCTCAAAAATACACTTACCATTGGCATCTGAAGATGCCCTTGAAGCCTTCGAAGGAATGCGTGTTAAATTGACGCAACGATTGACTGTCAGTGATGTTTACAGTCTTGGTAAATATGGGCAGTTTACTGTATCCAATGGACGTTTGATGATTCCAACATCAGTTGTATCTCCTGGAGAAGAGGCCCAGAATTTGGCCGGAAAAAACAAATTGAATCAAATAATCATCGGTGATCCATCAGATGAACAAAACCCGGATCCTGTTATATTTCCAAATTCTGGCCTGACAGCGGAAAATTCTTTAAGAGCCGGCCATGAAATTGAAAATGTTGTTGGCGTGCTTCGATATGCATATGGATACCAAGTGCACCCAACAGAATCTTTTGATCTCTACAAGGATGCAAATCCACGTCTTTCTGAGCCCCCTCACACAAATAATCATTTGACTGTTGCAAGTTTCAATGTACTGAATTATTTTAATGGGGATGATTTTGAAGGTTCTCTTTTTCCCACTGAACGAGGCGCAGACACCGAAGAAGAATTTATTCGTCAACGAAATAAAATAATTAACGCAATCATCGCCCTTCGTGCTGATGTTGTCGGGTTGATGGAAATTGAAAATGATGGCTTTGGTGATGAGTCTGCCATTCAGGATCTGATTAATGGACTGAATGACAAGGACAATAGAACTTATGCGTTTGTAGACCCTGGTCTTGAAAAAATTGGAACCGATGTCATCACAGTAGGAATCATTTACGATACAAACCGCGTCGAAGAAGCTGGAAATGCGGCTACTTTGACCACAGATGCGTTTGCAGATCTCAATCGCCCACCGCTTGCACAGAGTTTCAAAGATCTTCGCTCAAATGAAATTTTCACAGTTGTGGTCAATCATTTTAAATCAAAAGGGTGTTATGATGTCACCGGTGAAAACGCCGATCAAGGCGATGGCCAAGGTTGCTGGAATCCTGTACGAACCCAGGCATCGATTGATTTAATGGCCTGGCTGGATACCAATCCGACAGGTGCAGATGATCCAGACTTATTGATTATTGGTGATTTGAATGCATATGCCATGGAAGATCCCATTCGCGCATTTGAGGAAAAAGAATTCACCAACCTTTCACGATTGTTCCATGGAAAAAAGGCTTACTCTTACGTTTACTATGGTCAGGCCGGATATATGGATTATGCCATCAGCAGCAAACACCTCACGCCGCATATTACATCTGTGTATCACTGGGCGATCAATGCGGATGAACCCACCTGCTTGGACTACAACACTGAATACAAGTCTGAAGATCAAATCGAAGATTTATATTCGGACAGCCCATTCCGTTCATCCGATCATGACCCGGTTATCATTGGCCTTGATTTACGCCATCCATCCATGTGGCCAGTCATACGATTGCTTCAAGTCTTGAGTGGTTTTGATGTCAGTGCTGCCCCATCCCTAGATTTTAACAAGGATGATGAAATTAACTTGGCAGATGTTTTGGCATGCTTGCAAAACGTTGTGAATATGGATCATTAATGTTTTTTGTCAGGGACGTTAATAAACGTCTCTGACGACATCAATTTTTCTCCTAATCAAAGATTGGCATGATCGAAAGCATGCGCACTGGAAAGGAAAATTAGTTGAGAGGTCAGGCTCAATACCTGCCCCCTCAACTTTTAGCTCATGCTGATGATAGCATTCGCAAAAAGAATCAAACGCTATTTTTTCAAATATCGAATGATTGTTTGACGACATACGCCAATCATATTGGCTGCGATGGTCTGATTGCCATTGGAGCGTTTTAAGGCTTCTTCAATCAGTGTATCCTGAAGGGTACGCATGAGGGGGAGTCTATGGAGTGCAGAAACAAAGGCGGCTGAATCTGAACTCTGGAATTTTCTGATTTGAACCCCATTGGGCTGATTACTATTGACATATTTCTCAAAAAATTTGGTGTCCAGCCAGTCACCGCGTTTTTGGCTGACAACAGCATCGTAAATCATTGCGCGCAATTCTCGGATGTTCCCAGGAAATTCATACTCTGAAAGACATGCCAGAATTTTTTTACTGGGTACGCGGAATCGCTTGTTCATGTCGCGGGCAGCCATATCAATAAAATAATCCAGGAGCAATTGCAGGTCTTCCATTCTTTCGCGCAGAGGTGGAATGTGAATATGATGTGTACTCAAGCGATAGTACAAATCAGCTCTGTATTTGGCCTGATCGACCAGGTTCTTGAGATCCTGATTTGTTGCAGCAATGACTTTTGCACTGGTTCGTTTGGGCTTGGTTGACCCCAGTGGATAGTATTCACGTTCCTGAATGAACTGTAAAAGACGTTTTTGGGTGTCATAACTCAGTTCAGCGATTTCATCGAGGAACAACGTCCCCTCGTTGGCTTTTTGGGCGATGCCCATTTGATCCTCAGTTGCGCCTTCGATGCCACCTCTGACATGACCAAACAATCGGTCACAAAAGGTTTCATCATCCAAACCAGCAGCACTGACAGAGATAAATTCTCCTCTCCGATTGCTGCATTTGTGGACAGCTGTGGCAATTAATTCTTTGCCAACACCGGTTTCACCGCTGATCAACAGGGGTTGATTGGATGTTGACACAGCCTCAACATATCGAAAAATGGACAGCATTTCATTGTTTGAAGAAACAATACCGGCAAATGCCGATGGATGCTGCAATTGGCCACTGAGGAGTTGTTTCTGCAAGGTAATATTTTCATTGGAAATATCACCAAACTCAAGGGCCAATTCAACTGTTGCAATCAGGCGGTCGGTATCAACGGGTTTGACCAGGAAGTCATATGCATTGGATTTCATGCATTGAACCGCTGTTTCAACAGCATCGTTCTCAGTAATAATAATCACCGGAACATCCGGGTAGCGTTGAAGAATGTCAGGAAGTAAATCCTCACCATTCTTTTCACAATCAGGAAACAGCAAGTCGAGCAGAATAACGCTCACTTTTTGGTTTTCCAGTTTTGACATAACTTCATCGGTATTGTCTGAAAACATCAGGTGGTTCATCCCACGTTGTTCCAAAATACCGCGATGTGCCTCTTGTGCGACGGGGTCATCATCAATAATATAAATTGGTAATGACGGGTATAAATCTTTACTCATAAAAACCTCCAATAATGAAAAAATACTCCAGTATTAACTGGAGCTAAGTGGCTGACAACGTAAATATTGTCGCCACAATTGTATAGATTGTTCAAAACGATGGTCCATCATTGCGGCACATGCGAGCATCTGCAAAGATGCCGGGGTCTGATACAGTGAATTGGCGCGTCGTGCATGGGTATACATTTTGTCGTAGTTTTCCATATAAAAATGGCGAAGTGCTTGATTATAATGTTCATTTGCACGTGTTTTGACTGCCACCAAGGGGGCAATCTCCATTCCACAACGATGACATGTTTCTTTTCCCCGATAACGTGCATTGCATGCTGGACATCGTTTCATAAAAATTATTCCTCACCAATGTAGAACAAAATTTCTTCCAGTTCTTCTTTACATTCCTTGGCGCGTTTTGGGTCATTGTTTCTGATGGCATCCTGGATGTCTTCAATCAGATCCACCATGTCATCACGATCTTCCTCAGGCGCCTCTTTAAGTTTGCTTTGGGCTTTTCGAATAATCTCTTTCATATCCTGTGGAAGTGAATCGAATATATCATCAACAATTTCAAGGTTGTTTGCGTTTTCGTCATCACTGTCTTCATCAGCCCCCCAGGCCTCACTAATTTTTTGTTTAGACCGAGATATTTCTTCCTCGGAAAAAGAAGCAAAGGCATTTTCAATTACCGCATTGATTTTCCGCCCACTTTGTTTTTCAGTGGCTTCCATCTTAAGGATACCATTAATGTCCAGATCATAGTGCAGTACCAGCGGACTGCCGGCTGGTGAATCATTAGACAGGCGAAACATATATTTGTTAATCAATACATTGTCGAGTGCATTGGAATGTTCACCTTGATAAACCTTGATTTCTGCATTCATCTGACCATCGACCATGGTGTAAAATACCTCACTGCGACTGGCAGGCAATTTGGAATTTTTACGAATCAATGGCACAAACATAGAGTTTGAAGGCTGCCCATTGACTGTTCCAATAGCTGACGTGCCAAAGGTATAGGGAGTGACATCCAGTAAAACACTGGATTGATCCATCCCCATCTCACGCCCTGCCTGGATCGCTGCGCCTAAAGCCACACACAGATCAGGATCAATTTCTCCATGGGGCAATTGTTTGAATTTTTTCTCCAGCATTTTGGATATCTTTGGGATTCGCGTAGAGCCACCCACCAAAATAATTTTATCAATATCTGCCGGCAGGACATTGGCATCTTTGAGAGCAGTATTGACGGCATCCATTGTGCGTGAGATATCGTCATTAATTAAATCTTCAAAATCATCTCGAGAGAGTTCATAGCTCAAATGGACATCACGAAAAGCCTTGCGGCCAATATGATCTTCCTCGATCATTACATAAGGCTTTGAAGACAAATCAATTTTTGCAGCCTCTGCTGCACGTTTGAGACGCGCAACCAGTTTGTCATCTTCTTTGACTTTAACTTTCAGTTCATTCTGGATATGGTCCATCAGAATGCCAATGATTGCATTGTCAAAGTCATCACCACCCAGATGATTGTCCCCTGTGCTGGCCATGACCTCTACAACATCGTTTTCAATCTTGACAATGGAGACATCAAAGGTGCCGCCACCCAAGTCATAAATCAAAACGTTTTGACCATCTGTACGATTGGACTCATATGCCAATGCAGCGGCTGTCGGCTCATTGATAATTCGAACAACATTCAGTCCAGCAATTTCACCCGCTTCGCGTGTGGCCTGACGTTGGGCATCGGTGAAGTAGGCAGGGACAGTGATTACTGCCTTTGAAATTTTTTGGTTGAGCTTTTTTTCAGCTCTTTCTTTCAACGCTTTTAATATAAAGGCTGAAATTTCCTGCGGTAAATAAGACTGATCTCCCAAAACAATTTTTTCTTCTTTGCCCATCAAGCGTTTAATGGATAGAACTGTTTTCTCTGGATAAATTTCAGCCTGATTTTTGGGTTCCATCCCTACAATGATTCGGCCATTGGCATCCAATCCAACACAGGATGGCACAATTCCATTGTCATTGTCTTTAATGATTTCTGCATTGTTATCAATAATATAAGCAATTTCAGAATTGGTTGTTCCCAGGTCGATTCCAACAATTGGGTCCATTTTTTTTCTCCATAATTAAATCCTCATCACATTGTGAGGGGTTGATGTTAATAATTCAATGTGACTCGTTCCCACGCAGAGTAAGCTGGAGCGTGGAAACAAGAATTATGATTTTTTTATTTAAGCTTTGTTCACTACAACTTCTGCCAGGCGAATCACCTCATTTTTCTTGACAAAGCCGGTCAGCATTTCCTCTACAACAATCCCATTCGCATATTCTGTCACAGATTTTGTGCCAACAGCTCGCATGGTTTTGGGATCAAAAGGCATCCCCTTACATTTTATTGGGACAATATCCACAGATGCCAGCCCGCGATCAAATCGACGAATGGCCATTTCGTAGCCTTCGATAGCACTTTCAATGCCTTTTGGCGCTGGCCGCAGCAAACCTGTATTTTCGGTA
>Ga0272440_1001968_pt1 | contig 16346 bp, 19 predicted proteins | sample SSMMMBAug17_FD_192440 | JGI IMG/M metagenome (GOLD analysis project Ga0272440, IMG submission 192440) | Marine sediment archaeal communities from Little Sippewissett salt marsh, Falmouth, MA, United States - SSM-MMB-Aug17 | ecosystem: Environmental > Aquatic > Marine > Wetlands > Sediment ... | reverse complement strand
GTTGAAATTGAACTGTTTGCTCTTAGCCTGACGGCTATGGCCCCCCCCCTCAAGGGGGGAACTTGAACTGTTGTTACAATTACATTTGCTCTTAGCCTGACGGCTATGCCCTATCCCCCCTCAAGAGGGGAACTTGATCTTGGTAAATTCTTTTTCGGAAATCACCTTATTATCTTTTATAAAAAGATCTTTTGGCCTGTCGTTTCGTATCCGACAAGGTTTCATGAAGTTCGGACATAATTAATTTTGATTCTTTTAAATCTTTCATCATTTGATATTTTTCTTCCAACGTTTCGTTGAGTTCATTCTCAACAGTACTTAGTTTTGAAATCAATGTTAATTTTTCACCTTTGAGCGATTTTACGGCTTTTTCATATCGTAAGAGTTTATCGTTGGAAGCATTCAGGCGGCTTTCCAAAAAAGTGACATCATCAATAATATCTCGTTTTTCTTCGGAAAGTTCATGGGCCTGTCGCTGATATTTTAAGGTAGCGTTTTGTGCATTAGACAAGCGCTGTTTTAAATCTCTGAGCTGAGAATGAGCCTGATTTCGTTCATCAATCAGATGATCCATTTCAATTCTCATTTCATGCTTCGTCGGCATTTCTTCTTCAAGACGAGCAATATTTTGTTCAAGGTCTTTTTTGTTTTTTGTCAGGGTTGAGATTCGCTGCTTGGCTTCATCTAATTCTTTTTCCAAAAGTTCATTAATATTTAACACTTTATGAAGCTGCGATTCCATGCTTTTGATAACCGAAAACATATCGCTGATGGTTTTTTCCAAATCAACAGAATAAACCCCTTCTTTCAACAGCTCCATACCTTTAATTTTAGAAATGATGTCTTCTTTTACTTCTGTTTGCGTTGATATGTCTTGATCGGTATCAATATCACTGATGGTTTCAGTACTATCTTCCATAAGATCCGGTTCATCCTGAGTTGATAAAACAGAAACATCCGATAATTCATAAACACTTAAATCTTCTTCCACAGGTGTAGAAATGCTTGTCAATTGACGAATCATAGAGCACTCCTTCCTTGATCCAGAATAGTTGTATAATTAATCTTTTGAGAATTCATTTGATCTTTAACATCCATCAGATCATTTAAAATGGACGATGATAGCTGGTTCAAACGATTGTATAGCGCCTTTTGTTGTTGATCCTTCACCGTATCTTCCTGAATTCGTTGGACTTCAGCATCAATGTCTTTCATCTCATCCATTTGCTGTTTTCGTTTGTTGAGATAATCCATTTTTTCAGAATACTCACTATCTAACCTTTTATTTCGAACAATGCGTTGATCAATCTCTGCACTTTTATTTTCAAAAGCTTTATTTTCTTTGATCAGTTGTTGTGTTTTTTGTGGAAGGGAGTGGATTTCCTGGCGCAGATAGTCACATCGTTTTGATATTTCATCAATATTGGTTATGTTACCTAAGACTTTTGTGATTTCAGAAATTTGGGACTGATTTTTGGTGATGGTTTGCTTTAGAGGTTCAATTTGAGTTTTCATTTCATCGGTTTTCTGAATGGCCTTCTCAATTTCAGTGGTAATGGATTTAATGTTCAATTTCATATCTTCAATATACAGATGAAGCGTTTCTGCCTGTTTTCCCTGTACTTCATCAAAGGTTTCCTGATCAAAATTATCCGGAAGTATGCCTTTCAGGAGTTCAAGCGTACTTTTCATGACTAAATTTTCCTGGGTCAGGTCATCCATTTTCGATTTATTGTCATGAACTTTTTTTTCTATAGAGTTGTTTTCTGCTTCCAGGTCATCAAACGTTTTTTTGAGTTGGTAGTGTGACTGTTTGGATTCGTCAAACCCCTTTTGAAGCATTTTCATTCTATATTTGATTTCCGGAAGAATGGCCAGTTTTTCAGACATTTTTGTTTCTAGTTCTTCGAGAGCGATACGATCTTTTTCAAGTTGATCTTTTTCAAAGCTAAGGGCCTGAAGTTCTTTTTCCGGACGATCAATTTTTTGTTTCAACAGGGCAATTTCAGACAAGGATAGACTGATTTTCTGGCGGATGTTTTTTATTTTTTCTTCATAGTATTGGCTTTCTTTGGAAAGCTTAACCAGATCCATTCGAATCATTTGCTTGTTTTTCATGGTCTCCAGACGACTACCAATATCAACAAATAATTCTTTATATTTTTGATTGCCATTATTATCCAAAACACTCATTTGAATACCTCCATATGTAGAATCACAATTGAAAATTTAGTTTTACAAGCTTGTGATTCCTTAGCCAGGATTAATATTATGAAAGAACTTTTCCAAATGTTTCCTCAATCAGGGAGTCGTGATCTTCAACTGCCATAAGAAAAGAAATGATTTCTTCCATTTCAGAAGGCAGATTTTTTAATTTAAGTGTGTATTGTTGATAAAGCGCCTGTGACTGGTTTAATGCCTGATGTTCATTTTCATATTGTGTAATAGCGGTGTCAAAAAACCTAACAATTTCTTCCAGTTTTTTTGAATTCTGTTTTTTCTTTTCAATCTGGCTGTTCAATTGATTTAAATCCTTTTCCTGTTTCTGACACTTTTGCTTAAGAGAATCCCATCGAGATTGTTGATGGTCATTTTCTTTTTTCAATGCCGCATATTGTTGTTCCAAATCTTTCATTTCTGTTGAATTTTTCAAAGCGTGTTTAAGCTCTTGTAACTTTATCGTATCCTTCTCTTTTGTCTCAGAGAGCTGTTGAAATGTCGATTGAATGGATTCTTTGGCGGTGACAACTTCTTCACGTTTTGAAATAGATGTCATGAACTGTAAATTCAGTTCATTCAATTCTTCTTCAATGGTATCTTTTTCGGTTGAAATGTTTGATAAACGATTAGAAATACCTTCAGATAATTCTTTCTTTTCGTTGGTCAGTATTTCAATAGATTCACTGGCTTCAGCGCACACTTTTTTTTGGATGTCATTTAAGGATGACAGTTTTTGAATTTGTTTCCTTAACTGTGCATTCTTCGAATCCAGTTCATCTTTTCCAATACTCAAGCGTTTGAGCTCATTTTCTTTCTTTTCAATATCATCAACGAGCAATTGAGCCGCAGTGTTAATTGAAGATTTTTTTCGAAGGACACTGAAATTTTCACTTTTAATGGTTTGAATATGTTTTAAAATCAGTGCGTACTTTTTTTCAAGTTCTTGCTGCTCATTCAGATTTTTTTGAAAGTTTTTTTCAAGATCAAGAAAAGTATGTTTCAAATCATGGTATTGCTTTTTTTGATCATTTCTTTTTTGAGTCAATTCAGGGATATCGAATTGGTTATATTCCAGGATCATTATCGGCTCCTTCCATACACAAAAGGTAATGTTAATTGGGCCATGTTTACAATAATTATATAAGGAACAATACAAATGAATAATCGTTATGTTCGCACATATTGATTCCAATAATCTTCAAATTCCGCAACTTTATTCTGAAGCGATTTCTTTTCAGCCTCAGCAACTTCAGCAAGGCTAACGGCCTCTTTGACCTGTTTTTGAAGTGTTCGTACTTCCGATTTCAGATTTGTGATGGTTTGTACATCAGCTTTACTTTTTTCAAGTTGAGCGGTTAATTCCTGAATGGCTTTATCTTTGGCTTGATTATCTTCATTCATAGACTGAACAGTGTTTTCCAACTGTTTTTTATCTTGCTGTAATTCTTTGTTTTGTTTCGTCATGTCTTGATTCTCAGACTGAGATTGATCCAATTTTGCCTGAAGATCATTTTTGACTGTATCCATTTGCTGTTTAATATCTTGATTGTTTTGTTTCAGAGTCTTTATTGTATTGAGCCCTGCATCTTTTTCTTTTGTCAGGGTTTGAATGGTTTGATTTAAGGCTGTAGATTCTTGTTGATGTTTTTGGTTGGCTTTTGTGAGTGTATCGTCAAGTGATGCATTCTGTTTTTTGAGTTTTGATATTTGAGAATTGGCATCATCAAGTTTTTGTTGATATTCTTTATTTTGCTGCTCTAATTTTTTTACATTTTCAATTAACTGATTGGCTTTATTTTCCGCTGAATCCGATTGTTGCTTTAAGGTTTTTACCTGTGTGCTCATTTGAGACAATTTTTGATCAAAAGTGGCTTTTTCTTTTTCCAAATCAGCAATGGTCGTGGTGAGCATTTGAACAATATTATTTTGCTTATCAGTAAATTGTTGAATGAGACGGGTAGTTTCAGGCTTTTTTTGTTTAAGACTTTCTTTAAATCGATCTATAAAAGAATTCATTTTATTTTCAAATGCCGCTTTAACATTTGAATAATCTTTACCGGCGCGGACAAAATCTTTCATTTTATCCATGCCGGAAACGTCAGGCATCATCCAATGCGTAATGATAACATCGAACTTTTCTTTATCAGCGATTTCCTGGGCTTTACCAATGTCATCAGCAAGGGTAACATCGATATCTTCAGCAACCTGTTTTTTTATGGCATTGCTGGTTATTTCGTTATCAGAGACAATCATCCATTTTTTCGTATCCATGCTCGTTTTCCTTTCCATCATTAAATCTTTTCATCAATCATTATCTATAACAATGATTCTTTTATCGTTAAAAACTGTAGGGCGCTGAAAAACACTTTAGCGTTGATTAGCCAATAAAAATAGTCTCGAATAAAATACTATCTAATTTTTTTTGAATCAAATTAAGGAATAAATGTTTTTGGAGTGATGAAAAAATGTCAGCACTCCAAAAAATTGTATTATCCTTATTTGAAAGATAATAAAGCGCCTCCTTTATTTTGATTTTAATTCGTCCCAATATTCATCTGGCATATCCTTGCAAAGCATCAATGCACCATTTGCCCCTGCATACAGGGGTTCTTCAACTTTTATCACTTTTCCATAGCCAAGGGTATCTTTCATATATTGTTCGATTTCTTTCTTTAATCCAACAATCTGACTCCCACCGCCTGCCAGAATAACATTTTCTTTTAAGTATTGTTGAAATTCAGGGTCAAAAGAAGCAATCAATTCTTTTACCCCCTCAACCATTTCAGGAACAATAGAACGACATGCGGTTCGCAATTCATCCGTAACATCGTGAGGCGTCGGTTTACCATTTACCGGTAGATCAATGGAAATTTTTTCTCCCCCTTGATTGGAAATAAAAGAGTTTTCTTCTTTAAATCGTTTGATCATTGAAACATTGAAATTCGCAGATTTATATTTTTCTTTAATTTGTTCCAAAAAGATTTTATCGATATGATCACCTGCTTTAAAGGTGGTTATCTGGTCTTCTTCAGTAGGAATGGTTCCATGCATTCGGCAAAGGTCAGTGGTTCCTGCGCCAATATCAATAATCAATGCATTGGTCAGAATACCCAATCCATAGGCAACCGTAAAAGGTTCGGAAGCTATCATGACATCATCCAGAACTTCATTGGCAATATCCAATAAATCTTTTTTATTATTAATGGTAGCCAATGCAGGAGCGCCAATAACGCCTCTTAAAATCAGATCATCAGCCAGTTCACTTTCAGTGGCCAGCTCAACCAGGTGTTTCATCAGATGTTTTGCAGCATGTTTGGCCTGAGCATATTCTTCAAGATTATCATGAGAACTGTCAGAATGTTTGAGAACGCCTTTATCAAAAGGTCTAAACATATTCAATGCAAGGCGGTTTCTCAGGCATTCTTCACCAAAGACAATATCTTTACCCAATAATTTTTGTGAAACCGCATCTTTGGGGTACCCAACAAAACTGGCTACATGAGTTCGTACACCATTATCGCATGAAATTACACTTCGGGATGTGCCCAGGTCAATGCCAATGTTAATTACTTTCGCCATAATATTCTCCAAATTATTTTCAAGTATGTTCGTAAAGTATGGAATGCTTTATACCAGAAATACTGACTGTTCAATAAAAATTGACAATTTATCAGTAGCTGTTTTTCAAGCGTCATTGCAAACTTGTTTTCGTTTAACGTTTAAAATAGATTGAAATAAACATAATATTTGTCAAAGAGTCTATTAATTATTGAAATTATTCATAGCAGAAGATCTACAATAATTCAATCTGATAGCTTGTTTTTCAAAAAAAAATTATTAGTATGAATTTTCAATGGTTCCCATTCAAGCACTTGTTCAATAAAAATGTTGTATGTATACATTGGTTGTGATATTTTTTAGGGTAATTGTAATGATAATTCTTTGTGGCAATCAAGAGGCGTTCAAATGATTATGGAAAATAATTCACTCATATTGATTTCAGAAGTCAATCGGCGACGTATTATTCCGATACTCAACCGGGTTCTTAAACGTATTCAGTTAAAGCTTCATCATAATACGCACGAACAATTAACGAATTTTATTCTGAAAAACTTGCCTGATAGTATCATTGACGAATCCGACAGAAATCTTTTTTATCAAGTCAGCAAATTGATCACAACTGATTCCGCTATTGATATTTTGGATGATCAAGCCGGAAAACGGCATCTAATGAAAAACACAAAGCAATACTTTACAGCTTGATTGATACAAGCCTTCCATTAACAAAAGATGAGCATTATCAATACTTAAATTTAATAGAAAAAGATGTTCAATACAAGGAGGTTAAAATGTTTGATACAGTTGAAGAATATATTCTTGAAAAAGGGATAAACAAAGGGATTGAAAAAGGACGTGAAGAAGGACGTGAAAAAGGACGTGAAGAAGGACGTGAAGAAGGACGTGAAGAAGGGCGTTACGATCTTATATCAAAGTTTATCAAATCAGGTATGTTAACTGTAGAACAGATTGTACAGGCAACTGGTGAACAGTATGATTTTATTAATAAAATTGCTATGGATGTGAATAAATAAATATATGTAGCTGTTAAATGGTTTTTGCAGAACTGATAATCAAGAGGACAGAAATCTTTTTATCAAGTCAGCAAAATGATTACAACTGATTCCGCTATTGATATTTTGGATGATCAAGCCGGAAATCTGCTTGTAAAACAACGATCAAATTATGATACGAAGCTCTTAAATGGTTTTTGCAGATCTTTTGAAAAAGTGAGATCTCCCTAAATTTAGGGACATCGCTATCCTATAATTCGCATTATTCACATATTTTTTTTTTCACACATCGACCATTGTTTATTATTTTTTTGTAATGACTGAATGATTCATTGCCAATATCATTTGATGCATCTAGCTTGTTATTGTCTGTATCAAGAGATAACAGATAAGTACGAAGGGGAATTTTTTTATTTTTGATACCTAATTTACATCGAACGTTATTGCGGTGAGTGGCAATGGTTTTTTCAGACAAAGCCAGCAAATCTGCTATTTCCTTGGTGGTTTTGCCAATACGAACCAGGTTAGCAATTTGAATTTCCATCGGCGATAAGTTAATAAAGTCAATTGATAAATGCCTGTGAAATGAAGAAATAATTTCTTGTAAATTGGTTTCTATAATTTCAACGTATTTTTGTTGTCTGGTTGACAAACCATTTTTTTTTAGTTTTTCAAGATAAGGTTCAAGCAATAATTTAATATTGTTCACCATATCTTTTTCCATTTGAAGTTTATCTGTTTCTCTAAGTTTTAACAAATATTTAAATGCAATTTCAGCTTCTTCAACTTCTTTTTCCAGACATTCAAGAGTGCTCACATGAAACTCCTTTGCATTGATAAACCCATTTTTTCTGCTTCTTCGATAATATCATCTTCCCTGACAAAAGTTTCACCCCTCATTTTACAATAAGCGGCAGCACTGTCAATGAGAGAAATTGCTTTTCCTGGAAAGGATTCATCAGGCATGCATTCCATGCTTTCGTCAATTGCAGCCATGAGCGCAATTTCATCATATTTTACATGATGAAAAGATTCAAAGGTTGCAGAAATACCTTTTAAAATAGTTAATGTTTCTGCAGGCGATGGCTCGGGTATAAACACCGACTTAAATCGTCTGAACAATGCACGATCTTTTTCCAAAATTTTTAATTCATTAAAAGTTGTAGCGCCAATACAGGGGAATTCACCTCTGGCTAATACTGGTTTTAATATATCAGCAGCACTCATGGAACCTTCGGCTGATCCTGCGTTTAAAATGGAATGGATTTCATCAATAAAAATAATAATTTTATCTTTATAATTAAGCACTTCGTTCATTAGGTCTTCCAGTCGACTTTCAAAATCTCCTCTAAATCGTGTTCCTGCTACAAGGCTATTTAAAGACAATCGGTAAAGCATTTTGTTTTTCAAAGCATCGGGAACATCCTGATTCAATAATTTTCTGGCAAATCCTTCAACGATAGCTGTTTTTCCCACGCCAGGTTTACCAACAAGCAGGGGATTATTGGTCTCCATTTGAGACAAAATCTGAATAATTCGTAAAATATAATCTTCATAGCCAATTAACGGCTTATTTTTTTGAATGACAGCTTCGTCATTCATTAAAACACCATATTTATCCAACACCTGTCGGTTTTCGCTAAGCTCTTTTTCTGGTTGAGGCGCTGAAGCAATTAAGTGAAAAAAAGGCATCATTTCAGAAGGTAATTTGTAACTTTTGGGAACAAAGAAAAAAAATGTTTGTTTTTTATTGGCAAATTCGCGGGATAATTCTTTTACCAAAGAACGTATTTCACCAACTTGTGGATGAAAGCTATCATCACCACCAATAAAGTGATGAAAATCTTCAAATATATAATCAACGCTGCGTTGTGGCCGTCTGATTACAAAACGCAAGGCTTCACAAGGCTTACTAAAAACATGACCACTGGTATTATCTAAACCTGAAATACGATCAGATAAATAATTGAGTGTAAATCCACGCGCATGGTTCCACAATACAGTCTTTCGTCCATTGTTGTTAATTGTTGTAATCAGTTTTTGGAGATCTTCATGGTAATGTTCATAGGGTGCAAGCGATAAATTTTGATAAGAATGAACTGTTAATTCTGCATTATATTGCATTCTATGGAACATCCTTTAATTTTAACGATAATTCCATTCGATTTTCAGTTTCCTGAAAAACCGTATAGGCTTTTTTCAGCATTATTTCATATTGTTTGAGTTTTGGCAATTTTCGATTTTTTTCAACGGAAATGGATTGAATGGCGTTTCGAAGCATTTGCAATCGTTCCATTGCAATGGAACGTTCACTTTCAAATTCTTCAAGCTCGTTGGTCAAAGTATCAATGACATGTTGAGTATTTTCAAAATCAACAGAAGTTGCTTTAATCATTGATTGGATATGGTTGATATCTGAAACTAATTTGTCATGATTCTTTTGAAGATGGTCTGCCTGTTCAATCAACTCGGTTTTATGACTTTCGTTTTCTTCGATGGAAGCTTGTAAAAGATCAATCGATTGATCCATTCCAGATAATTCTTCTTCAAGTAATTCTTTTTTTTGATTCAAACTTTTTTGTTGGTTAAGACAGGCATCTTTTTTTTTATTCAGCACTTCTAATTCTTGGACAAGCTGATCCTCTTCCTTGGGATCTGTTGACATGACATCTTCTAAAAAATCTGAAAGATCTCCTGGCACGTTTTTAAATTCATTCATTGTTATTATCTTTCTTTATTTTTTGATCAAAAAGTTTTGATGCTGTGATCTTCATATCAGTTGGCTTGTCATTTGCCTCAACCCGATCCATAGATTTATAGATTTCTCGATCGAGTTTTTGCTCTACCTTGAATTTTTCATCATATGACTGTTTTAAGTCATCTTGAAGTGTTTTTATTTTCTCTAAAAGCGCAATTTTTTCACCTTTCAACCGATTAATAAGCTGATTATACTTTAGTTTTTTAGCTTCCTGGGCTTTCAACTGAACGTCAAGGTAGTCAATCTCCATTCTGGCATCAATTTTTTCTTCCTCAAATGAGGTCACAAGGTCAGTCAACCGATCAATTTCTTTTTGCATGGCTTCTTGAGAAGCGGTTAATTCCTTATTTTTTCTCAAAACATCATTTTTTTCTTCAGATACGTGTTCAATTTCAATCTGCATTTCTCGTTTCGATGGAATTTGCTCTTCTAACTGGCGGATAATATTTTGAAGTTCTGACTTTTCAGATTTTAATCTGGCAACAACTTCTTTTGAAGCTTCAAGTTCCCTTTCGTATGAAGAATTAATATCCAACACGCGTTCTAACTGGGCTTCCATATTTTTGATTACCAGAAGCATTTCAGATATTGTTTTTTCAAGATCAATCGTTACATTGCTTTCTTTGAGAATATCAAGTTCGGGGGGATGATTAATAATAATATCCTTTAAAGCGTTAAAACCTGAAATCTCAGTCATAGTTTCTTTTTCAACGCTTTGTTTGGATAAAACAGTTGTCTCTATCTTTTGGTTTTCAATTGTTTCAGTCAATGGCATCGTGAAGTCCTTTCCTTGAAATTAATGAAGATCGTATGGTTTCACTCTCCTTTAAATTTTTGTAATAGCTTGATCTGGCTTTACTTGCCACTGTTTTAACAGTATTATGTAACTCCGTAACTGTTGAAAAAAAGCTGTTGGATATTTTTTCATCCAACATTCTTGAATCCTTAAGCTTGGTCGGCAATTCTTCTTCAAGCATGCCGGTTTGCACAAGCAGAGTACCAATTTCTCCTTTAATAAACCCTAAATCTTTCAGCAGTTTGTCGATGACTGTCAGTTGTTGATCAAGATTCTTTTTTAAATGAATGTAGTCTTTGGCAAGACGTTTTTTTTCTGATTCCAGAAAATCAATGTTATTTTGAAGAAATTTTTTTTCTGCTTCCGGATCAGCAAACTTATCTTTACTTTGTTTTAATTCTGCTGCGAGGGTTTGGTTGGTTTTTCTTTTTTCATCAAGAGATGCTTTCAACTTTTTAATGGTCAGCAAAAGCATTTCATTATCTGCCTCAAGCATCTCTATATCATTAGTCAATTGATCTTTTCGTACCAGGCTCTGTGGAATACTCATGACAAAACTTTCTATTTCGATTTAACGAAATTTATTGTTTTTTCTGTTGATCTAAAATATTCCGAATAATGCTACTTTTGGTTTGAATTTCAGAACTGTTAAGCCCCATATCCTTGCCCATCGTTATGAGGTCTACTTTGGGCATTTGTTTAAGTTCGTCTTTTGTCATTACTTTATTTTTGTCATCAGCTTTTTGCTCTGAGATATCTTTTTTCTGTTGATCAACAGAAGAACTTTTTGCATCAGACGTTTCTTTTTTATCTGCTGATGATGAATCTTTTGATTGAGCTTTTAGATCTGATTTTCCCGAATCAACTGATTTTGAGGAATCTTCACTTTTCTTTTTGGTATCATCACCCTTTTTTTTATCATCAACCTTTTGGATATCTTCAGCAACTTTAGTTGTTGTCTCAGATTTTTTCTGAGCAGATTTATCTTGTTCTTTTGCAATAACTTCTTGCGGAGGAGTTTCAGAAGCTTTTTCTGTGGAAAGTTTAGGTACTCCCAAACCTTCCAAAGGATCAATGTCATCTTCTTTTGCACCATGAATTCGTTTTTGCTGCCACCATTCTTTTAAATCTTTGACTGATTTGGCCAAATCATCGTTGGATTGTTGGATATCAAAGGATATTTCCTCACCAACAATCATTTGAATGGCGGATAAGGCTTTTTCTCTGATTTCAAGGTTACCATCGCTTAATAATTTAATAAGCGGCATAACAGAAGCGCGGTCTCGAATATTAGCTAATGCTGAGATGGCTGATTTTTTTACTCGCTCATCTTCATCGGCAAGACATTGTACCAGTGGTGGTACTGCTTCAGCATAGTCTTTCCATCCTATAAATGTGACAGCACTTTTTCGGACTTCAGGATGCTCGTCTCGAATGGATTTAATCAAAATAGATTTCAAATCATCGTCATTATCCGAAAGTTTGTAAAGACCTCTCAGACTGGCAATTCTTACCCGATAATGATCATCATCAATTTTTTGCTTAAAAGTTGAAATGGCACGTTTGTCACCAATATTAATCAATGAATTCAATGTTTCTGTAATCAGATAAGGATCTGTTTCTTTCGCAATTTCAATGAGAACAGGTACGGATGCGGTATTGCCCATTTTTGAAAGTTCGGCTGCTGCCAGCATTCGAATTTCAATTTCAGAATCCATCAGATCTTTGGAAACAGTTTCAAATTTTGCGCGTTCAGAAGGCGTTTTAAACGTTCCTGTCTTCAGAGCCACGTTAATGGCTGCCTGGATATTTTTCTGCTTAATCGTTTGACTGGAAACAACTGCTTTTTGTGTTTCTTTTTCTTTTTCAATTTTCGCGCGGGCAGCTCTTGCTCTGGCAATCTTTTCCTCATCTCTTTTTTTGGCAGGCGCTTCTTGTACGGGTTTAACTTTCAGTTTAACTTTTTCTGTTTTTTCGGTTTCTGTAACAGATTCCAATTCTGTGATGCGGTCTTTCAAGCGTTGAATTTCTCTTTCATATCCTTTAGCGTCTGCGATTAATTTTTTGATAGGTTCCTGTTCCAGAATATTGGATTGATCTGATACTTTAGAACCTTCTTTACCGATTTCGTAGTACAATGACGCTATCTTTTTTTCTCTTTTTTTGATTTTTTCCTGGAGCTGCTTAGATTCGACGCGTTTTACTTTTTTAAAAGTCTTTTTGGGAAGCGGTTTAATTTTTTCAACACCTGTTGAAACAAGAGATTTAGCCTTTTTCGAAACTTTCCTGGTCACTTCAGGCGTTTTTTTTACGCCATCTTTGACACCAGTACATACATAGGCGACACCGTCGAAGATATTGACAATAGCAGTACCACTTTCATTTAAAACCTTGGACATAAAACCGGTAACACCTGTTCTCTTTTTAGATACGTCAACGTTACTCATTTTCGGTCTCCTTTATTTCTAAGCTGTCTTGTTTAAACGTTTTTTTCTTTCAGCTAAAAACGTTTCAATTTCGTCACTAAGGACATCTATTCTATAAAAAAACTTTCGTAGTATGCTATCGGAAAAAATTAATTCAGGCGAATCAGGATTTTTTCTTCTGAGAACACAAACTCTCCGACCAATTTTCTTTTCCAGCATATCTTTTTCATTTTGTAATTGCTGTATATTATAGGTAAGCGTAAAGCCTTTTGTCGATTTTGAAAAATTATCTTTAACACTCGTGCAGGCTTTATCAACTTTTTCAAAGATTACGTCACCAATGGATTGAAGCTTTTCACGATAATCATCGTACATCAAATTATCCTCCTCATAAATTAAAACTATTGTCCTTTTAACTGTTTATTTTCAAAAAGAATTTGTTTGAGTAGTGCATTTTTTTTCTGAGTTAACTTTCGTTTGACAGTACCAGTGTCATGCGAGACCGATTTTTTTAGTTGAGCATTTTCCAGCAATTCCAAACGCTTTTCAATGTGTTGCAGTGATTGTTTAAGCCTTTCAATTCGTTCATCTTCCACCAAAGGTTGAAATTGACGATTGTTATTAATGAATATTTGATATTGCCTTATATTTTCTTGAAGATCCTCAAAACAGACATCGGTTATTGTCCGGCAAATATTTTTTCGCAGCCGATTTAAGGATGAAATCGTTACAAGGCCACAATAATCAATGGTTGACTGCACGTAATTAAAACACACATGCAGTTTATGATTAATCATCATCCATTGATGATTGCACTTTACCATGTCAAAATCGTTGCCAGTCACATCTTATCCTTCCTGAAATAAAACAGGATTAAAAAAAAGATCATGGACAATGGAAAGGTGACAATGGATGATCGTAGACAATTGATGAAATGCTACGCATAGCCATTTTTCAATCTCTCCATTCTCCATTGATCATTAATTTGTATTATGGTTCTAATGCAGCTTTTGTTATTGCATAACTTAATAATCCAACACCGGCGATCACGGCACCGGTTAATAAAGCGCCACCGATAATACCAGCTGATGCCGCAATGCCAGTACCATAAGAATATAGACTGGGGTCAGACATCAAGCCCACTTTAGTTGAACTTGCTGATTGTAATGCAAGGGTACTTGTAGAACTACTCCCTGTTGTACCAGAGGACAGCAATAAACCTGTACCTGCTGGATCAATTCCTGGAGTTGATATGATTGAAGAACTACTCCCTGTTGCACCAGCGGTCAGCAATAAACCTGTGCCTGCTGGATCAACTCCTGAAGTTGGTAATAAGCTTGTATCTAATGCCATTCTTACCTCCTTTCAAAGAATGAGTATTTGAAAAAAAATTTAATATTTTTTCAGGAAACTGATGGTACATTTTCCTGTTCTACAGCAGGTTCTGCGGATAAAATATCGTCCAGTTCCTGCAATTTAGCTGTGTTCGCTCGAACTTTTACGCCAACCACAATAATTGCGATTAATAACGCCAGCATGATTACACTACCAAATGTCATCTTGATACCTCCAAAAAAAGGATGTTAAGCTATTTGATTTGTCTACAAAACAAATCAATCCTTTACGAATTTGATCCGGATATGTCTGATGAGGCCATACTATTTGCTCAACAGATCATCCAATTCTTGTAATTTTTTTGTGTTATCATTGACCTTGACACCAATCGCTACAACAGAGCAAACTAAAGCCAATAATAAAACGCCTCCTAAACTGATTGTCATCGTTCTTCACCTCCTTTCTGAACAAAATAAGAATTGATTAAATTGCATGAGGAAAGTAATAAATTCAAAAAGTTAGCCATGATCTTTTCAATAATTCTATTTCACTTCTTATTCCTGGCATTTAACCCTGCTAAAACAGAGATAACACCAATAAAAACCATTATTAATGGGATGATAACGCTAACAAAATCTAAAACAGCCCACCAATTACTTGCGATTCCAGCAATTCCAAGACTTAACAAGCAAATGCCCATTGTTATATGCACCAAAGTCACTAACATCATGATTCTCCTTTAAGATATTTTATTTTCATCATCAAAAGCTTTGCATGATTAATGGGTATGGCAAATCCAACCCCACAGTACACTCGTGTTGGTGCATAAATAGCAACATTAATTCCAATAACTTCACCATCCATATTCACCAGTGCACCTCCGCTGTTTCCGGAGTTAATCACTGCGTCTGTTTGAATCAAATCTATATAATTGCGACCTTCTATCGTCACAGTACGTTTGACATCACTGATAATGCCATGTGTGACCGATTGTTCCAGGCTGAATGGACAACCGATCGCCAGTACTTCTTCCGCCAGTTCAATCATGTCTGAATTACCGGGTTTTATTTCCGGAAGAAGAAAACCTGTATTAATTTTGATCACAGCCAAATCCTTTTCAGGTAAAGTCTCAATGACGGTACAGGGATATATTTTATCAGCCTCACCAAATAGTTTTACTTTCAAGTTTGATGTTTCTGCAATGACATGAAAATTTGTTAGAATATAACCATCCTTGTCAATAATCATCCCTGATCCCATTTTGTCTCCGGTTGCAGCAATAGGTGGCGTAAACATTATTGGATCAGATGGCTGTTCGCGATTGATTGTTTTTTTACCGGTTATATACACGATTGCTGTTCTAACCTTAGATATGACCTCTCCCAAATCTTCAGTACCGCAAGAAGTCAATATGACATCATTAGAACTGATCGATTGAGTCGATAAGCATTGCTGCGGCCGTAAGGCATAATACCAATATATAGGTGCAAAGATGATTAAACAACCTACGATCAAAACGATTATTTTTATGCTGCGATTCGCTGTCATTAACTATATCCCATCCTGATTTATAAACTGGTTTCGCCTTTTGATTTAGACTTGCTGGAAGTGGGAGGGCCATGTTCTTCTTCTACTGAATTCGCATTCAACATTGTTGGCGAAAGCCGATCATCCTGATACCATTGCAATGCCTGTTCAGCCGTTCCTCTGATTCCTGTAAAGACTTTAACATTTAAGGTTGTCAGTTCTTTTATGGCACGAATACCAATATCATTGGTAATCAAAACTTTAGCTCCCTCACTTACAATCAATTGGGCGGATTGAACCCCTGAACCTATTAAATCAGTGACATTTGGATTGGGTATGGCTTTGATTTTTCCCAGCCCAACAATGAGAAAATAGGGGGCCTTATCAAAAATATCAGCCACTTCTGATTGAAGTGTCGGGCCTGTTGCGGCAATACAAACACTTCCTGTACCTGTACCTGTACCCGATATTGTCATTGCAGGTAAGTCAATAATTCCAGCAACAGGCGTTGCTGAAAAAGTTTGCATGGTATTCATCTGCCCTGGAATAGTCGTCGCAGTCATTGTTTGTGTTGTATTCATTTGTCCGGGAATGGTCATCGGGGGTATTGTCTGAGTTGTACTCATCTGCCCTGGAAGAGTCGTCGATCCCATAGGTGATGTCAATGGTGCTCCAGCTGTAGTGACACCTGATGATAACTGAGTCAAATATTG
>Ga0272440_1001967_pt1 | contig 16347 bp, 14 predicted proteins | sample SSMMMBAug17_FD_192440 | JGI IMG/M metagenome (GOLD analysis project Ga0272440, IMG submission 192440) | Marine sediment archaeal communities from Little Sippewissett salt marsh, Falmouth, MA, United States - SSM-MMB-Aug17 | ecosystem: Environmental > Aquatic > Marine > Wetlands > Sediment ... | reverse complement strand
TATATTGTTCAGAACACAAAATTTTTTTACAAAGGAAGTTCTTTTCACCATCATTTTTTGAAATATCAATCCCCCATCCAAAATATTTACCCCTTGTTTAATGATATTTTTCTCTTTCAAATTCTATTGTTATAAATTCATTGCCCAAAAAAAACTCTAATTTTTCTTAATGGCAAGCATATTGCATTGTCACAAGAATGTCTAAATTTAAGACAAAGAGGTAAGAAAAATAGATTTATTTTTCTTAGAAAACCCACTTTCAATTTTTTTCAAAAAAAGGAGGAGAACAAAATGAAAGGTTTTAGTAAACTTTTAGCCGTAACAACCATTATTTGCATGATTCCATTTACAGCGTTTTCAATGCAAATGATTTCCGACAACGAAATGGATGAAATAACCGGTCAATCAGGTATTACCATTGTTTTTTCGGGTAATACTGACGATGGCGCATTGGCCATTGATGTTTCATTAATGGGAATGTCATGGGGCGATACAGATGGCGTAGATGCTGCAACAAAAGCAGGTTATTTTACAATGTATGGATATGATTCATCAACTGGAAATCCAGAAAAAACAGAATTATCAATTCAAATCCAGCATTTATCAAAAATGACCCTTGACGTAGCAACAACAACATCAGATACACCGATTAGTGCAGACATTAATTCACAAACAGTTGAAATCGTGCCGGTCGACACAACCTTTATTAAATTGGGTGTACCGGATCTTAAACTTGATATTACGATGGCAGATGAAGGAAAACTTGCGCTTTCAGACAAAAGCACAGGTGGTAATGCAAAAGAAATGGGTCGATTGAGCCTCAATCAATTATCTGTGGGCTTGACGTTTCCAGAAAACAGCGCGCTCTACATTTATGCCCATTAATATCCAGCAATAACCTCTTTGTTCTTATAAACCTGTCTCATTTCTAATGAGGCAGGTTTTTTTATTTCAAAACGATCCTGTTAATATAAAAACTTCAAAATTTATATTGAAAAAATTAAAAATGTCAGTATGATATAAAATTATTATCGCAAGTTTATTTGCACATTTAAAATATTTTAATTTTGAAAAGAGGAAAGAATATGAATAAGACCGCTGATGAAACCATCTCAATTATTGAACAAGGAATGATGGATGTCTATGACGCCGAAAAAAGCATGATGAAAGGCCTTGAAAAAGCAGGCAAAATGTTTATTCCCATCAAAGACATGGTCCGCAAAATTCCCCAGGATTTGCGAAATCGCCTGGATATTAAGGTCTCCGCTCCTGTAAAAAAATTACGCCAGCAAATTGAACGTTTATTGGGGCAGCGATTGAAAATATATCCTGTTAAAAAGGCAACTTATGTAGGGAAAAACATATCGTCTGAAGAAATGATTGCCCAGATTATTGACAATCATCCAGATATTTCATTAAAACTGATATGCCAAAAACTCCCTTTGACCCGGCAGCATGCGATTGATACAATTAATGTGTTAATCAGCGCAGGTATTATTTTGCCTCGCCTCAATGACAAAATGAACACTTTCTTTACGTTAAAAGATCCGGCCTTTGCTGACTCAGAAACAATTCGGGCCAGGCTGAAAGCACATGAAAGCATTCACAGCAAGGAAAAAGAGATAGTTGAATTTCACGATGCCTACAAGTCAGTGGGAAAAGGTCGAAATTTTGTTCGGATTCACCGAATTAGAGATGCATTGAAATGGCCGGAAAACACATTTGATGCGGTCTTAAAATCGTTGATGCAAAACTATACTATTGAGCTTCATGGCGGGGATCCATCATCCATGTCAGAAGAGGAAATTATCGGGTCATATAAAGATGAAAAAGGACGTCTTTTCTTGACAATTAGTTGGAGATAGACAGTGGATATTCCGAAACAGCCATTACGAATTTTGATGGACAATAACCCATTTATTTCATCAAGCGTTGGAGATCCCTGGGTGAGTCAATATCCCAATGTGCCAGATATTAATTATCATGCTTTTTCAGGGATTCTATCTTTGATGGGGCAAAAATCTGAACATTCGGCCTTGAATTGTGCATGCCTGATCCTGGGTGAAGTGGGGAGTGGAAAAACCCATCTGATTGGTCAAATGCTTGAGCATGGGCGCAAAGCAGACTTTTCATTTACCTATGCGTATATTCAACCCATTGAGGATGCCCACGCCCCATTTTCATATTTACTCAGAGAAACCATTGTCAATCTCTGCCACCCTTTAGATCGAACCATAGGCGCAACATCGTGGGATACACAATTGTTTCGTTTAATTATTCATATTTTGAAAGAAATGGACCCACATTACAAGGTCCCTGCATCTCTTCATTCAGGAATAACACACAAAGCAGAGTTATCAAGAAAACAATCTTCAGGAATCTTTCAAAAACTACAACACAAAATTTTAGATTTATCCAAATTATCGAAATTTAACACTGTAGCCGCCCAATCTAAAAAATATCTGAACAAGATTCACAAAAAAGCCATTGATAGCATTCGAAAAACCTATCCAGAAATATCAAAACGTTTTTTACAGGTTTTATTTGCTTATACTGATCCGGAAAAACAGGCGACCGCTATTGAATGGCTTAAAGGGAATATTCTGGATACTGAAGAATGTCAATTATTGCATGTTCCGGATCGATCACAAAAATCGCCATCAGCACTTGAAAACGAAGCTCGGGAAATACTGACTTCTTTGGGAATTTTACTGGGTCGATATAAAATGCCCATGCTGGTGTGTTTTGACCGCCTGGAAAATTTGACATCTGATGATCAAATTCATGCCCTTGGCAAAATGATGGAATTTCTGGTGGATAAAGTACAGGCCATGTTACCCTTGGGATGTTTCCGAGGCCAGCAATGGGAGGAAAAGTATCGTAACAAACTCAATCAGCATATTATTTCTCGCCTGGAAAACAATCAGTACGAACTTCAAGCATGCTCTGTGGACCAGGCCATTCAAATTGTTGAAAGCCGATTGAACTCTGTTCTTGATAATAACTGGCCAGATTTATATCCATTTACACGACAAGAATTAACCGATTTATATAAAGATCGCCTGTACAATCCACGTGCAGTTATTACAATTGCCAATGAACGATTAAGAAAAAAACTCAATCAACAACCCCAAAAAATTCTTTCTCCATTAGACACATTGGTGAAAGCATATGAAAAAAAGAAGCAGGATATTTTCAAAGATATGGATTTATATCCACCTGATCGAAGTCGACTTCGCAAGGCATTAATTTTATTTATGAATCTTAGGCCAATAAAGAATGTTTTCGGAAAAGTTATATCCATTCAAAATTACACAGATAATTCCGAACAAATTGATCTTGTTCTGACTCTGGATCATTCTTCTGGCAAAAAAGTACCGGTGATTTTTATCATTGACCATGAATTGCACCACATGTCAGTTACGTCACGAATTCAAACCGGAATAACCTGTTTAATTGATAACTCCCCAACAAAAGTCATCTATATTCGTGATGCCCGATGTACCTTTCCGCCACCACCAAAATGGAAAGAAACCAACAACAAGCTTCAACGTTTTAAACGATTGGGCGGTCATGCCATTTTTTTAGGATTGGACAATGCGGCCTGGTGGTATGCCCTGGCATTGCTTAGTTACGAAGTGAATGAAGGGGACGTTTCTGTTGTAGACTCAAATCATCAAACCCGGGCAGTCACCTGGAAAGAACTTGAAGCCTTTGTGTGCCATCATGTCAATGGTGAATTATATCATGCGTTCCAAAATCTGGAGGCCGCGCTGGCCGCACCGGCAACTGAAAAATTTACTGTTGTGGGATTACGTAAAAAACTTGCTGCATGAAAAAATAAAAAACCAGTGACATTTTCTGCTCGGAGACGCACAATTGTATGTCTCTACAAAAGGCAGTTTGTTCTCGAAGGATGCCAAATTAGGAATGCACGGCATCCTTCATATGATGATCATCCCCACAACAGCACCGGTCATACAAGTTGCCAGGGTTCCAGCAATGATTGAACGAAATCCCAGGTGAATTATTTCCTGTCTCCGCTTATCAGCAATTGTTCCCATTCCACCAATCATAATTCCTAAACTTCCAGGGTTGGCAAAGCCACACAGACCATAGGTCATGATAATCAGGCTTCTGGGTTGCAAGGTGTCTTTCGGCAGTTGGCTTAAATCGATGTATGCGATAAATTCGTTTAAAATGGTCTTTGATCCCATCAGTGCGCCGGCAACAGAGGCTTCACTCCAGGGTATTCCCATAAGCCATACAATGGGAGACATAATGATTCCCAGAACATGTTGAAGGGTAACAGGTTCGCCATTCATATCGGGCAGGATACCAAGAAATATATTCATCAGATGAACAATCGCGACAAGTGATATCAACATGGCAACAATATTAAGAAATAATTGAACGCCCTGAATGGTGCCATCGGTGATCGCATCCATTGAACTCATGGCATCACTCTTAATCACAATATCAGCAGATGTTACAGGTTGGGTTTCAGGGATCATGATTTTGGCAATTGTAATGGCAGCAGGCGCACTGATAATTGAGGCGATCAATAGATGCCCCAAAGCATCAGGAATAATTGTACTGAGAATACTTGCGTACAAAACCATTACTGTTCCGGCAATTGTGGCCATACCGCATGTCATTAGCGAAAACAATTCACTTCGTGTCAACTGATTCAGATAAGGACGAATTAAAACAGGTGCTTCAACCATCCCAACAAAAATATTGGCAGACAAACCAAAGCCTTCAGCGCCGCCTGTATTCATGACTTTTTGAAGGATCAAAGAGAATAAATTGACAATCCTGGGTAGAATATTCCAATAAAAAAGTAATGCAGATAGTGCACTGATTACAATTAATAGGGGAAGGGCACGAAATGCCAAAATAAAACTTGTTCCCGGAATTTTTTCTTCATAAGGCAGATCTGCGCCTCCCAAATACCCAAATACAACAGATGTTCCTGCAACAGTCGATTTTTCAAGGGCAACAACTAGCTTATTTAATGACAGAAAAAGAAACTTCAAAAAAGGAAGTTTCAATAGTAGAACAGCAATAAGAATTTGAATGATTACACCTTTGAGGACAAATGTGTAATTTACTTTTTTGCGATCTTCACTGATAATCCAGGCGATTGATAAAAAAATGATCATGCCAAGGATGCTCTGGCAGATTGGGTTCATTGTACTTTCCTTAACGTATTGTTGCAACTATGTTTTTTTAGATTCAAAGGGACTATTTATGATATCGAAGTATCTGAAAATAAGTTCCCCAATTTCATATTGATTGAGTGTAAGCAAAATTGTCGGTAAACAGAAACCAAGCCTATGAGTAAAACCAATGTCGGGGCGAACCTTGTGTTCGCCCTCCACACAATAACCGGAATCAAACCTATGTCTTTAATAAAATTGTATGGGGTTCGATCATTGGTTCGTTTCTGGTTATTGTTCGGAGGGCGAACATAAGGTTCGCCCCTACATTGGTTTTGCTCATAGGTTTGGTTTCAGTTTGACCTGCAGTTTTGGCTACACTCATATCATATCACCAGACCAAACTCATTATCTATTTGAAAAGAATTAATAATTTTTCGACCTGTCATCTCTATAAATTTATGCAAAACCTGCTCCTCTTTTCTTCGTATGTTTTCATGCCGTGTCATTGATTCAATATTTCCGGTGATTACAATTCTTTTTGCAGGAATATGATAAAGTTGTGTCAGTGACGATGGACTATGGCGACAAATAACCGGAATTAATTTTAACATGATTGCCAGGTCAAATTGGGAGGCTTGATCTAAAAAATCGGACCAGGTAATATCTTTTATATCCATGCATACCGGTTTCAAACGAATGGGGCGAATATGAGGGGCATATAGATTTAATACATCAATGGCTGACAAGTCTTTATCAATTGCAAAATAGGCTTTCAATGCCATACTGTTGTCAAACGGGTATGACAAAGGGTGAAGCCCGCAGCCAATATCAACAATCGTTTGCGGGGGATTAATACATTCAAACAATTGTCTATAGAATTCTTCAATATATGGCAGCCGCTCCTTTGATGAAACATGGCTGGCTAAGAGATCTGTCAATATCGTGCGCAGATGATCTGATTTTTTATGATCGACAGGAACATTTGCAAGACGTTGTTTTAGATGACTTTCATTTGCTGGGCTTTGATGATATTTGCGTAATTGATAATATATTGTCTTTTTGACATCCTTGATAAAACATTTGTATGCTTTTAAGCGCGAGATATTTACATTTTTATTTTCTTGAATTTTTTGGATCAGACGTGGATGGTGTCGGATGGTCTCATTGATATGTTTGCGTACAGGTTCTGGCCCAATTTTGTACCGGCTGCAGATGGACTTGATTTCTTGATCAATCAGTTCTTTGGGAAGAATGTTCATTATACCACCAATGATTGCCATGATTTTGTCAATGCACTATCAGGAAACCAGTATTCATGGTGCGCTAGAATTTGAGCGAGCATTTTATCCAATGTATTGTTTTCAATCGCCATGCTGATATCCTTGATGGTTTGGATAATTGTCCACAGATTATGACAGGTCAATAATATTTTATCGTCAAGAATGATTGATGGATTATCAAAGCGCTTACAATACTGACATGGACACTTATATTCCCCAGATTTTATTTTACCTTCATCCCTTGTGGCCCCATAGGGTGTCATATACCATCCCTGGCGGGCATAGTGTGCATATGATGATGAATCAAAAATATTGGCTCCAAGTGCCACCATAAATGGCAGCTCAACAGGATCGCCAGCACCATATACGTGTATGGGAATATCATCAGCGCACATCTGTCGGGCATCTTTTATGACTTGTCCGACAAATGCCAGATTATGGTTTCGATTGAAAAAAGGAACCAGACTTCCTAACGCAAGATAACGCACATTTAATCGCAAGAGTTCTTCTGTACTTATTTTTCTTAAGTCGTGATACTTTCCCCCCTGCTGTACACCAGCCAATGTTGCGTTTTCTAAAAGCCCCATCGCTTCTTCAATGCGAATTAACGTTCTGTCCCACTTTTTTTTTGCAATACGCCTGGATTCGCCAGGGCCACAGACCAAATCTAATGGGGAAACAATATCCGCGCCAATTTTTTCCTGAAATTTCACAATCGTTTTGTTTTTTAAATAAAGACTGCCCTGAAATCCTTGAAATGCACCAGAATCAGTCATCACAAGATTTGGAAAACCAACGTATTGATGAAGAGAATGTTCTTTTTCAAGGGTGTTTCTGATGGCTCTATTTTTATATAAAAAAAAGCCATTTACAATGCAGCCCTGAACATCAAATTCTTTAACCCACAAGTCCACTGAAAAAGGGGATTCAACCGGATGATAAACCGGTAAAAAAATAGGTAGCGGAAATGACTCACCTTTTCTGTTTTTTAGAACTGGCATACTGTGTTTATTCCTGGCTTTGGTGTTATAATCAATCTGATTATGAACAGGTTGCTGGTAGCTAAAAAATCCCCTGAGCTGAAAAGTAAAGAACGATATCATCGGCATTATCTTCAGGATTGACAGGAAAGGCAAGATCTGTAAAACAAGAAAAGTAATTATTATAAAAAAAACGCAACCCCAGACCATATCCGGTTAAAGATTTGGTTTGTGGGCCGATTTCCGGCTCACTGTTTAAACGTACCCACCCATGATCAACAAAAATGCCGCCTTGAATCAGTTTGGATAGGGGCTGTCCAAAATATTGTTTTTCAGAACTGGGGGAAAACATCCACTCCAGCGAAATATTCGCCCCCATATCCCCCAGATATGCAGAAGGTTGATGCCCTCGGACAGCCTCATATCCACCAATCGCCATCTGATCCAATGGAATTAAATCATCTGATGACCACTGACCACTCAGCCGAAATGCAAGCAGACTATAGCGTTTGATTTGCTGAAGGCGTGATCCTGTCAACGATATTTTTTGAAACGCTTTATTGGTTTTTTCTATTTTGGGTCCTTTATCCACAAAACTGATTTGATAAGTACATTGCCCATGCGTTTTACCAAAAAAATGATCCACCATATCAAGATCAATGGCGGCTTTAATAGAATTCAATTGATATCTCCCAATTGAAAACGATTGCATGGCAGTTGTTTCACTCAAGGTATGAAATATGCCGAGAGTTGCGTTTACCCGCATATCACGTTTAAGAACAATGGGATGTTTCATATCGACGCCATACATTTCTGTTTGACCATCAATGGATAAAACTGAGAATTCCTGACCAAGCTGAGAGCTGCTTTTGATAAATGAAAATTCAGCATATGTTCCATAATAGTTAATCGGAATGTCCAGATTCGCATATCCAATAAATAAATCAGAAGGATTATCTCCGGAAATGCCTTTTAAGAGCAATGTCATTCCACCGAAGGGATCGGTAATTTGACCCGACAGGCTGTACCGGTTTTGACTGATATTTTCAGCCCCATAGTTATTATAAGATAACTGAAACTGGTGCGCGGGCTGGTCAGTATTTTTCAGTACAATATCAACAGAACCTTGCTTTTCACCTTTTGTGAGCAGCAGCTCTGTTTTATTTTCAGGAAGATCATTGACCAAAAGGAGTCCTTTTTCAAGATGTTTTTCATGAATGACATAGTTTGTCTGGTCGATTTCAAAATACCCTTTAAGCAAGTGATCCGAATAATAGGTATTGCCTGTTACTTGTATTTTATCCAATATTCCCTCTGAGACCATCAATTTCAAAACCCCATCTTTTATATCTTGCTTGGGAATATAACATCGGGCCAAAAAGTATCCCTGTTCTTTGTACAAAAGTGTGATACGATCTGTCAGAAGCTGCATGTCTGCGAAATTGAGCATTGCATCTGGAAAATGTCGTGCCATAAAACTATCAAGCACGTTTTCCAGGATACTTGTTGAAATTACTGTGTTTCCCTGGATATCAAAGGATTGAATCTGCACACGCATGGGGGATTCATCCTGAGCCATGACAAGGGGTAAGGCAAACAACAGAATACACACAAAACAGGAAAATCCCTGAAAAATTGAAATCTTTATTTTATTCACGAAAAACTCCTCTCAATAATATCAGGCAGCTTCAAACGACAGGCTGCTGCAAAATCTTCTGGATAGTGTCCATTGATCCATCGTAATTGGGCCTCACTGAAAGCACCGGGAGATTCTGGCATTCTGGGTAAAAAGGCAATAATTAATCGTTGATCTGATGGCTCTGCACAAAAACGACTGGCATATTCGATATGGGTGACGAGTTGTGCATTAAGTGACGATAATATTTTTGCAGTAATAAATATTCCACGATCTAGTGATTCACGCATGTTGAGATCCGCCATGAGAATATTTCCTACAGCAGATGTGGGCATAATTTGAATTTCCCATTGTGATGTTTGGGCTTTGGGAACAAAAATCATTATATGCGTATCTGAATAAATTATCAGATCTTGTGGACCATTGACAGGATCATCCATTCTTTGATTGTTCTGTATTGCCTGAACATAAGCATCAAAAAAAGAACATCCAAAAGAATGTCTATAGTCTGTGATAAAATCTGCCACAAGATCACCGCAAGCATAACTGTTCATCGATAAGCCTGTTTCATTTGTTGGTATTCGTGAGGGGATCATGGCATATTGTTGATGAATTTGTTGATGCGATGCATGTAAGCGATAATGATTGGGTGCATAACCCGCACCAAAATTCCATCCCCAAAGATTACCATCAAATGAAAGATCCTCTGATGATTGTTTCAGTTGATCCAGGATTAATATACGTAGTTTCTCCAATTCATCCGCTGGAATGTGTTTTCGATGTGCATTGATGGGAATATGTAATTGTCTCGCGAGGTGAACATACGTGCGTTGATAATATAAATGACGCATGCCGGTCATATCATCCATTGTCAGGGTATCAATATCGTACCGAATGTTATCATCGGCCATGTTGGCGGCAAAATGTCCCCAAGGGATATAACTGTTTGCGCGCAGGTATTCATAAACATGACATTGCCTGCTTGAATATTCACCCACAATAGGGCTGATGCCCTGAGCTCCCGGGCGTAGCACCATCGCAAGTTTATAATGATCCGGTAGGTTTGGGTTATTTGCAAGGGCTTCAAAAAGAATGGGGTTATTAATGATGGGTCGGCCATTTGATGGTTGATATTTCAATCCTGTCGGTTGATTTTGATTGTCATAAGTAAACGCACAAGCATGCTTTGCCAGTTGAACTAGATCCCTTGAATCATCCGACTGTAATGCAATGGTTAATTGGATGGCTTCAGGTAATTGCGTGATCAGTTGAGAGGCTTTTTCATCAGGTATTTCTGTGAGATCAGCCCATTGAGAAAGATGTTGCGTCCATGAAAATTTAGGGACTGGCGTTAAAGAAATATCAGTAAGATGTCCTTTTTTTTTATCCGCCCATTGTTTTTTGATAAAAGTGGTCCCTTTAAATGGAAAAGCATTGGGAATTTCATAAATGACACCGGCTTCTTGGATACAAATATTATCTGCAGGATAATTGTCTTCATTGAACTGTGTGCGACCATCAGAATCATGTCCCAATGGCTGAATCATATCATTTTGTCTAAAATTATCTACGTCATACGATGGTTGATGTATCCCATAAATAAATTTACCTTTAGGGGATATGCAGGTTCTGATGGACATTGTTTCTCCCAAAACATTCAATTAACATAACGAAATGGTTTTATATAACATAATCGAATTTTAGATAAAGCACAACATTTAAATGTTAAATATTTCAAGCTTTTATTCAGTACTATTAACAAATCATCAGCGACCATATGTGTTGAAAAATTGTGATTGTTTTTCATTTCGTAAAGACATACGGCAGTGGGCCTCCGAGCGAAGAAAGGTATTTCATTCCTTTAAAATTGAGTACAAAAAAAACTGTATTAAAAATTAAGCGTCATCATCGTTATCAGCAGATTCATAATCATCAGAGGCACGTTTTCCCTCCAAGATAGAAAGCATGACATTCACATGGCTATTCAGATCCGCCGCCTGAGAAGAAAGCGAATCGCACGCACCTGCATTTTGTTGTGTAACATCTTCCATTTGAGATAGTGACGTATTGATTTGCTCAATCCCTTTGGTTTGCATATCAGATGCTTTTGCAATATCACTGACAAGTTTGGTTACTTCTATCGAGATGGTGTTTACTTCTGCAAAAGCATCACTCGTTCTGACAACAAGTTCATTACCTTCCTTTATTTTACTGACATTATGCTCAATAAATTTTTCAGTTGCTTTGGCAGCATCAGCTGAACGTTTTGCCAAAACCCGGACTTCATCAGCAACAACAGCAAATCCGCTTCCCGCCTCACCTGCTGTGGCAGCTTCTATGGATGCATTTAAGGACAAAATATTGGTTTGAAACGATATGTCATCAATGGTTTTAATCACCTTGACTGTTTCTTCACTGGTTTCAGAGATTTCTTGCATTGAATCGGTCAAGGCTGCCATGGCATCATTGGTTTTATCCATCAATTCATTGACTTTTTTCATTAATTCGTCAGCATGATTGGCATTATCATTATTCATTTTTGCCATTGAAGAGATTTGTTCCATTGATGAGGAGGTTTCTTCAAGACTGGATGCCTGCAAGTTTGCACCTTCTGAAATTTCCTTGCTGGCACTATTTAAGGATTCACTGCTTTTTGAAAGGTTTGTGGTTATTTCACCAAACTGATCTTGAACTTCACTAAATTCTTTGTTGCTGAATTTTTTAAGACCTTGAAAAATTTCTTTTATGGGGCCAGTAATAACACGTGTCAGGAAAAAAGATATAAAAATAGAAATGAGAATGCACGCCATTGTTCCAATGACAATCATCTGTTGGGCCAGCTTTGCAGATTGCGATGCCTGATCTTGACGTTCAATCATGCGAGAGTTTTCATCCATAATAAAGCCCGACAAAGTTTTTCGCACATTATTCATGATATTGCTACCTGTCCCCGCTTCTATGAGTGCTGTGACATCAGCCATATCCGAACGTTCCTTGTTTGCTTGCATTCGTTTCTTGATTTCAGGTTCGGCATCTTCTACGATCCATTTTGTAACAATATTTTTAATTTGATTAATACTCGCTTCTGTGTTTTCAATCACAAACGCATTATCGATAAAATCCAGCATCTCATAAATCGTATTTTGAAATTGATCTTTTTTCTTTTCAAGTACGTTGATAAATTTATCATTTCCAGTAATCAAGTAACCACGCAAGCTATTTTCCATCTGATCAATACATCGCCCGGCAAACATGATCTTTCTGCTTGCCCATTCGCTTCTATCGGTATCAAAGGCATCAAGTAAATCTTCGATATAAAATTCAATTTCATCCAATATTTTGAAACTTTCATTACTATCAATTTTGGCGATAATCATTTCAAATTCAGGATCATTGTTCGTAATGTTGCGACGTTTTTCTATAAGCGGGTTGGCATATTCATCCATCCATTTTGCAAGCAGTTGTTGCATATTTTCAAAAAACTCAGTCGATTCTTCACGATCGAATGTGGCTTCAATAATTTGATGAACAAATTTTTCATGTCGATAAAAGGCATCTTTTGCATTTTTGTATTTTAGCAAGAATTCATCTTTTCCAGTGATCAAAAAACCACGCATACCCGATTTCAAATTTTCGATATCAGTGGTGATCGTCATGATCAGATTGGTGCCACCCATATTTTCAGAATTAAGAAAATCAATATCCAGACTTTCCAAATAATTCGCAACATTATCAAGTTTCTGTTTTCCTATCCCTGATGCCAGCTTTTGTTTCACATATTGATCGTTTTCAATTGTGATTGCGACCTGACGACGTTTTGAGATTTCGGGTTGCGCAGCTTCATGATTCCATTTATCAATTAAATTTTCAATTTTTTGTAAACGTTCCACCTGTTTTGGGCTATCTTTAACCAGTTGGATTGACGTTTCAATTTTGTTATGGAGATTCTTGTTTCCATTGGTATAGGACTTAAGGAAAGCATCTTTTCCAGCAATCAAAAAACCACGCTCCCCACTTTCAAGGTCGCTAATAATTTTATCAATATCTTTTGCACTGCCCATGATACGATGGCTATAATCTACCCAGGCATTGGTTTCCAGTAGTTTATTAATATTGATCATGCAAACCCCCCCCAATATGATGACCAATATAAGCGGCGCACTACTGCCCAAAATCATTTTTGTTCCTAATCCCAAATGTCGAAACATGATTGCTCTCCCTTGAAAATTGCATTAGTTTATCGACGTTGATAAATTGTCAGTCTAATATGAAAAATGACCATCTGTCAATAATAAATAGATACAAGTTCATGATATTGAAAAGAAAGGGCATGATGAAAACGATATTTTAAATGAATCAGCTTTTGAGGTAAATCTAAGGAAGAAAAAGAACGACCAGACCAAGCTTTGCTATTCATTGTATTTTTTGTTATGGTAGAACCTTTTGGCCTTTTCCGGAGACTATTCGGTTCAGATGCAATGAAATTAAACGCATGGCAATCTGGGGATCAATCGTTTTTTATCGAAAGAAACCATTTGTATACAACAGAAGTTATTAAATGTCCTTACTGATCAGTGAGAGTTACTATCTTTCAAATTGGTAATTTAAACAAGGCAATAATTTTATGCATTTTCTAAAAGATTTATGATTTATTTGGTGTTTTAAAGGTACGCAAAAAATATTGGTTGCTGCCAATTGTTATCGTATTGCTCATGTTTGGCAGTCTGATCGTTCTAACAAGCGGAACAGCAGTTGCGCCGTTTATATTCACCTTATAAATGCATAAAATCATAGACGTCCCTTTTTTTTTACACTCAGATGAACTTACAAGGCATAAAATAAGATAAGATAAATGAAAATACAAAAAATGAATGAACCGATTTTTATATTTTTCTAACTGAGCATATGTTTGACGATGTTCGTTCTATTAATGCTAACAAGGATAATAGATTCATCCCCATTAACAGTGGAAGATGGCATTATTGAATACATTGGATAGACAATCTGAGCTTAATTTGCATAATATGTATATGTTATCACCTGATGGCAGCCCCTGGCGTAATTTTTTTAAAACAGGAAAATTCCATTATAAACAATTTCTTGATGCACAAAATTTGTTTAGAATAGGACTTTTAATCTATTTTTTAGTACTTCCATTATTCATGAAATGTGGTATTTGTACGATTTTTGTAATAGCGAAAAATTAGTTCCATAAAGGGTTCCCGGACAAAACTAAAACCGGGTTTAAGCGAATAACATAGCGCTCCACAGGACGCTAAAAACAAGCGCGTTATTAAGCAATTGACAAATTATTGGTTAAACAATGTTATCGTTTCAAAAGAATGCCCTTTTTCGCTTTTGCCGCCTGTGAGCTTAGCGTTATCAAGTACCACCTTCTTATGTTTTGATATTGTTATTGATTTTTGTTACATTTTTATTTGTGATAACAATAGAATTGAATACAACTATCAATTCATTGCACAGGAGTTTCGAGGAAAAACGCTGGAAATTTTTGGTGTCCAATCAGCAAATATCGTCGATGTATTTACATTTGAGCCTGTTGAAATCCGAATAAAGACAGGCAGATTGGATTTGATATTCAGGAATGAATCAGGGGCATATTTTCTCATTGAAGGATAGTCCGACTTTTTGGGAGTGCGCCCATTATAAATTTTATTATTGATAATATATGGACAATTATTATATATTTTAGATGTTATTAACAATATATTAGCATTAAAGAGACACTGATGAAATTTTTTTTAAAAACACCTGAAGAAAGTGCAAATGAGCTGGCAATACGTTTGAAACAATTAAGGCTTTCAAAAAAATGGAAACGATCCACGCTTTCTAAACGTTCTGGTGTCAGCGAAGCATCTTTAAGGCGGTTTGAAAGTACAGGTAAAGTATCTTTAAACAATTTTTTAAGGCTGATGTTCACACTTGATCGGCTTGATGAAATGGATAAAATTCTTCAACCTGAAACAGCTCAATCCATTCAAGAACTAGAAAAAATGAACCAAAAATTAGCCCAAAGGGGGTCTGTTTGAAAAAACTTGATGTATATTTACGCCGAACATCTGAAAAAAAATGTATTGTAGGGCAGCTGGCACAATTAAAAAATACAGTTTTTTTTGAATATCATCCCGAATTTCTGGCCAATCCCTATTATTTATCACCTTTCAAGTTATCGCCAGAAAAAAAATTTCACGAACATAAAGACACTGAATTTGGCCCAATTTTTGGTTTATTTGATGATTCACTTCCAGACGGCTGGGGCTTATTACTAATGGACAAATATTTGAAAAACAAAGGAATCGTTCTTTCTGAAATATCTGTTCTTGATCGCCTGGCATTTTTGGGATCATCAACTATGGGTGCACTGACTTATGAACCCCCTTTAGAAAGGTTTCCTGACGAAGAATCAATTTTTGATATTGGAAGACTGGCAGAACATTCAAATAAAATTATTAAGGGTGAGACCGATATTGTTATCCCACAATTAATTCAAGCAGGCGGAAGTCCTGGAGGCGCACGCCCTAAAATTCTGGTTGGTGTATACCAGGATCATATCATTTCAGGGGAAAATGATCTTCCTGACAATTATGAACATTGGATCATCAAATTTACTTCAAAGAATGACAGACGCGATTCAGGACTTGTAGAATATGCATATTCACTGATGGCCAAAGCCGCTGACATTGAAATGACCGAAACAAAAATATTTAAAACCAGAACAGACCAGTTTTTTGGAATCAAACGATTTGATCGCAAAGGAAATGAACGTTTTCATGTTCATACCTTTGGAAATTTAATTCATGCCAATTTCAGGATTCCATCATGTGATTATGAACAATTTCTCAAAGTAATCAAAATATTAACTGGCAACCATGAAGATGTAAAGCGCGGATTTACCCGGATGATATTTAATGTTCTTGCAAATAATCGTGATGATCATGTGAAAAATTTTGCGTTTATGATGTCAGATAATGGAGAGTGGCGATTGTCCCCTGCCTACGATATAACATTCTCCCCAGGTCCTGGCGGCGAACACTCCATGACAATAATGAATGAGGGGAAATCTCCCAAAAAAAAAGATATTCAAGCACTTGGAAAACAAGCGGCATTAAGTTCAAAAGAAATCAATAGTGCTATCGATAAGGTGATGAATGCTGTACAAAAATGGCCTGCATTTGCACAATCAGTCGGTGTTCTTAGCAGTAGCGAAAAGGAAATACAATCATTTATCACGCGTAACATTAAAACATTATTTTATAAATGAAATG
>Ga0272440_1001966_pt1 | contig 16348 bp, 11 predicted proteins | sample SSMMMBAug17_FD_192440 | JGI IMG/M metagenome (GOLD analysis project Ga0272440, IMG submission 192440) | Marine sediment archaeal communities from Little Sippewissett salt marsh, Falmouth, MA, United States - SSM-MMB-Aug17 | ecosystem: Environmental > Aquatic > Marine > Wetlands > Sediment ... | reverse complement strand
CTGATATCCCTTTTTAGAGAAATGTATTTAAATAAAAAACTATACGTCCTTCATGGACTGGCTTTGGTTGGCGTTCGTGCTGTTTTAGGTGTTGAAAATAAAAGTGGATCACCTTTTAATGTTCAGCGGTCATTACATTTAGAAAATTTATCTTTTGATGAAGTCAACAACATGTTTGATCAGTATCAAACAGAAAGCAATCAAAAGATTGAACCAGATGTAATTGAAAAACTGTATGAAAAGACACAGGGACAGCCAGGCCTTATTGGATGGTTTGGTGAACTCTTAACTGAAAAATTTAATCTAAAACCAACTAAAACAATTGATATTAAAATTTGGAATCGTGTTTTTCTAAATGCATGTGAAATTGAACATAATAACACTGTTCGAAATATGATTACAAAAGCCAGAAACGAATACAAATCACATGTCATTAATTTATTTATTGATGCAAATATTAAATTTTCATTTGATTATGATTGGTGTAATTATATGTATATGCATGGTATCATGACATATGATTATATTCAAGAAATGCAAAGTCATTATTATGTCTGTCGATTTTCTTCACCTTTTATACAAATTCGTCTCTATAATGCACTTATCGGTGAAATCAAAGAAATGCAAGAACGTTCAATCCTTGCCCTTGATCCTCTTGATACCTTAGATGATGTCTTTAAAGGCTCTGAATTAAATATTCCAACGCTATTAAAGCGATACATTAATTTTCTTAAACGATTGAAAGAAAGTGGAGAAAATCCCTGGGCTAATCAACCCAGAAGAAAATCAGATTTTCACTTAACCGAAGCTGTTGGACACTTTCATTTATATTATTGGTTAAGCATGGCTTTAAGAAAAAGATGTACAATCAGCCCTGAATTTCCAACAGGAAATGGCAAAGTTGACTTGCATTTATTAAGCAAAGATAAGCAAAAAGGTTTGATCGAAGTTAAAAGCTTTGTCAATGCATATGAAGTAAATGATGCAATTACACAGGCTGCAAAATATGCAAAAAAAACTGGTCATAAATCAATTACTATTGCCATGTTTGCACCATTTACAGATGAACACGTTTTAACTAAATTATCTGTAACAGAACATATTGATAATATAACTGTCAATGTAGTAGCCATTGGACAAGCTTAGTTATAATAAGCATATTCAATTGTTTGAGGAAAAATGAAATGATAAAATTTTGGAATAACTTAAAAAATGGCCGATCACAGGAGATAATGGTATGACTGATAAAAAGCAGAAAATTAAACCCAAAGTACGCGATGCAATTATTCAGTCCCTTCGAGCAGGCGTTGTGCCAAGAACAGGCCATAAACACATCCAGGTGGGTCGTGTAAATGAAGTGCAAGCCCTTGTTAAGGATGTTGAACGTATTGCAGAAAATGGTTCTGGCATTCGATTTATTATTGGTGAGTTTGGATCAGGTAAGACATTTTTTCTGTATCTAATTCGATCCATAGCACTTGAAAAAAAGCTGGTGACCACTCATGCGGATTTAAACCCAGATAGAAGACTTCATGCAACAAAAGGACAGGCTCGTTCTCTGTATCAAGAACTGATGCGTAATATTGCCACACGTTCAAAACCCGATGGAGAAGCATTATCAAACGTTGTTGAAAGATTTGTCACATCAGCACTCCAACAATCAAAAAAAACTGGTGCTTCTCCTGAAAATATCATTCGGGAAAAACTTCAAAACTTATCTGAGTTAGTCGGTGGATACGATTTTGCTGAAGTAGTAGAATCATATTGGCGAGGCTATGACTCTGGTGATGAAGAACTAAGAACAAACGCCATCCGATGGCTTCGTGGAGAATTTTCAACAAAAACCGATGCTCGCTTAGCCTTAGGTGTAAGAACTATTATTAATGATTCAAATGTCTATGATCATCTGAAATTATTTGCACGATTTGTACGTCTGTCAGGTTTTAGTGGACTTTTGATTTGTCTGGATGAATTGGTTAACTTATACAAATTATCAAATACAAGAGCCAGAAATTCAAATTATGAACAAATTTTAAGAATTTTAAACGACTCTCTTCAAGGAACAGCCAATGCTTTAGGTTTTTTAATGGGTGGAACCCCAGAATTTTTAATGGACACACGAAAAGGTTTATATAGCTATCCTGCATTACAATCTCGTTTAAGCGAAAATACATTTGCTGGAAATGGTTTGATAGACTTATCTGGTCCTGTTATTCGTCTGGCAAATCTTATGCCTGAAGATATATATGTTCTCCTTGGTAAACTTCGCCATATTCAATCCTTTGGAGATGAAAATAATTATTTGATTCCTGATGATGGAATTAAAGCGTTTATGGCCCATTGCTCAAAAAAAATCGGAGATGCATATTTTCGAACCCCAAGAAATACAATAACTGCATTTTTAAATCTCATGGCTGTATTAGAACAGAACCCACAAGTTAAATGGAATGACCTTATCGAAGGCATTCAAATTCAAACTGAAAGTCCTGATTCAAACCTGTTATCGGAAAATGAATCATCTATGCTTACAGAGGATTCAGAAGATGACGAACTTACATCATTCATACTCTAAACAAAAAGTCTCAAATGCTTTTGAACTGTTACATCCAACAGTTCAAAAATGGATATGGCAGCAAAGTTGGGATGAGCTTCATGATATCCAGGAAGTTGCAATAAAATTTATTCTTAAAAATGATGATGATATTATCATCTCAGCAGCAACTGCAAAAGGAAAGACTGAAGCTGCTTTTTTGCCAATTTGTTCAACTTTATCTCAGAGGCAATTTAACAGTGTATCTGCCTTATATATCAGCCCTTTAAAAGCACTGATTAATGATCAATTTTTTCGTCTTGAATTTTTATGCAAAGATCTGGAAATACCTGTTCACAGATGGCATGGCGATATAGCTTCACACAAAAAAAGAAAACTGATTGATCATCCATCGGGAATTTTATTGATTACACCAGAATCACTTGAAGCCTTTTTTGTTGTACATGGGACAAAACTGACCAAAATTTTCAAAGATTTGTCCTATGTGATCATAGATGAACTTCATTCGTTTATAGGTGATGAACGTGGCAAACAACTTCAATCTTTACTTCACCGCCTTGAAATTGTTCTAAAAAAACGAATTCAACGCATTGCACTCAGTGCAACATTAGGCGATATGTCCATTGCTGCTGAATTTTTAAGAAAAAATGGGGCAAAGGAAGCCATACTAATAGAATCAAAAGATGGAGAACAAGAAATAAGGCTTCAGCTTCGAGGATATGTTGTCACTAAACCAAATATGGATCAAAACGATAATTCCAATGATGAAGAAATCGAAACAAGTACAGGTGATTATATTTCCATTGCAAACCATTTGTTTAACAATCTTCGCGGAGCAGATAATCTTATTTTTTGTAACAGTCGTCAGGAAGTTGAACGATACGCAGACCTTTTGCGAAGGTTCTGCATAAGAAAAAAATTACCCAATGAATTTTTCCCACATCATGGATGCATTTCAAAAGAGCTTAGAGAAGATATTGAAGACAAACTTAAAATAAAATCTATGCCTATCAATGTTATTTGTACATCTACCCTTGAAATGGGAATTGATATTGGAAGTGTTACATCTATCGCACAAATTGGCGTACCTCATACAGTGGCATCCATTCGTCAAAGGTTAGGCCGCTCAGGAAGACGAGGAGAACCCGCCATTTTAAGAATGTACATTCAAGAAGAAGAGTTGTCAGATAAATTGACTATCCAGGATAACCTGCGTCCACACCTGATACAATCCATTGCTATGATTAACTTATTGATTAATAAATGGTACGAACCTCCAGAAATTAGTGCATTACATTTATCTACTCTGATACAACAAACACTTTCAATGATTGCACAATATGGTGGGATATCAGCTATTAACGCCTGGAATTGTTTGTGTAAAACTGGTCCTTTTGGAAAGGTAACTCAAAAAATGTTTGCCCGCTTACTTCAAGGTCTGGGAAAAAGCAAAATCATTACACAAACTACTGAAGGCTTACTATTATTGGATATTAAAGGAGAACGTCTGGTTAATCACTACAGTTTTTTTGCTGCTTTTTCAACACCTGAAGAATATATCCTTTATGACAAGGGTAAACGATTGGGTACACTTCCAGTTCATTATCCATTGGTTGAAGGAATGTTTATTATTTTTGCTGGCAGACGATGGCTTATTATTTTTGTGGATATTCAAAAAAAAATCATACAGCTAACACCAGCTAAAGGTGGACAGCCTCCAAGATTTATAGGTAGTGGTGGGCAAATTCATGATATCATTCGAAAAGAAATGAAACGCGTTTATACATCAATAAATATTCCCATCTATCTGAATAAAAAAGCGCAGACCCTGCTAAATGAAGGTCGAAAATTCTTTTTTGATTATGGATTGGCAGAAACATCAGTGATAAAAGATGGAAAAAACAGCTTGCTTTTTATCTGGAGGGGCGATTGTGTTATTAATACACTTGTTCTACTGTTAAAATATTTAGACCTGGACGTTACCAGAGATGACCTGGCAATTTGCGTTTCAGACTGCTCTCCTGAAGAATTAATAAACACTTTAAAGCAGATTGTTAAGGATTGTCCTTGTGATGAATTTACTTTAGCATCTATTGTAAAAAATAAATTGTCAGAAAAATATGATCAATTCATTCCAGATAGTTTGCTTTGTGAAGACTATGCTTCCAAATTTCTTAATATTGATGTTACATTAAATGCTTTGCAGGATTGCCTTTAAGGATTTGATCATCGCTTCGGTCATTATTAAAGCTTTTATCTGAAAATTTCATCGTATGTGTTAATATTTTAAGCGGCAAAACGTGAAAAAACTCACGTTATTAAGACAAAAAACGTGGATTTATTCACATGATAGATTATACTCATTGAAAATTGACTTTTTATTTTCTAATAAACTAATACAAAATTGTATTATGGAACTTTTTTTTTGCTATTTATAGATTGTAATGTTATTAAAATTAGATTTTATGAAATAATTATTATAGTTTATCATAAAAATATCAAAGGAGAAAAAATATGGGAAATACATCATTAAACAGACGTGATTTTTTAAAACTATCTGCACTTTCATCAGCATCTTTTGTTGCAGGCTGTGCTGTTAATCCTGTTACAGGAAAAATGCAATTAATGCTTGTTTCTGAACAACAGGAAATTCAAATAGATAAACAACATTCACCTCATCAATTTTCAGCAGATTATGGTTTTATCCAGGATAAAGGAATTCAGAACTATGTCAGCAATGTAGGACAGCAAATAGCAAAAAATACACATCGTTCCCATATGCCTTATGCCTTTCACTGCGTAAATGCTACTTATGTAAATGCTTATGCTTTTCCAGGTGGAAGCATTGCAGCAACTCGTGGTATTTTATTAAGCCTGGAAAATGAAGCTGAACTTGCGGCACTTATGGGACATGAACTGGGACATGTTAATGCTCGCCATTCAGCAGAACAACTTACATCAGGTAAGATAACATCAGCAATTGTAACAGGAGCATCTGCATGGGCTCAAAGTAAAGATAAGACTTATGGTGTATTGGTATCTGGCTTAGGAGCTCTTGGTTCTGGATTATTGCTTTCTAAATATAGCAGAGATAATGAACGTGAAGCTGATGCTTTGGGAATGGATTACATGGTTAAAACAAATTATTCTCCAAATGGCTTTATTGGGCTTATGGATATGCTTAATAATTTATCAAGTCGGAAACCAGGGCTAATTGAAGTCATGTTTTCTTCACATCCCATGAGTGACGAACGTTATGCAAATGCAAAAGAACGTCTTAACAATAAATATGCAGATAAAAAGAATAAATCCTTATATCGGGAAAGATATATGGATAATATGAAAAGTTTAAGAAAAATACAACCTGCTATTGCAAATATCCAAAATGCTGAAATGAGTATTGCTAAAAAAAGTTTTTCAGATGCTGAGTCATATCTTAAAAAAGCATTAAAAATTGCACCTGGTGATTATAGTGCTCTTATGGTTATGTCAAAATGTCATTTAGCTCAGAAAGATTTTAATAAAGCCAGGAGCTATGCTCAAAAAGCAAATAATATATATCCATCAGAAGCACAATCCTCTCACATTTTAGGAATGGCAAATATTGGTTTAAAACGCTATGATTATGCTCTTAACAATTTCCAGCAGTATGAAAAAATTCTGCCTGGAAACCCCAACACTATTTATTATAAAGGTTTTGCACTGGAAAAAACTGGTAATAAAGAATTAGCTGCAAATGCTTACACTAAATTTCTCAAGCAAGTAAAGCAAGGAGATCAGGCAAAACATGCTTTCAATAAATTATCAAACTGGGGGTATATAAAAAAATGAGAATTTTTAATAAAAGGTATTACAATGGTTGAAAATTTACATAATAAACCCTCTGTTTTAATTGTAGATGATTCCGCAACAAACAGATTTCTCTTAAAAGCACAACTAGAAGATCAGTACAAAATTTATTCAGCAGAAAATGGTGAAGAGGCCATTATGATAGCTATATCTCCATCAACAAAACCAGACATTGTTTTGTTAGATATTGTTATGCCAGAAATTGATGGATATCAGGTATGTTCAATTCTAAAACAAAATTCAGATACAAAGGAAATACCAGTAATTTTTATTACATCACTTGATGAGGTTGAAAAAGAAACATATGGCCTTAGGATGGGTGCAGCTGATTATATCACAAGACCTTTTAATATTGAAATTGTTAAATCCAGAATAAAAGTTCATCTCGACTTGAAACGTAATAATGATCAATTAAAATCTCTTGTTCAACAAATGAAAGATAAGGAAAAATATCTTGAGACAATAATGTCTACAATTCAAAATGGTTTAATCATAAGTGACCCAAATACACGGAGCATTATTGATGTAAACCCTTTTTTATGTGATATGGTGGGATGCAAACGAGAGGAATTGATTGGTAAGGACTATTATGATTTTTTAGGTGCAGGAGAAAAACAAGACAGTGAAGAATCATGCAATTCATATGTTGACCATAGTCTGCTAAAAACAGTCACAAATGAAATTATTCATACACGTAGATGGTTTAAAAAAGCAAATATTAGTGATAAAAAAATTATTGTGCAAAGCATTTCTGATATTACAAATATTAAAGAATTGCTTAAACAGCAAGATATTAATATTTTTCAAGCAAAACGCACAATGAATGTAATTCATAACAAACCTGAAAGGAATATTTATTTAAATAATAATTTAAATTTATTTGTTAATTATTGCTTTTCACCTTGTAATATTGAAGGAGGGGATCATTTTTTTGTAAAGTCAATCAAATTAAAATCTGAAGATAAAAAACAAACATTTATAAGTATAAAAGATCAATCTGGTCATCAGGTAGGATGTGTTTTAAGAAGTATTTCTACAGACCTTCTTCATAATGCTGTAATTCATAATTATACTTCTCTTCCTCAAAATAAGATGATAACTCAATTAAACAATGAAATTTCAAAATCAAAGGTTTTTGCTCTTGATGAATTTTTTACTTCAATAAATCTACAGATAGATCATGAAAAATTACAACTAAATATTGTTTCTACAGGCCATCCTCCATTTTTCAGAATTCGTAACCAGGAAGTTTCAATCTTGGGAAGGCCTGGTGATCCTGGTACAAACCTTCCAATCCCAATGCCAGATTTCAACTATGAAAGCGGTACTTATGAAATTCTTCCAGGAGATAAATTTATATTGTTTACTGATGGTCTAACAGATCTTCCACTTAAATCAGGCTCTCCTGAAATAAAAATAAAAGATCTTCAATCTCAACTTAAAGAAATTATTCATAAAGATTCTAATTTAAGCATTACAAATATTGTTCAAAAATTTTTAGAATGGGTTACAATAAAATCAAATAATCGATTTTTTCCAGAAACAAAGGCTGATGGAACCACACATTTTGTAAATAAAACAGGTGATGATGTTACTATAATTTGGATGGAAGTAGAATCTTCGGAAAATCAGACAGAGTATAAATTTAACCCTAAAAATGCCAATGAATTGGATGAAATTATTGATTCTTTTTTTCACGATGTAATCCATGAATGTCAGGCTGGAGGTTATCAGGTTTCTCCAGTTATGTTTAGAACAGCTTTGACAGAAATGTTGCTAAATGCATGGAAGCATGGCAATAATGAAAATTCAGATCTTTCTATAACTGTCCGAGTTCGTTATGCTAATGATCTTCATTTGGAAGTTATTGATGAAGGAAATGGTTTTGATTATAAAAATTTACCTGATCCTACTGAACCTCAAAATATTTTAAAAACATCTGGCCGTGGAATATTCATGACACGCTATGCAGCTAATGAAGTATTTTGGAAAGATGCTGGTAGACATATTATAGCTGTATTTAAACACGAATCAGACCCTTCAAATAGGGAAGTTGCATATCAAAATGATATTCACTTGTGGTTATAATTATGAAGAGTGCAATACAAATGCAAAATAGTTTATCAATATATAAATAGCTGTATTCTACTTTTTCACCTTTGAACAAAAGGAAATTTTCCCTGTTCAATAGCGCTTAAAATCTTTTCTTTTGATGGGTTCCTGGTTATTGCGTATTTAAAAGCTTTCTGATTGGCCTGTGGAGCGCTTCGACCAAAATAATCAAGCTTGTGGCGAATTTGATGAATTTGATCAAATAAAGATGAGTTGTCCAGAGAATTATCTGATAAGCTTTGATTATATAGCTTAATAATATCATCTCTAATTTCAATATACAAATCACCAGCAATTTTATGCGTATTGGCAAGAAAACCATCATCACGATAAAGAATTAAACTCGCCATAAAAGTGTTAAAAAAGCTTAGACAAAAAATAATAAATTTTACTGCTGCTGGATTTTCATTTATCAAAAGATGATATTCCCCTATGAGCGATACTATTCCTGCGGTTGATAGGGCCGATAAAAATATATTGGTTAAGCCTAAAAACTTTTTCATTTTGAGCATTTGTTCAGCGATATAAAAATGAATAGTTTTAGAAATTTGTGCGCGAAAAAAGATATCCGCTATGTTGGTTGCAATATTGTCTTTTTTTTCATTATTTTGATTAAAAGTATCACTTGACATAAAAAATTCTCCTATTTAGAGATTTTTTTTAAGGAAACCATTTGTAGAGACAAGGAATGCCTTGTCTCCACAAAAGTAATAAAAGTAAAAAAATTGGTGATTTACATTAAATTTAGTAAAAACAGATTATTTTATAAAGTCCGAATGAACTAAACCATATCCATGTTCACCATGCAAGGATTGATCAAGTCCTTCAATTTCACTTTGTTTATCAATTCTAAATCCGAGTGTTTTATCAACAATAAAAAATATGATTAATGTCCCAATTATAGACAAGGTGACTGTTGCAAGCATACCTGTTAATTGAACAACAAATTGATTTATTACTGTCCAGCTTCCATTTGCAGCTTCCGCAGCATTTTGCATCCAGCTTTCTCTAATAAAAAAACTTAATAATAATACACCTAATCCACTCCCAACTCCATGTATACCAAAACAGTCAAGGCTGTCATCATAGCCTAATTTTGTTTTAAACACCAATGCATAATAGCATGCTATTGCAGAAATAGAACCAAGAATCATAGCCCCAACAGGCTTAACAACACCTGCGGCAGGTGTTATTACTACCAGACCAGCAAGAATACCTGAAACAAACCCCAAAGACGTAGCTTTGCGATATATGTATGCTTCAATAACAACCCATGTTAAAGCACCGCTTGCAGCTGACAGTTGTGTCATTGTAAGAGCTCTGGCTGTGTCAAGTCCACTCTGAACTGTAGAGCCAGCATTAAAACCAAACCAGCCAACCCAAAGAAGTCCTGCGCCCATCAATGTCATGACCAGATTATTAGGAAGCATAGGAGTTTTTGGATATCCATGCCTTTTTCCTAACATAATAGCAATAACAAGAGCACTTACACCAGCAGAAACGTGTATTACCAATCCACCAGCAAGATCAATTACACCCGATGCTCCACTATTAAATAACCATCCATCTGAAGCCCATACCCAATGGCATAATGGGCAATAAATCAACAAAAACCATAGTGTTATAAATAAAGTGTAACTTTTAAAGTAAACTCTTTCTGCCAGAGCACCGCTTATTAATGCAGGTGTTATTATAGCAAATTTTCCTTGAAACATTGCAAGGACATATTCTGGAACTCCATCTACTATACTATCATCAATCCCTTTTAATAAAAAATAATCACTATTCCAACCAATAAAACCACCCAAAATGCTTTTTCCAAAAGTTAATGAATATCCACAAACTGCCCATAAAACACCAATAATAGCCATTGCGACAAAACTGTGCATCATCGTGCTTAATACATTTTTAGTTCTCACCAATCCACCATAGAACATTGCAAGCCCTGGTACCATAAGGAGAACTAATGCTGTGGATGTTAGCATCCAGCATGTTGTTCCTGTATCTATATTATTGTTTTGTGAAGCAAAAAGGGCTTTTGTACAACTTAATATAATAATTAAGCTAAATAAAAATGATTTAAAATTTTTTTTCATTTTTTAATTCTCCTTCTATTATATAGCATCTGTTCCTGTTTCAGATGTTCGAACTCTAATAGCCTGGTCTACTGTTGAAATAAATATTTTGCCGTCTCCTAAAGTTCCTGTTTTTGCAGATTTCAAAATTGTATCAATAATATTGTCAGCCATTTCATCTGTTGATACGATTTCAACTTTTACTTTGGGAACAAAATCAACTACGTATTCTGCTCCGCGGTAAATTTCCTTATGCCCCTTTTGCCGGCCATAACCTTTAACCTCTGAAATTGTCATACCTTGTATTCCAATTTCATTTAAAGCTTCTTTTACGTCATCAAGCTTGAATGGCTTAATAATAGCTTCAATTTTTTTCATTTTTTAAACTCCTTATAAAATTATAGTATAAATTAATGAACAGTGTTAAACCTTGAGCAAAGCTTATGCCATCTTATAATAAATTGTATATATCTATTTATTTAAATACTTTATAGAAAATACTTTAATAAGGATCATAAAAAAAATATACAAAATTGTAATTAATACAAATGTAATGATACAAAATTGAACTATTAACTTTTTTCATAATATTTACAAGCCATTAGTAAATAATATTTTTTTTGGAATTGAAGCTTTATAAAAAAAACTATATGATTACAAATTATGCCAACAGTAACAATATATCAAAGCAATAAAACAGAAAAACTACTGGATAAACTTACCGAAATTATTAACACTCCTCTATCCAACCCCCTTGCTCCAGAAACAATTATAGTGCAAAGCAAAGGGATGGAGCGATGGATATCATTGCGGCTTGCAGAGCGTCTTGAATGTTGTGCAAACATTGAATTTCCATTTCCAAATGGTTTTGTGAGGTTTATATTTGACAAACTTTTATCAGATCTTGATCAATCTTTTGATAATGAAAAACCTGGTGAATTTGATGTTGATGTGATGACCTGGAAACTCATGAGTTGTATACCTGAACACCTGGATAATATTGCCTTTACTCCCCTGGCGCATTATCTAACAGAAGATACAATACTGGATCTTAAAAAACTTCAACTTTGTGAACGTATTGCTGATACTTTTGATCAATATATTATTTTCAGACCAGAAATGATAGATTCATGGGAAAAAGGTAAGGATAATCATTGGCAAGCAATTTTGTGGCGAGCTTTATCAGAAAATGTTTCAGACTTTCATAATGCTAAACTGAGTAAAATAGTAATGAAACGTTTATTTGAATCTAATAATAAGTGTAAGCCTTTTAAAGAAAGAGTTTTTGTTTTTGGGATATCTGCAATTCCCAAGTTTCATACTCAAATATTAATTGGTCTTTCAAAAATATGTGATGTTCATATTTTTTTGTTAAATCCAAGTCAGGAATATTGGGGTGAAATTCGATCCAAAAAAGAAATTGCCAGAATGCAATTTAAAACATCCAATGACACTGAAGAAGAACTATATCTGGAGGAAGGACACACTTTGCTTGCCTCTATGGGTAAGCTGGGTAAAGATTTTTTTAATATAATATATGAATTTATGGATAATCATAATATTCAAATGGACTTTCAAGATTGCTTTGAGCCTGTTGCTGTAAACAATTTACTAACATCTGTTCAATCACAAATGTTAAATTTAAATTCTGAGATGAATAAATCAACTATTCATGTTGAGCCTGAGGATCAATCAATAGCAGTACATTCCTGTCATAGCCCCATGCGCGAAGTTGAAATTCTTTATGATCAGCTTCTTAATATGTTTGAAAAAGATTCTTCTTTATCACCACGTGATGTTATAGTTATGACACCTGATATTGAAACTTATGCTCCAATTATTCAAGCTGTTTTTGATAATCCAGATCACAATACTTCAATTCCATATTCCATAACTGATAGGAACCGAAGAAAAGAAAGTCAAATTATTGATGCTTTTTTGATGATATTGGATTTACCTGGAAGTCGTATGGAAGCCGGGCAATTACTATCTATTTTAGAATGTCCAGCTGTTGCACGAAAGTTTAATATTTCTTCTTCTGACATGCCTCTTATCACTCATTGGGTCGAAGAAACAAGAGTTCGATGGGGAGAATCAGGAGAATATCGTGAACAATTTGGAATGAAACCATATTCAGAAAATACCTGGCAATACGCCCTTGATCGTTTACTTCTTGGATATGCCATGCCAGGAGAAAAAGGCCATCCTTTTTGCGATATTTTACCATATGATGCTATCGAAGGTCAGACTACATCTTTACTTGGTTATTTTGTAAACTGGGCAAACACTTTATTTAATACAGTAAAAAAACTTAATACTACAAAAACTATTTTAGAATGGGTTAATATTTTTAATAAACTTATAGACGATTGTTTTTTACCTCAAGACATAGAAGACATTCAAATAATATCTATTCGAGATATTCTTTACAGACTGGAACAAATTGCAAAAAATTCAATGCAAAAAGATAATAAATATAGTCTGGATGATATGCCTATAAGTTTTTCTGCAATAAAATGGTACCTTTCTCATAAACTTGAAAAGCCACGTTCTCATATGGGATTCTTATCAGGCTATGTAACATGCTGTGCAATGCTACCTATGAGGGCAATTCCATTTAAAATTATCTGTATGATAGGCTTAAACGACTCTACTTATCCCCGGTCTGATAGAAGTCCAAATTTTGATTTAATTGCTCAAAATCCAAAAATGGGAGACAGATCAAATAGAAATGATGATCGTTATATTTTTCTTGAAGCCCTTATCTCTGCCAGAAAAAGATTATATATGAGTTATATAGGTCAAAGCATTACTGATAATTCTTTGCGCCCTCCATCGGTGTTGATAAGTGAACTTCTTGACTACCTGGATGATAATTTTATATTTTCAAAAGGAAATTCAAGAGAAAGCCTTATAACATATCATAAATTACAAGCTTTCCATCCTGATTACTACAATGAAAATGGCATGCTCTTTAGTTACTCATCTGATAATTGCAATGCATCCAAAGAATTATTAAACAAATCCAGCAAAAATGAAAAGTCTTTCTGGTCCAAAACAATTCCTGAAGTAAAAGAGAAAATAATCTCTCTAACTGAATTAATTACTTTTTTTAGAAATCCAATAAAATATTTTTTTAATTATCACCTGGGATTGGTTTTATACGACAGAGTTAAAACTTTAGAAAGACGCGAACCTTTTAGTATTGATATACTTGATAAATATGGACTAAAAAATGATTTATTGGAAACTATATTAGGTAATAAAGATCCATATTCTTTCCTAAACCAGGTCAAGGCCAGGGGATTTTTACCACTTGGTGAAGTTGGTCGTGTAACTTATATTGAAGTAATTGAAGAACTAAACTTGATGTCAAAAAAAATACAGCACTTAATAAAAGATCCTTTGCCAGATGTTAAAATAGATTTAAAAATAAGTGGATATCAAATAATAGGTAGTATTCAAAATTGCTTTAAAGAAGGGCTAATTTTTTATCGCCCTACAAAAGCAAAGCCAAAAGATTATATAGATTGTTGGTTAAATAATCTTGTGTTTAACGCTCAGGAAGGATTTAACTGCCCACCAACATGGTTTGTTGGAAATGATAAAGCTTATCACTTTTTACCAGCATTAAAAAGTAAGCAATTACTTTTAGAATTAATATCTATTTATAATGAGGGCTTAAATAAACCTGTTAATTTTTTTCCTGAAACATCCTATGCTTTTGCTAATGCAATTTTTAAAGGAAAAACTGAAAAAAAAGCTATTGAAAAAGCAAAGCAAGTATGGGCACCAAATAAGTACCAAAAAAATTTAAGTGATTCAGAAAATCTTTATCATGATCGTTATTTTCAAGAAAATATTCCTCTTGATTCATCATTTATATCCCTTGCAAAAACAATCATTATGCCTTTATTAGAACATATGCAAGACTGCAAACTATAATATCGAAGTTTATCCTGATTCACATTTTAAAAATTAATTGCAAAAGTTAATTAAGAATGCCATGGTAATAATAAAAATACTTGCAGGAGTTGAAACATGAAACACTATTTTTTATATCATTAATGGCTTTGATCATGTGGGATAGACGAAACGCCTTAAAACCAATATATGATCAGTTCAGTGAAATGAAAGAACGTTTAGACCTACTTTGGGAACAATTTCAGGCAGATAAAAAAGAAGGTTTGAAAAAAATTAAGCATGTATAACGTTTCAGATAGCAAGCTAAATAATGTTGATGATATTTGCATAAGTATTCGGAACATTGTTAAACAAGGAGATATTAACGATGATGGCAATTTGAATTTACTTGTTGTAATCTTAATGTTATAATTTCTTTCTGATAACAATGATTCTCAAAGTCAATTATTTACAGATCATGCAGATATAAATCTGAATGGTTATATTGAGTTAGCGAATGTTTTATTTCTTATAAAGCTAATCGCCGAATAAAAAAAGAGGTAATTATGATTATCAACGATAATTTTGGCATAAGCTATGACTTATCTGGTAATTTAGTAATAACAATTCCAAAGTCATCCTTTCAGAATCTTAACCTATCATTTATACTGGAATCTGTTGAAAAAATGATAAAATTGGCTATTAAAACTGTTTGTAAACCAGATGGCTGGAAGAACGATTCAGCATCTGACCTTGTTGGCATTTGCAAAAGTGACATTCATAATGGATCCATTAACCACGATCAATATATTTATGGACTATAAAAATGAATATTTTCGTAGATACAGGCGCATGGATTGCGTTAGCGGATGAAAATGATATAAAGCATAAAGCTGCTAAAAAGATTTATGATTTGCTTAAGAAAAAAAATGTTTCGCTTATCATAACAGACTATATTTTTGATGAAACTACAACCTGGCTTAATTATAAAGTTGGGCATGTCATTGCATGTGATTGGGGTAATAAAATATTGAATAGCCATATGGTAAAAATGGTTAAAGTGAAGGAAAATCATATTGTTATAGCCTGGGATATATTTCAAAAATACAATGATCAAAAATTTAGTTTTACTGATTGTGTTTCGTTTTCAATCATGAAAAGTATGGGAATCAATATGGCATTTGCTTACGATTCCCATTTCTCTATTATGGGGTTTATTCTAATTGGAGAAGAAAAGTCTTTAAATATATAGCTAAATTGACATCCATCCAAGTGCATACATAGAGGTTCAATTGCTGAGCAGCCACACAAAATTGCTTAAGATTTATACAATTACCCAACTGCTTTAAGGCAAAAGGCTGAGCAACCACGAAACTGTTTTATGTTTGGTGATTCAACCAATCGCAAAACTCAAACACACCAGTAATTTCAGTATGGTTTAAATTGACAACTATACATAACCAGCCGGTTCAGCGGATTCGCTGACGCTCACCGCTGACCTTGTCGTTATCCTCGTAAACTTGGGATGTTGAGGACTGAAACAAAAATATTTGATTATTTAAAATTTTATTTGTACAAAAAATTAAAGGCATGATACCGAAAGCCACTGAAACTTGGTTTTTGTGCGGAAAATCGACAAAACCCGCAAGTAGGTGCTGAGGAACAACTGATAACGATTTCTGTGCGCCTATTCAATAATAACTCATTAAAATATTTATTTAATTCAATTGATTACTCAAATTTTTTTTAAACCTTGAATGAAGTATCACAATGAGTTATACTTGTTTTATGAATAAATTATCAACTAAATGGTTTTATAAATGGTCAAAAAAGAATAAATTGAGTAATCAAGATATGC
>Ga0272440_1001965_pt1 | contig 16349 bp, 13 predicted proteins | sample SSMMMBAug17_FD_192440 | JGI IMG/M metagenome (GOLD analysis project Ga0272440, IMG submission 192440) | Marine sediment archaeal communities from Little Sippewissett salt marsh, Falmouth, MA, United States - SSM-MMB-Aug17 | ecosystem: Environmental > Aquatic > Marine > Wetlands > Sediment ... | reverse complement strand
GTTATGGATGGCTTTGATTCTAAACGTATGGCAGAAGAGTATTACGTAAAGATGTACATCTAAAAAGAGGGTAGTGATATGCATGATATTTTACAAAAGTTAAATGTGCAGTATGAGATGCTAGAGAAGGTCATTCTCTCACGGCAAGACCCTGTTACTGGCTTACTACCGGCAAGTACAGCTATAAATGCTCATGGGGATTATACCGATGCCTGGGTACGTGATAATGTTTACAGCATTTTAGCTGTTTGGGGTCTTGCACTAGCCTTTAAAAAGCATGTTAGTAGGGATACGCGTGCATATACACTCAAACAGAGTGTAGTAAAGCTCATGCGTGGACTACTTCGTTCTATGATGCTGCAGGCTTCACGGGTTGAGGCTTACAAAAAGAGTCATGATCCTCTTGATGCTCTTCATGCAAAGTATGCAACCAATAGTGGTTTGGCAGTTGTTGCCGATGATGCTTGGGGTCATTTACAACTTGATGCAACGTCTCTTTTTGTTTTGATGATAGCGCAGATGAGTGCTTCTGGAATTGCACTTATTTACACCAAGGATGAGGTGGACTTTGTCCAAAACCTTGTACACTACATTGCAAAAACATACACGACTCCCGACTATGGAATTTGGGAGCGTGGCAATAAGATAAATCACGGAAAAGCTGAGATAAACTGTAGCTCTGTAGGCATGGCAAAGGCAGCATTAGAGGCTATTAGCGGTTTTAACCTCTTTATAGAGTCTGACACAGATGAGGGGGTTATTTACGTTTTGGCAAATGACATTGTTCACTCTCGTTTGACACTCCAAGGGCTCTTGCCAAGAGAGTCCGACTCCAAAGAGAGTGATGCAGCACTGCTAAGCATCATTGGCTATCCTGCTTATGCAGTTGAAGATACAGCACTTGTACTCAAAACGCGCAACACTATAGTTGAGAAGTTAGCTGGAAAATATGGCTGTAAACGCTTTTTACTCGATGGACACCAGAGTGTTTTAGAAGATGCCTCAAGACTTCACTATGAACCCTCAGAACTACGTGAGTTTGCTGACATAGAGTCAGAGTGGCCACTCTTTTTTACCTACTTCTTGCTAGATGCACTGATGCGAGAAGATGGTGATGCCGTAGCAGAGTACAAAGAGAAACTCTCGCACCTTTTTGTAGAAAAAGAGGGTTTAGCACTCCTGCCAGAACTCTATTACGTAAGCAAAGAAAATATAGAAGCAGAGAAGCAAAAACCTCACTCACAAGAGCGTGTAGCCAATGAGAATCTTCCTCTAGTTTGGGCACAGAGTCTTTATATGCTCAGTGATATGGTCATGAACAATCTCATAGACATCGCAGATATAGACCCTCTAGGCAGACGCAAATGTCTTGGAAAGTCTGTAGAGTCTACGCCAAGAGTCTGCATCATTGCACAAAATGAGAGTGTCCAGTGGCAACTTGGCGAGTTAGGCATTAGCTCTGAGCGTTTTGAAGAGCTTGAAGATGTGGTCTGTATGCATGCAAGTCAACTTGTAAAAGTGTATGAAACTCTTGGAGCAAATGCAAAGTTAGGATTGAGTGGACGAACTATAGCAATTCCAAGAACACTCTCTACTGCAAAACTCTACTCTTTTAACTCTCAAAAAGTTCTCTTTTTCCCTTACTATTTTGATCCAAACTCCTTTTACTTTGAGTATGACAACAACCTTTTTGTAGAGCACTTTCGTGCATCTGTAAGGTTTTTGGCAAGTTCGTGGGGCTATGAAAAAGAGCCTATTATTCCATTTTTGGTTCGTGAAGATATGCTTAGAGATCACTCAAAAGATGTGATTATAAAATTGCTGCAAGAAGTAAGCAGTACTGCTTGTCAAAAAGCAGACATCTACTTTGCAAAAATGAGTGAGCTTATGGATTCTGTAGAGACAGAGCAGATGCCTTACGTAAGCGTTGAAAACTTAGAAGTGCTTGACTCAAAAGAGGCAAGTGAACATAGCCAGCCTTATGAGAAAGCTGCACTTGCTCACGACTGGACACAGGTACGCCTCATAGCACAAGAGAATAAGCTCTTTGACATTAGAGTTGAAGATGCCCTGATGGATATATTAGTTGCACAAAAAAGACTCTCTGTGGGGCGCTCATACAGTGAGGGTTCCATTTTAGATAAGCCAAAAGAGGCAACAGAAATTATGGAAGCAATTGAGAGTTTTTGTGGACAAAACAGAGCGGAAAAGGCTCTCACACAAGAGATAATACTACACTTAGGACATCTTCTGCGTATAGAGCCACAGCTCTTTGACGGTATGCTTACCCTCAGAACTTGGGATGCTATACAGTTACTTGTTGGTCATGTAAGTAAAGAGAAGTCACTCGGTTTTGCCCAGGCGTATGAGGAGCTCTTACGCTATGCTCCACACGGTATTTACGACACACTTCGTTACATCTATAAATCATATTCTAAAGAGATACGTAGCTTAAAAGAGTTAGAGAACATTCGCGTAAGCGGTTTAGAGACAACGTCAATAGACTCCCTGGAGACATCAAGAGAGAGTATAGAAGTTGCAGACTGGGAGCGCTGGAGAGATAAAGCAGGTAGAATTGGTGCAAGCAGTGAGCGTTTTTACAGAGATGTTTGGCATATATTGCAGCAGTGTAAGGGTCTTGTTATAGGTGATAAGTACAGTATTCAGAGTCGCATAGGGAGTGAGTTGACCCTAGAGTCTACAGCAGGTGAGAGAAGTTTTGAGCTTAAAGTAGATACACTTATGCAAAGTATTACAATTCCCTCTTATAAACAGCTCAACATTGAGCTTATTGAGACCTTGAGCGAACTCTTTAGTGCAAACCCGACACTGCAAATAGAAGATGATTTAGTCTTAGATGTTCTCATAGGGCATGCTGTACGAATTTTGTGGATGCAAGAGAATGAAAATAGTTCTTATGAGGAGCATAAAGGAGAGGCGTGGAGCAGTTTTTACAAACACTCTGCTTTTGCAGTAAAAGAGAGTTTTGTTGCTGCATTTAGTTTTTTAATGACAGAGGAGGCTTCAGCATGATTGTAGCAGGCGACATTGGTGGGACAAAAACACATTTAGCACTCTATGAGTTAGAATCTGATGGGGTAAAGCTTATATATGAGGAGCTTTTTGTCTCAAGTGCGTATGCAACATTTGAAGAGATAATAGTAGCTTTTACAAATAATCCTTATGTAAGAGATGTAGAGGCTCTGTGTTTAGGTGTTGCAGGGCCTGTTGTAGATGGTGTGTGTAAAACTACAAATCTTCCATGGACAATAGAGACACAAAAACTTCAAGAGTTTTTTGCTACACCAAATGTAAGACTCTTAAATGATTTAGAAGCAACAGCTTATGGAATGCTCTATCTTGATGAGAGTGAGTTTGTACACCTTAATGATATGCCACTAAAACTAGGTGCAAACCGTGCAGTGATTGCGGCTGGAACAGGACTTGGAGAAGCTTCACTCTTTTTTGATGGGAGTCTATTTCATCCTATTGGTTCAGAGGGTGGACACACAGATTTTGCTCCTCAAAATGCTCTTGAAGATGAGCTTTTGGTATGGTTACGTAAGCTTCATAGTGAGCATGTAAGTGTAGAGCGAGTTGTGAGTGGCATGGGTATAGCAACGCTGTATGAATTTTTACTCCAAAGAGAGCCATACGAAGAGCATGAAGATATGCGATCTTTAAAAGAGGGCGAGGATAAAAGTGCCAAAATAAGTACTCTAGCACTTGCCAACTTAGACAGACTCTGTGTCCAGACGATGCAACTTTTTGTCTCTCTTTATGGGGCTGAAGCTGGAAACCTGGCTTTAAAAACACTCTGCTTGGGTGGTCTCTACATCGGTGGGGGGATTGCTCCAAAGATTTTGCCACTTATGCAAAGTGGAGACTTTATGCGTGGCTTTATGAGTAAAGGTCGTTTTGCTGATATGTTACGTAAGATACCTATTCTCATCTCTAAAAACCCACAAACTGCACTTCTTGGAGCGACTCATTTTGCCTTAGACAAACTCAAGCAAAAAGCATAGAACTTCTTTAAACTACTCTTTGTTATAATTGTCAATATTATGCAAGCGGAGTTTGCCAATGCAGAGTGTGAAAATTTTAGCAGTTGATGATGAACCTTTCAATCTTGACCTTATAGAGCTTGCTTTTTTGGATACTCCAGATGTTGTGATGGAGAAGGCTGTAAATGGTAAAGAGGCACTTGATAAATTAGAGAGTGTCAATCCAGATGTCATTTTACTTGATTTACGTATGCCTGTTATGAGTGGCTTAGAAGCACTTGAAATACTAAAAAATGATACTGAGCTTTCAAAAATTCCAGTGATTGTTGTTACTGCTAATAGTGAAGAGAAAAACAGAGCACTCAAGATGGGAGCAAATGACTTTTTGGCTAAACCCATTGATGTAGAAGAGTTAAAACTTCGTACATTCAATCAAGCAAAACTCTTTCAAGCGCATAAAGCACTTGAAAATATGAACGAGCATTTAGATGCACAAGTTCAAGAGAGAACTCGTGAACTACAAGAGGCATTAGATTTTGCCAAAGAGACAGAGTATGAGATTTCGCTACGTCTTGGTAAAGCGAGTGAATATAGAGACTTAGAGACTGGAATGCACATCAAACGCATGAGTCACTACTCAAGACTTCTTGGAGAGCTCTATGGGATGAGTGAAGAGGAACAGCGAATACTTCTTTACGCTTCACCTCTACACGATATTGGAAAAATAGGGATTCCAGATGCCATACTTCTTAAACCTGGAAGATTAAATGAGAGTGAGTTTGCTTTTATGAAACAGCATGCTCTCATAGGTGGACTGATGTTAGAAGAGGGGGAAAAGTTTCCAACCATAGCACTTGGAAGAATCATTGCCCTACAACATCATGAAAAGTATAACGGCACTGGTTATCCAAATGGACTCAAAGGTGAAGAGATAGATATAAATGCTCGTATAGTAACTATTGCTGATGTTTTCGATGCACTCTCATCCAAACGTGTTTATAAAGAAGCTTTTTCACTTGAAAAAACATTAAGCATTATGCAAGAGGGAGCGGGTAAAGATTTTGATCCCCAACTTATAAGACTCTTTGTTGAAAATATAGAGAAGTTTTTGGAAATTCAAGCTGCCTTTCCAGACAGTGATGAGACACCACATATACTAAATTTACTTGAGGAGATACGATGAGAGTTCTCATAGTTGAAGATGAACCATTTAACATAATTGTACTTGAGGAGATGATAAAGATTTTTTATCCAGAGGCAGATATCTCAAGTGCTCAAAATGGTGCAGTAGGTTTTGATATGTTGAGTGCTCATGAGTATGATATAGTTTTAAGTGATGTGAGTATGCCTGTTATGGATGGTTATGAGCTTATCAAAAAAGTCAAAACAGAACTCTCTATTACAACGCCTATAATTGCAGTAACAGCTTTTGCAATTCAGGGTGATAAAGAGAAGCTTTTGCTTGCAGGGTTTGATGACTATCTCTCAAAACCTGTAGATATGAGCATACTAGAAGCTACTTTAGAGAAGTATGCTGCTAAAAGCTAAGGAGTGATTGATCATGCTTCGTAAAGAGCAACTTGAAGTCATTAAAATTCATTTTGGGATAACTCCAGCAATTTTGGAAGAGAGAAAGCGTGTGAGTATCTACATGGAGTCATTTGCATCACTTATTGTTGATAGATTTTATGACTACTTTTTATCTCACTCAGTTTATAAAGATGCACTTGATAAAACAAACCTCCCATTTTTAAAAAAGATGCGTATAAATCTACTCATAGCACTCTTTTGTGATGAGTTTGATGAACACCTTTTAGAGAAGATTGCAAAACTTGAGAGTCAGTCTCCTATGAAGATTTCAAATGCAGTTGTAGCTTCATCATTTGAGATACTTCAGCAGAGCATTTTAGACCTTTCATCTGTGAATACACAGATACTTCAAGATATAAAAATTATTATGAAATTTTTACGAATTGGTGAGTATGTCATTCAAGAAGAGTTGCAAAATCAGGGTGCTTCTATCGTGGAGAAGAGTAAGCTTATTTGGATTCTTGAGACACTCTTTGAGATGTTGAGTGTTCATAAAAATACGCATCAGCTTTTTGTAAAAAATTATGAGGCCAAGAGTTTTGAGAGTATGCAGCTTAAGCCTTGCCCATTTTATGACTATTTGCGTGAACTTCATGAGCATGAGAATGATATAAATACGCTTAACTTTAATCTCGAAAAGGTAGAAAAGCTTCATAGTGAGTATCATGAACAGATGAATCTTGTGATGCAATGTATAGAAAAGAATAGCGAAGAAGAGACCAGAGATGGGGCTTATAATCTTCTAGATAAAATCTCTAAAGAGCTCTTTGATGAAGTATCTAAGCCTTATGAGCAGACATCTTCACTTACTTTTTTAACTGTTAACTCAGGTATTAAATTTATTCAAAACTACAACCGTATCATAAAAGATACAAAACTCATCCCTTTTAGCGCGCCAAATAAACTACTTGAGTTTATTGAAAACCTCATACAAGAGTCACTTGGTCATTCTCTTTCATGGATTATAGATGAGGTGAGTGTTACAAGTAAAAAACCTGTAAAAACATACGATATTACCCAAGTTTTAATGCTCTCTTCTGTAGATGTTTATGTCGGGCTTTCTGTTAAAAATATTCCGTATAAGAGTTTTATTTTTGATGTTGTAAAAGTATTTTTAGAGATACTGCGCACGACTATAATGAACAGAGAAAAAGAGTACACACTGATGGATATGGCACAAAAAGCAGAGAGTGCAAACCGCTCAAAAGATATGTTTTTAGCCAATATGTCTCATGAGTTAAGAACACCTCTCAATGCTATTATAGGCTTTTCACAAATTCTACAGGCACGTCCAGAGATTCCGTCAAATATGACTCCATACATTGAGAAAATTTCCATTTCAGGAAATAATCTTTTAACGCTTGTCAACACTATTTTAGACTTTGCAAAACTAGAGGCTGGAAAAATCTCCTACCATCCTGCTATGGAGTATCTCTCTAAAATTGTGCAAGAGGTTACAGTAGTCTTAAGCCCAATGGCAGAGCAAAAAGGCATAGTGCTTACGCTTCCAGAAGATATCTCTTTAGTACTCTACATCGATGCACAGCTTATTAAACAAGCACTCATAAATCTACTCTCAAATGCCATTAAGTTTACTCCTCAAGGCGGAGAGGTAAACTTGAAAATATCTTTCAATGAAGAGAGTGGAGAGTACATTTTGTCAGTTTGTGACAATGGTATAGGTATGAGCAAAGAGGCACTCTCAGAGATATTTTCTCCATTTACCCAGATTAATGCCTCACAACATAGTGATTCAAAAGGAACAGGTCTTGGACTTGTTATTACACAAAGAATAGTTGAAGATTTACACGAGGGGCGTATTTGGGTTGAGAGTGAAGAGGGCAAAGGAACATGTTTTCACTTCTCTTTGCCATGTAAAAAAGATCTTTTACGAACTGAGCGTTTTTCTGCGAATTTAGAAAATGCACAGCGTCTTTTAATTATTGAAGATACACAGGCTTATGTAGATATTTTAGTTGAGAAGCTCAGTGGAAAATATGACCTGACTATAACAAACTCTATAACTCATGCAAAAGAGTTGCTTGTAAAAGAGAGTTATGACAAGATAATACTCGACTTCTTTTTAGTTGATGGCATTAGTTCAGAACTTATAACATTTATGCGCTCACGTCTCATTGAGATACCTACTTACATTATCTCAGCAGAGGATGATATGAAACTTGTTGAGCATATTCAAGAGGCTGAAAATATAGTCGGTGTATTTAATAAAAAAGATATTAACATCGTCTGTGACACGCTACTAAGGGTGTAGATGTATTCTGTAGTACTTCCTGAGTCTTTTCCAACACTTCCTGATAATGTAGTAAAAATACAGCAATTATTTGCCCAAGGTGAGGTAAATATTGGAAGGCTTTTAGAGCTTATCGAAGAAGATGCTATGTTATGTGCAAATATTTTAAAACTAGTAAACTCCCCCTTTTATGGTCTACAAAAACAGGTAACGTCAATTAGGCAAGCTATTACGCTTCTTGGAGTAACTATTATTCGTGGTGTCATAATGGCAACTATGCTTAAAAAATCTTTTCGGCTTGATTTGAGTGCCTATGCAACAAACATAGAGAACTTAGATAAGATATCCTTATTGCGTGTAAAACTTTTAAACAGATGGCTGCAAGGGAGTGCGTTTGATTTACAGTATTTGAGCTCAGTTGCATTTTTAATGGAGTGTGGACGTATTGTATTTGCAAATACTCTAGTGCAACATAATCTCTCAGAAGAGTTTAGCTCTCTACGTAAAGAGCGAGGAGTTAGGGAAGCAGAAGCAGAGTTTTTTGAAAATGATGTTTATGTAATGGCTGCAAGACTCTTTGATGCTTGGATGTTTGAGGAACATTTTGTAGATATCTTACGTAACATTAACGCCCCAAGAATACAAGAGGAGTCTATTTTATACATCATCTCTGAACTTATACACTTAGAGGGCATCTGCACACAGGAGAGTGTTGCTTATGCTTTGAGCTTGGCAGAGGAGAGTAGTCTGGATGTAGACTCCTTACGTAAGGCTATCGCTTACGTAATGGATGAACTTTAAAACTCAGTCGCTATAATTACGCTCTTAAAAATCTCTCAAGGAGTGGTCTATGCCTCTGTCGCGTTTAAATGAAGAACAGTATGCAGCAGCCACTTCAAGTGAGAAGCAAAACCTCATTATCGCCTCAGCAGGAACAGGAAAGACCTCTACAATTGTTGGAAGAATAGCATACTTACTCAACAGTGGCATTGAGGCACATGAAATCTTACTACTTACTTTTACAAACAAAGCTGCCGCAGAGATGGTTGCTCGTGTTGCAGAGTACTTTGGAAAAGATGTGGCAGGTAAGATAGATGCTGGTACTTTTCATGCGGTGAGCTACAGATGGCTTAAGAAGCGTGATAAGCGTGTAGTCCTTAAGCAGCAAAGAGAGCTGAAAACCCTTTTTCGCTCTGTGTTTGAGAAGCGCTCGTTTCGACATATAGACGTTGATGCGACTCCTTATGGTGGAAACTATCTTTATGACCTCTATTCACTTTACCAAAACACCGAACTTACAAAAGATTTTGAATCGTGGATAAAAGAGAAATCAGGTGAGCATGAAGCATATGCACTCATCTATGCTGATGTTGTTGCAGAGTTTGAAGCACTAAAAAAAGAGTACGGTTTTTTAAACTTTAATGACCTTCTTTTAAACTTTAGAGATATGTGTGCAACACACCCTCTTGGTTACAAGGAGGTTCTTGTTGATGAGTATCAAGATACAAATGCCCTGCAAGGAACAATTATAGATGCGATGAATCCACCCTCAATATTTTGTGTAGGGGATTATGATCAGAGTATCTATGCTTTTAATGGTGCAGACATTGGGATTATTGGCTCTTTTACAAAGAAATTTCCCGAGGCTAAAGTACATACACTGACAAAAAATTACCGCTCTTCACGTCCGATTCTCTCACTTGCGACTCGTGTTATTGAACATAATGAGAGAATTTACCCTAAAAAGTTAGAAGTGACACGTAACAATGATGCAAAAGCGCCATCACTGCTTGCTTTTGAAGAGCTTTTTGATCAGTACCACCAGATAGCAGCGATGATACAAAAGTCACTCACCCCTCGTGAAGATATAGCTGTTATCTTTAGAAATAACTCCTCTGCTGATGGAATAGAAGTAGGGCTGCGTGAACTTGACATCGCATGTAAGCGAAAAGGTGGGACAAGTTTTTTTGATTCACGGGAGGTAAAAGCTGTTTTAGACCTCTACACACTGCTTGTGAATGAATAAGATATGATGGCTTTCATACATCTTTTTGAATTTGCAAAAGGGGTTGGCTCAGCAATGGCTAAAGAGCTCTACATAGCACTTAAAACACTCGGACATGGGAGCATGTTTTATGGGCTTTATGCTCCTGATGAGTCTTTGAAAAATCCTTTTGAAAAGCGTAAGCTCAACCATCAACTCGGGCTCTTTGATGATTTTGTAGAACTCGGTGCAGTAGGAAAGTATGCCAAACTTGGGTTTGAAGAGAAGTTTATGAAAAATCCAGTTTTAAAACACCCAAAACTGACAAAAGAGTCTGCAACCTTTGTGCACAACTTTTACCTTCTTTTTCGGGACTTAAAGGGCGTGAAATCACCGAGTAAAGTTGTCTCGATGATAACTGCTTCGGATCTTTTTATGTACATTTCAGATGTTTTAGCAACTAAAAGAGCACAGCTCAAAGATGGTTCTATAGATGAGAAACAAAAGAGTGAAGCACTCACGCGCATAGAGCGTAAAAACATACTTCTAAAAGAGCTGTGCAAACCATACACTGAACATGAACGTTTTTTAAATGCGATGATACTTGGCTCATCTGATTTGACACAAGGGGAGGGTGTAAACCTGCTGAGTGTACATGCAAGTAAGGGTTTAGAGTACAAAGAAGTTTATGTAGTTGACCTTATGGATGGACGTTTTCCAAACAGAAAACTGATGGTCAGAGGTGGTAGTTTAGATGAAGAGAGACGCCTCTTTTATGTCGCTGTTACACGGGCTAAAGATATTTTGTACCTAAGTTATGCCAAGTACGACAAAATAAAAAAACAGAGCTTTGTGGCTTCACAGTTCTTGTACGAAGCAGGATTGGTTGAAAAAGATGAACAGTATAGAGCTATGGTAAAAGCTGCCGAGGATAAAGAAGAGGAGTAGTTAGTAGAACTTTGAGAGTTCTAATAGGTATGGATTAAAAGTAAAGCCATACTCTCTGATGACATCTTTGTTTAGTAGTGGTTTTGTAGAGACGCCAATGTAGAGTGAGCCTAATACTCCATAAATAAGGTAGCTTGGTTCATAAGAGAATGTGAGTATCTTTTTATTATTTGCTGTTTTACATATCTTACGTAAGAGCTCCTCTTTTGAGTGTAATAATATAAGTAAGTCAGCATCGTAAGAGAGAGTTGTAAACTCTTCAATCTTTACCACAACACTCTTTTGCATGATTTTTTCTGTGTAGTTTTTTTCTATGAGGTTTTTAAACTCATAAGCGTAGTGTGTATCGCACCCTTGTGTCACTATGGTGATATCAAGTGTCTCTTTAGATTTGTTAATATCCTCACTCAAAAGTGCCATCTTGACAAAAAGTTTTGCCTCAAGCTCCATAAGTGTAGAGTTGTAGTGAGAAGCGACAAGCGCTATATGTGCTAATAATAAGAGTGCAAATACTCTTTGAATCATTCAAACTTCCATATTAGGCTTAGCCAATAAGTGCGTCCATCTCTTAAGAGATCATCTTCATAGGTTCCTGCTGTAGTATTTCCAAGAGGTGAAGGGTAATAGACTTTTTCATCAAAAATATTTTTGACACTTGCTTGAATCATTACATCTTGATAGGTATAGCTAAGTGTCTCATCAAGTGTTACGTAAGCTTTTAGGGGATCTCTAGAATCTGATACTTCTCTCTCTCTTTTGCTTACGTAACGCATTTTAGTCCCAGTGTGCCAGTTGCTTGAGAGTTGATAGGAAAACATTATGTTTGCAAGGTGGTTGGCCATCATTGGCATGTTATTACCATCGTTTTGCTTATGCATTACATAAGAGTAGTTTGCCTGCAGGAGTCCCTTTGTGTAGAGCGGTGTTTTAAACTCAAATTCAGCCCCATAAGATGTACTATCCGCACCATTTTGAAAAATGTAGTTTGCATCTCTATAGATGAAGTTTCGCATTTGTGAATAGAAGAAGTTGATACGCAGCCACTGGTCAAGAGCACTCTGGTAGCTGTACGCAAACTCATAGGTGTCTATGGTCTCTGACTCAAGATTTCCACTACTTATAAATGGAACATTTGTTCCATACGCCTCAACAAAAGTAGGTACACGAAAAGAGTTTTGATACATTAGCTTATAGCTCTGTTCTTCATCTGGCATATAAAGCAGTGATATTTTTGGTGAAAATGCATCATCTGAGTCGTTGTAGTTATCATAACGCAAGCCAACATTTGCCATCCACTCATTTGAAAAAGTGATGATATCACTGAGGTAAAAAGCGTACTGGTCACGCTCTATGTTGTTTTTGAGCCCACCCTCTGGAAAAAGCTCTGTCACCTCTTCTGAAACAAATGGATTGTTTGTCCCATTTACAGGGTTATTTACTTTGATGCGTGAGAGATAGGTTCCAAAAGTGACATTATGCATACTTGAAGTGTAGTTGAGTGAGAGGTCACTGTAGTAACTTCTCTCTTTGTAGGCTCCACCTCCGATTAAATCATAAGGGGCACCCATGAGTGTTAATGGTTGTAGTCGTGACTCCCCACCAAAAGAGTAGCTCTTATAGCCTAGTTTGAGATTTGCTTTGAGTGACTCTGTTATTTTTGGCTCATAAGAGAGTTCATTTACAACGGACTCATGTTCTAGCTGCATTGGCTCACCAATGATTGGCCATACTCCATAACCGTAGTAGTTTTGTGTTGAGTGTTTGAGATACTTTGTAGTAAAAAAGAGGCTCTCTTTAATGGCAATGTTGGCTCCAAGTGAGAGACTTGAAAAATCTTCATAAGATGTAAAAGGCCCATAGCCTTGGAGGAGAGAGTAGTTATCATAAGAGCGTGATTTGTCATTTTTCTCATAGGAGGCTTGGAGGGCAACTTTAAAATCATCTGTATTTACATGCTGTGTAAATCCACCTGTTTTAGAGTCCGCACTGCTAGCACGAAAAAAGATATTTCCTTTTTTGTGCGTTGCACCTTTTGTGATGATATTTATAACACCTATGTGAGCAAAAGAGCCATAGAGTGCTGAGGCTGGACCACGAATAACCTCAATGCGCTCAATGTTTTCAATGGGAATGTTAAGGTAGAAGTGGTTTGACCCACTGAGCTCTGAGTTAATAGTGATACCATCAACCATAAACTTGAGTTTATCTGTCACTATAGACTTGTTTCCACGCATATTTATCTGCTTACCGCCGCCAAGTCCCATAGATATCTCTATGCCCGGTACAGTCTCTAATGCCTCGTAGACATTAGTAATGCCCAGCTTTTGTAGTTCATCTGCATGGAGTACTGAAACAACAGCTGGTGTTTTGTTGCTATTGAGTCGTGTTTTTGTACTGATTTGCGAAGCCGTGTCTAAATCTTTGAGTAGATTAAGTGTGTCTTCATTTGCGTTTAAGAGCAGAGTAAAACTAAGTATTAGAAGAAGTAGTTTCATTACCATCCTTTATATTTTGTTTAATACTAAAGCAACATCCTGTTTTTGTGTTAAATACTTTGAGTTTTCCTTTCATGCGAGACTCTATGACATTTTTAGCAATGTAGAGCCCTATACCTGTTCCCGATGATGCAAACTTTGTAGTAAAGTAAGGGTCAAAGATTGAATGGATAATATCCTCTTTAATACCCCCACCATTGTCACAAACAGTAATAACACTTTTGTTTTCTTTGTGAGAGAGAGAAATCTTTATTTCTCCTTGAAAGTTATCAAAGTTTTTTTGTAACCCTTTTATAGCATCTTTAGAGTTGTTAAGAAGGATAAATATGACTTGTTTAAACTCATTTTCAATGCCATAAAGAGTAATTGCATAATCGCACTTTATCTCTACTCTTATTTTATTATTTTCAAGTTGTGCTGCAAGAATATCATAGACGGCTTCTATGGTCTCTTTTGGGTTGAAAAAAACAGGTGTACGCTCTGGATTTAAAAAGTCACGAAAATCGTCTATTGTGTTTGACATATAGTTTATATTTTTTGAGATGATTTGCATCTTCTCTTTAAACTCTACATCACTCAGAGTCCCAAGTTCGTGCTGCATTTCAAGGTTTGCACAAGAGAGTCCTATGATGTTGAGTGGTTGTCTCCATTGATGTGCGATTGATTCAAGCATCTCCCCCATAGCTGCTTGGCGTGACTGGTGTACCATCATCTTCTCTTGACTTGTGAGTTGTGCAACTTTCTCTTGAACTTGCTCTTCAAGCTCAGTGTTAAACTTTTTAAGTCTTTGAAGATAAGAAGAGATGTGATGAATCATCTCATTTGCTGTTCTTCCAATGGTATCTATCTCACTTGTACTGCTACGTACTTCTATAGGGCTCATGCGGTTTGTTTTTGAGTAGTTGTGAAAGGCAGAAGCGATTACTTTGAGTGCATCGAGTTCACGCTTCATTGCAATGTAAAAGAGAAGAAATATAAGTAGAGCAAAAGCGAAGATTGTTAGAAGGATTTTGTTGACTCTTTGAGAGAGAGTGTTTACATACTCAAAAGAGTGTACTACGGTAATTGAAGCTATCTTTTTTTGTTTAAAAGGGTCTATGATAGTAGCTGTATAGGTGTGTAGTGCACCGTGTATATGTTGTTCTTTGGTGAGCTCTTTTTCTAGGGACTCTGAGGAGAGTTTTACACTCTTGATGTTTTTCTCTTTGAGCATTGTCTCTAAAAGCTTTTCAATCTCTTTGGATTGGTTAAAGGAGAGATTGAGTGCTATCGTAGGTGCAAGCGTGCTGACCATTAGTTGGACTTTCTCATGCTCTGTAGTCTCTAAGATATTTTTTGTATAGAGTGCTCCAAAAAAATAAAATGGAAAAACAACAACCAGAAACATGCTCCAGTAAAAAAGAGTAAATTTACCTGTAAGTGTACGTTTCAACTACAGTGCTCCTTCTCGTAGTTTTCGTAGCTCTTGAAAGTAGGAGTGTCCAAGATAGATGACATAAAAAACAGTTGCAAAAAAGACAACAAAAGGAATGAGTGAGAGAAGATAGAGTCCAAATGTCTTTAGTCGAAGTGTTGAAGCGTAAAAAAATGATATTTTCATAGCTTCCTCTTTTGTTGCTATAGTTGAACTTACATCATAGATGAGCATTTTGTGAAAAAAGTAGTAGAGAGGAAGGTTAAAAGCGACAATGTTAATGATAGGAATAAAGTAGAGTGGAAAAAGAATGATAAAAAGCAATAGCATAATTGCAGCCCATTTAATAGCCAAAAAAATGGCTTCAAAAATATTAGAGTGTCCCTCGATGATTACATCGCCGTAGTGTCTTTGCTGTATCTCTTTTAAGATGTAAGGTGTCATAAACCCAATGACTATGAGTGCTACAAATATAGAAAAATAAAGAGTGATAAAACTGCCAATAGTGTAGACTAAAAAAGTAGCTATCCATGAAGTAAGGGCGCTACTCATCAAAAAGTTTATGATGGCAGTGCCCTCAAGTTGTGCTTCAAAACTGTCTCTGTTTTCAACCCCATTTACATATGTCGTCTCAGAACTCTCAATGTGCATAGTTCCAAGAGAGTCAAGTCCCATCCCTGCAACTACAAAAAAGAGTACGTATAAAATGAGAAGCGTAGCTACAAATGGCAAAATGGAGTACTTGAGCATCTTTTTTGTAAAGAGGTCTTTAATACTCAGGGCTAATACCCTGTTTTCCTCATTCATCTAAAGGTTCTCCTCGATGAGTCTAAATGAGGTTTGCATATCTGCTTCATTCATCGCTCCTGATTTGTAAAAGAGGAGTTTACCACTCTTGTCAAAGATGAGAATATTTGAAGCGTCATCTTCGAGTTCCCACTCATTGACTAAAACACTTGCTTTGTCTTTAACGTAGATAGTCTTTGGAAACTCTTTTTGTTTTGACTCTAAGATAGACTCTATAACAAAGTTTGGCTTCCAAGTGGCTGCAAGGTTAATGATAGCAATACTTCCAAAAGTACCTTTTTCTCGGTAGTTTTTCTCTTTTAAAGCAGCTGAGTAGTGCTCATTTACATCTTTTTCATCCGGGTCTACATAAAACATTACGTAAACCTTATCTTTTATAGAACTTGAACTCCATGGTGAACCATCTTTTACAAGACCACCGTGATCGTCTTCAAGTGTTAGGGTTGGAGGTGTTGTTCCTACCTCTATAGCTAAAAGTGGGAGTGTGATGAGTAGGTTAAGTGCTAGTAGTACTGTTTTTTTCATGAGTTATATCCGTTTTAGTTTTTAAAATTTTAACGTATGATAATTTTATCTAATTCTATTGGAACAGGCTCTTAAAAAATCTGTTTTTTGAAGTTACAACTTACTCCAAAGCTTTTTGTTTAGTTTAAGCTCTTCTACTATGCCAGTTGCAAGGTGGAGTGTTTGCACGTATTCCATAGCAACTTTGTACTTTAAAAGTGAGTGAAAGATTGAAGGTTCAAAGAGGTCTTTGTTATAGGCTATGGCGATGTTGATGTTTTTGCTTGTAAAGGAGACAAGGACATCTTCGCCTGTTCTTTTTTTGTAGTCCAGTAGTTTTTTCATAAGTGTA
>Ga0272440_1001964_pt1 | contig 16360 bp, 11 predicted proteins | sample SSMMMBAug17_FD_192440 | JGI IMG/M metagenome (GOLD analysis project Ga0272440, IMG submission 192440) | Marine sediment archaeal communities from Little Sippewissett salt marsh, Falmouth, MA, United States - SSM-MMB-Aug17 | ecosystem: Environmental > Aquatic > Marine > Wetlands > Sediment ... | reverse complement strand
AAAGGAGGAAAATGGTAACCGCCAACTTTGACAATCTGGCGGTCATCTGCATAAACCAAATTTGAAGTAATTAAAACAATGATTAAATATAATGATTTGAATTTCATAATAACTCTTTATATAATTAGTGTCTGAACGAAAAAGGAATTTTTAGTCAAGAACAAGGAAGACAAAAAAAATAACCGGAGGAATATATTTGATATTTTGAGGATTATTTTTTTTGTCTGACGCAGTTATTGGCGAAAAAGGCCTTTTTCGTTCAGACACTAATTAAAAAAAATTGTATCTTCTCATTTGATATTTTGAGGATTATTTTTTTTGTCTGACGCAGTTATTGGCGAAAAAGGCCTTTTTCGTTCAGACACTAATTAAAAAAAATTGTATCTTCTCCATATTTCAGGGTAGAATTAACTATTTAAAATTTTATTAAATATTTAATAACCACTTCCATAATGGAATAATTTCAATTTTACTATTATTATTTAAAATTTCTGTTCCTGTTTGATTATAAGTAAGAATGAAGGCTTTATTCAAAGTATATTGCTCCATAGCACTAATTGCTCCTTTTATTTCTCTATTTTTATTCTGTTCATTCAATTCATAACAAACCTGAATAGCAGAAGTAATTTTATTCTTTTGTTCAATTATAAAATCACACTCATTTGTATTTCGGTGCATATATAATTGATAACTGCGTCTTTTTAATTCAATAAAAGCAACATTTTCCAGTAGTTTTCCTTTATCTGATGAAAATCGAAACGCAATTGCATTTCGAATCCCATTGTCTATTGCATATATTTTTTTTTCTCGGACATATTGTTGCTTTAAAGAATAATCATATTTATATAACTCAAATGCCAGATATGAGTCTTCAAGATAAGCAATATAATTCTTAACTGAAACCGGACTTTTTATTCCTAATATTTGTTTTATTTTGTTATAGTTTATTCTTGAAGTAAAATTGCTCAAAAGATAATGTGATAATTGTCTAAATTGCTTTACCTCTCTTAGCTTATATCTTGAAATAATATCGCGATAAATAATATCTTCATACGTGCGTGATAAAAATTCTTCATCACCATACTTTAAATATTCCGGCATACCTCCATATTTTAGATAACTATCAAAATACTTTAAAATTGATGCTTTTATACTTGTAGTCATTCGATTATAAGTAATATTATTATATAATAGATATTCTTGAAAAGAAAATGGAAATAATTCAATTTTCAAGTAGCGGCCTGTTAGATGAGTACCTAATTCAGAGCTTAAAAGTCTAGCATTAGATCCAGTTATAAATATTTTATATTCTTCATCATGAATTCTCCTGATAAACCTTTCCCAATTATCAATATTTTGTATTTCATCAAAAAAAATTGTTTTGCTTGAAGATTTTTTAAGAAGGTATAACATTAAATCTGCAAAATCATGAACTGTAAAATTTATTAACCTCTCATCATCAAAATTAACATAATGATAATCTTTATAATGATCAGCAAACTGTCTTAACAATGTTGACTTACCACTTCTTCTAATTCCTGATATTAATGTTATGTGTGATGTTTTGATGTATTTATTAAAATCAATATCTCGTTTGATCCAATCCTTTTTTGATTCAAACAGCTCTTGTTGATCCAAAATTATATTATCTAAATTATTAACCATTATATTTTTTGTACTAAGAATTTTGTGATGGATATGAAAACAGGTCTAATGCTTTATTATACCTTTTGAAAAGAGTTTTATCATAAAGGTCTGAAATTGGACCAATTTGATCCCATTTAGTTTTTATTTGTTTAATTTTTTTTTGAACTTTTTCCCAACTGGCTTTTTTATCGCCTGAGATAATCACTTCATCTTTATAATTCATAGCAAGGCTAAGCTGTTCGGCAACTGGAACGAATTTATTATATTCAATTTTAGAACCTGACATTGTTAATTTTGCCATTATTTCGAGAGCCAGGCAGATTGTTTCTTTTTCTTTTAGATTAGCAAGTTTTTTATTGTCTAATTCTTCTTTGTATTTCATTCTTTGAGTGAAAAAATAATCACATGCTTCATTAAGCTTTTCCCATAGCTCTCTTTCAACATTTCTTGATGCAGGGCCGACTTCATGCCATTTTTTTTGAATGAATTTTAATTTTTCGGCAGTTTCTTTGAAATCTGTTGACCTTGCAAATGATTCTGCTTCTAAAACTAATTGTGTTTTTATTTTTTGATTTTCAAATTGTTTTTCTTTAATTTTTTTATCAATTTCATTTTTTTTATCATAAAATTGATTACATTTAGAGTTAAAACGTTCCCAAATCTCTTCTGAAAATTTTATATCAACAGGACCAATTTGTTTCCATTTTTTTTGTAAATCAATAACTTTATTATTTGTGTTTGTAATATTTGATTTTTCAGTTATTGAATTTACAATTTCTTCAATTTCATTACATAATTGTTCCTTTTTTTTAAGATTTTCCGGCTTTATTTTTTCTAAATTATTAAAAAAATTATTGCAGGCTTTTTGAAAACGTTTCCATAGTAAATCACCTTCTTTTTTAGGAACAGGGCCAACATCTTTCCATCTTTTTTGTAAATTTTTTAAAATATTGCTGGTTTCTTTCCAATCTTCAGAATCAGTCAATGATTCAGCTCTTTCACATAAGGTCTCTTTTATTAAAAGATTCTTTTTTCTTTCTTCATCACGCTGATTAAAAAAAAGTTTTTGATTTTCAAAAAATTTATTACAAGTATCTTGAAATGATTTTCTAACTTCTTTTTCTATTGATTTTGGAAGAAGTCCTATTTTATTCCATTCAAGCTGAATTTCTTTAACTTTTTTTGATGAATTTTTCCAGTGAATTGATTCAATATCTGCTTCAGTATATTGGATTACATCATTAAAAAGCTGTTTTTTTCTTTCTAAACAACGATTGTATATTTTATCGCATATATCCATAAATCTTTTCCATATTTCATCGGATTTTTCTTTTTCTACAGAACCAATTTTACGCCATTTAGCTTGAGCATTACGTACAACACTACATATCATTGGTAAATCGTCGTTTTCTTGAATATTTTCTAACATCTCACACAGCTCTTGTTTTAAATTATAGTTTGCCCATCTTTCCCATTCAAGATTATGCCAAAATTCTCTTTGCTTGTTAAAAAAAGAATCACAAAGCTCTTTAAATTCATCTTCAAGTTTATTTTTAATTTCAGGTATTAATTTGCCTGAGTCCTCCCATTTATCTTGTATATCTTGAATTTGTTTTTCAAGACCTGTCCTTTTTTCAGCATTTATTGCATTTTTGACTTGATTAATAAAAAATTCAAGCTCTTGTTTTTGTTCATTTTTCTCTTGTTCAATTTTTTGTTCTTTTTCTTTTATTCGGTTATTTAAAAATTCATATGCTTTTTTATACCTGTCTTTATAAATTTGATTTTTTGGAATTTGTTTAATAAATTCATCATATGAGATTTTGATATTATTCCATTTTTTTTGGATTTGTTCTAGATCACCTTCTTTCTTAGATAAATCATCAAACTGGCTTAACAGATTATCAACTACATTGGTATCCAGTTCAATTTTTTCAATCTTTTTTATAAAATTTTTTGAAGTACTTTCAGCATTATCACAAGCAATATCAAAGCGATTTTTTAAATTTTGAATTAATGAAAAATTTATTGTTTCCAGTTCATATTCATTTGCAATATTTTCCCATTGATTTTTATATGTATCAATATCTTTTAAAATATTATTAATTTTTTCAATAGATAAATTTTCTTTTAACAAGGTATTTAAATTTTCAGCCTCATTGCATAGATTTTTGATTTTTAATATAATACTTTCTTTTTGTTCAAAATTCTTTAACTGCTTAAGTATTATTGATTTTGACTTATCAAATCTTAATTTTAATTTGTGGCTGTTTTCAGGATCAAGTTTATTCCATTCTATTTGAACTTTGGTTAAAGTATCATTAGCTTCTGACCAATTTTCTGAAGCTATAAGATTTTCAAGCTGTAAACAAAGTTCTTCAAGTTCCCATTCAGTCTGCATTTCAGGTGTTTGCATTTTTATTGACTGCAATAATGTATCTCTTTTTTCAGACGCCATTTTTCTAATCTTTTTATTCGATGCTTTTTTGGATAGTAATTTTAGAGTATCTGGATCAGAAATTTTTTGAATTATTTCTTTACCTGCTTTTACCCCGCAATTACTCTCGGCAATTTTACATAGAAAAATTGTATTATTAATTTTTTTTACAATTTCAACCTTCAAATCTGGGTTGTCTAAATCGCAGGCAATACCTGATAATAACTTTTCATCTTCAATTTTATTAATTAATTTTAATTGAGCATCTATTTCAGAAATTGATAATATTTTTTCAGAATAAAGACTATTTAATTTACCTATAGCGGCCTGTTTAATTTTTATATCAGATTCATCATTATTTAAAGATTCAAGAAACTCTAAATCCATAATTTTTTCAACAGCTGCAATTTTTACTTTTGTATTTGAATCCTTTTCAACTATTTGTTTTAATAAATCAATCTTATCAGAATCTAAATTATTTACTGCTTCTAACCGAATATCAGGATTACTATGTTTCCATTTAGGGACTATATAGTCTTTAATGCTCATTTTTCTTCTTTCTAAACGTAAATAACGATATCTCAAAAAAATCAATAAATAATTTCAATAATTTAAAAATAATTATTTAATTTTGAATTTTTTACGAGTATATCAATTACGATGGTATCATAAAAATTCAATTTTACGATAATGGATATTTATAATTTCAAAGTGTTACAAAGAATAAAATTTCATTTTCTCACTTTTTACAAAATTATTATAATCCAACTCTGGTTTTTCCAATCATGTGAGGTTCAAGTCTTTATTTGTCTGCGTCAGTCCATACGAAATTCGAAAAAACAAAGTTGAATTATAAAATCAACATATAAAAAGCAAAAAATTTGATTTAAATTTTATAGGTTATAAGGTCATAAAATTTATAAGATAATTGCATATTATTTAATTGTCAAGCTTTGAAATCTATTATGTAACAGCAATTACAAAGTATAAAAAGTGGCTTTAATGCGAGTATGCAAGATTATACTATTTATTAATGTAATTATTAAGATCACCAAGTGCTTTACTTGCGTAAGCTAAAGACTTTTGTTTATCATAAAAAGCTGCTGTTTTTCTAATTCTGGATCTATTTCTGTCTAACTCAGCTTCAAGATATCTTGTGATATTAGCAGATCCGCCTTCATATTGTTTTTTAACAAGATTAAAAGATTCTATAGCATTAGCAACAGTGGCTTCAGCAACCTTATACCTTGCACATGCTTCTTCAAATAATAGAAGGGCTTTTTTTACATCAAGTTTAACAGATAGAATTGTTTTTTCGTTAAAAGTAATTGCCTGCATAAGAATTGCTTTTGCTTTTTGAACCTCTGGCGGAGTTTTTATTGCACTTGAAAGATTAAGATTCATTAATGCAGCAACAGTCCAATTACCTCTACCATGGCGATACTTCATTTTTTCATCATCATGATAGGCTTTTGTAAAAAAATCTAATGTTGGAAGATATGTTGATAAAGCAATATCAAGATAAATTCTTGCTTTTTTTATATTTTCAATATTTTTTTCAATTTCAGGTCGTTTTTTTAAAGCAACAGCAACACAAGCTGTGTATGATTCAGGTATTTGAAAATCAGTAAAATCAGTAATTTTGTCTATTGAAATAATATTTTCAGGACCAATACCTAGTATATTTCCTAAAATTGCCTTGCTGGTCTTTAGTTGGTTTTGGCTTGTTAGTAATTCTTCTTCAACTTTTGCACATCTAACCTGAAGAGAAAGAATATCTGACTTTAATGCACCTCCTGCTTTATATCTAACGTCCATTATTTTATATTGTGCTTCTACTGTAGATTTTGATTCTTTTGCTATTTGAACATAATCCATTGCAGCTAATAAATCATAATATGCACTAATAGTTGAAAATATCAAATTATTTTCAACAAATTTTTTATTAAGATCTTCATATTTTAAAGATTTTTCTGCTGCTTTAATATTTAAAATGTCTCTTGAACCATTGTAAAGATTAAGCCTTGCATTTATTCCTGATTCATAATTTTGAAACCATCCAGGATAATTAAAATTAAAAGTTTCTGGAAGTTTACGTTGATCAATTCCTTTGAAAAGGCTTGCAGATGGTGTTTCACCTTGAACATATTCAAAGTAAAGAACAATATCTGGAAAAAAATTTGTTTTTGCTTTTTTAAGCTCAGCCTGAGCTTCTTTGATTTTATATATTGCAAGTTTAGTATCTGGATTATTTTTTAATGCCAGCTTTATTGCAGAACTTAGGCTAAAAGGTTTTGATAAATCACATTCAATTTTTAAATTTTTATTAAAATTATTTGTTTTTAATTCACACATATTTGTGGAATATTGTTTCATTATATTATTATAATTGTATCTTTTTGATGGAAAACAGGCTGTAAAAAAGCATAACAATAATATTATACTGAAGTGTGTACTTATTTTTTGCATAATATTCAGCTTTTTTATTATTTTTTCCGAAGTATAAAATATGTTATAGCTTTTTTTTAAATAATTTAGATTTTTTTTCATTTATTATATACCTTTCTAAATAATACTTAGATATTTTTCTAAATCTGGATTTGAATAAGAAATTACAATTAGCTTTGAGCCTTCTTTTAAAATAGTATCTTTACCGGGGTTAGTTTTTGCTTTTGGATTAATGATAAATTTAGTTTGAGAATTAAATTTTATAATGTAACCCATTATTATAAAAGGAGCTGAATTTAATATAGCCCGGCGTGCCATTTGGCGAAAAGTCATTTTGCAGTATCTTCTTGGAATTTCAACAAGAAAAATTTGAGGTGTACCATCTTCAGTAGTTAAAAGATTTTCAAAGATATTTTTAACACCTGGTGTTATGCAAGACAGTGCAATTAGCTTTTCAGATATTTCACCTATGCAGATAATTTCATTTACTTCAGTTGTTTCAAGATGAGGTCTATTAAGCGAAAGAATCAATTCCATAACAGTATGAACTTGTGGGTTTTCTCGCTCAATAGCAATAGCAGTAAGCGATGAAGGCGCATCTGCAAGTTTACCATACTTAGGATCTGCCAGAATAATTGCGGCTCTGGCTCTGCTAATTCCAGCACGTTGTAAAACATCTTTATCTGTTGGGCATCCCATGAATACTATGAATCTGGCATTTGAAGAAACAAAAGGATGCCATGATGGGTTATCTTCCCATAGTTGAGTATCTTGTACTAATAAAACTACATCAAGGGACTCTGTTGTTGATGAATTTTGAAGTTCTTCAACAATAATCTTTACTTTTTCATTACAATTACAAATAACAACGTGTTGGCTTAACTCATTACTATAATCAAGTCTTTTCATAAATAAGCCTCAAACTGTTAAGGCGCTAAAAATAAAAATTTGTTCATTTATATGTGTAAGTCAGCGTTTGAACAAACTAAAAAATTATTCCAAATAAAAGACTGTTATATTTAATCTTTAAAAACAAGTTTTCCGCCTATATGTCCAGCGATACCAGCAGCTATAAGCATTATAATGTTAATAAATATCAAAATATAGCTCCCAAAATCTATATTTATGAATATGTCCGGATTAAATATTTTCCAAATTATTGAAATAAAAGATGTACAAAAAACAATAAATCCACAAACAATCTTTGTAATAAATGTATTAGTTATTATTCCCTTGAATTTATTTTTCCATTCTACATATCCAGAAAATAAAACAACTGGCATTGAAAGAAATACAAATATTAAATTGTATAAATAAGCGTCAGAAAGACTTTTTGAGCCTAATATTATTGAAAGTACTATAAAAGCTACACAAACTGGTATAATACCATTTGGAAAATGAACTGATATAGGATGTAAATGATGCACTTGAATTTGTTCTATAATAAAATCAAATAATTGATTCTTTTTATCAGTTTTGTAAGATGCGAGTGCTTTTTTTTCTTCAAATGTTACTGTACTTTTTTGCTCATTACTTCCAGATGAATCATCACCTTGTTTTTCTTGTTTTTCTTGTTTTTCTTGTTTTTCTTGTTTTTCTTGTTTTTCTTGTTTTTCTTGTTTTTCTTGTTTTTCATCTATTATTTTAAATTTTTCTTTAGATGCTCCACAAACAGGACATTTATCTGGAGGACTTTCGCCTTCATAAATATAGCTGCATACAGAGCATTTCCATTTAATATCTATTTTAGCTTTTGGTTCTTGCTCTTTTGGAGTATCTTCTTTAATTTCAATAAATTTACTTTTATCTGCACCACAAACCGGACACTTGTCAGGTGGTGCCTCACCTTCATGAATATAACCACAAATTGTACATTTCCATTTTTTTTTCATAAATCACCTTTAAATAAAAAAAATTTGAAATTTTGTTTTAATATTTATATTTTACTATTTTTATTGATAATATTAATAACAAAAAAGTGAAATAACATAATAACATTATATGAAATTTTTTTATATAATAAATAATAATAAATATCAGGTAATATAAAAAAATGCAACCATTACTTGACCTGAATTAATTGGTTTGATAACATATATTATTAAAGAATTTGCAATATTAGAAATAGAAAAAATGTTATTAAAAATTTGCAAAAAATACGCCAGAGATGCTGAATCATTTTTTCAGTATAGATTAAGTAACGCTCAAAAAATAAATTCCTTATTTGAATCTGTGAAAACTGGAGTCCTAAATCTTTAGATTTGGGAATCATTCTATCTGTTTACCAATTCTAAAGATTTGGGACTCCAGCTTAAAATGGAAAACTTATTTTTCGACCATTCATAAGCAAAAGAGCATTAAAAAAAGAGGAAAAGATGAAAAAAATCTTCATTCTTTTGGCTATAATGTCTATTATATTTTGTTTATTGTCTGATAACACTAGGGCCCAATACCTTGAGGTTGTTACAGAGCAATATCCTCCATATAATTATGAAGAAGATGGTAAGGTAAAAGGTGTTGGCACTGAAGTAGTCGAAGAAGTTCTAAAAGAAGCTAAGATTAGTTATAATATTAGCGTTTTACCTTGGGCCAGGGCTTTAAAATTAGCAGAGACAAAAAAAAATATATTAATTTATTGTATTAGCAGAACTGAAAAACGTGAAAAATTATACACTTGGGTAGGAATAATTGCTCCAATTAATTTTTATATCTATGCTTTAAAAAGCCGTAATGATATACCTGAAATAATAAAATTAGATCAAGCAAAACCCTATAAAATTGGTACAGTTAATCAAGATGCTTTGGATCAGTATTTAACAGAACAAAGATTTCCAAACATTGATAGAGCAAATTTAAATGAGGTAAATATAAAAAAATTGTTCATGAGAAGAATTGATCTTTGGCCAATGTCAGAATATACAGCAAATTACATTGCGAAAAAAAATGGCTTTGATTCAAAAAAAATGAAAAAAGTATATGAATTAAAGGGATTTTCAGGTGGTAACCAATATATGGCTATTAGCAATTCAACAGATAGGAAGATACTTCGGAAAATTCAGAATGCTCTTGAGAAAGTCAAAGAAGATGGAAGATATCAAACAATTTTGAATAAATACGAATAATTAGTGAATAAATAATATAAAATTGAAAATATACTCAGGTTATTTGAAATGGGAATTGACAGTCAAATAGTAAAACAAAATATTAATCAACTTTTAGATTTAGCAAATAATATTGTAGAATCTAAAAAAGAACAATTATCATGGGTAGAATTAATTAATGACAGTGGGAAACAAATACTTCATATGGTAGAACATTCTCTTGATATATTAAAGATGGAGGAGGGCACATATAAGCTTAATCCATTAGCATGCGATGTAGTCAAAATTTTTCAAACAATTTGTGAAGATCTAAAAAAAATTATTACTTCTAAATCGTTAATAATTAAAATTTTTATTAATCAAGAACAAATAAAAACAAGCAATACATATTATATCTCAGGAGAAAAAATTCAACTGCAGAATCTTTTTTCAAATCTAATTAAAAATGCAATTGAGGCTTCACCAGAAAATAAAATTATTACTGTATCAATAATTGATGAAAAAAAATGGCATAGAATTGTAATACATAATTTTGGTAATGTTCCAGATGATATAAAAGATCGTTTTTTTGATAGATATACAACAAGCGGTAAAAAAGGGGGGACTGGTCTTGGTACATACAGTGCATTTTTGATAACAAAAATACATAAAGGTAAAATTTCTTTTAAAAGTGATGAAATCAATGGAACACAACTTACTGTTTTATTACCTAGAAAAGAACTTGTATTTAAAGATATAAGCAATGAAAATAATGACTATATTATTTCAAAAAAAATAAATATTAATTTAGATGTTCTTATAGTAGATGATAATGATATTAATCAACAAGTTGCCTGGGGCCTTTTAAATGATATAGGAATTAAAGCTGATATTGCAAATAATGGAAAAGAAGCATTTGATGCAGTTTTAAAAAAGAAATATAATATTGTTTTTATGGATTTAGAAATGCCTGTTATGAATGGTATTGATACAATTAAGCTTATACGTGACAATGAACTTACAAAAGATATTAATATTGCTGCAATGACTGCACACTCAAAAAATGAAAGAATTGATGAATTAAAAGAATTTAATGTATATGATTTTATTTCAAAACCAATTGATGCAAATGATTTTTATAAACTTATTGAAAAATTTTCTGGTATTAGTTCTGAAATAATAATACAGGATAGTTTAAAAAATAATAAAGAAAATGAAAATGTTGAAAAAACTTTAGATGATTTTGTTATTTCTCAAAAAACAAAGAATGTTATTGATATTGAAGCTGCATTAAAAAAACTTTTTGGAAAAAAACTCTTATTTCTTGATTTATTAACTCGTTTTTCTAATGAACATTCAGGAATTGTACAATCAATTAAAGACGCTTTTGAAAATAATGATATAGAACTTGCTGAAAGACTCTCACATACATTAAAAGGACTTGCTGGATTTTTGGCAGCATCTGCTTTAGAAGATGCTGCTAGAAAAATTGAAATTGCATTTAAAAATAGAGAAATCTCATTAATAAATACATTGCTAATAAATCTTCAAAATGCATTTACGCCAGTACTTGATAATGTAAAAAAAATAATTGATAGAGAAAAAAATCATATTGAACAAAAAAAATCAGAAAATTCAATGACTAAGCTTGAAATTCAAGAAAAATATATAAAACTTTTTAATTTGATAAAAGATTTTGATTCTGATGCAATAGATATTATGAATGAAATTGAGGAACCAGTAAAAAATATTCTCAAATCTCAAGATGATATTGGTAAATGGAAAGATATTTGCATTAATACCAGTAAATATGACTTTACAGCAGCTTTAAATATTATGGAACAGTTTGCTAAAGATTTAAGCATCAAAATCTAATATGATTATATTATGATACTTGACAAATAAACAATCAAACAAGACAAAATATATACGATTTACAGATTTAGTCATAAAGATTTTGGACTTCGTTCCCAGATAAAAATTCGTCCTCAAAGTACTATTGTACGCCTGCGGATAATTTTGATCTGGCCCCTTGCCAAAATCTTTATGACTAAATCTGTAGACATAATGATTTTGGCAAAGCGCCAGATCAAAATTATCCGCAGGCGTACAATAGTACGTTGAGGACGAATTTTTACTTGGAAGCATAGGCCAAAATATTTATGACTAAATCTGTATAATAATTCAACTTTGGTTTTTACAATCATATGAAGTGAAGGTCTGTGTTTGTCCGCGTCTGTCAACACGAAATTCAAAAAATCAAAAGCGGATTATTATTATCCCAAAAAAACTTCAACTCAATATCTAAACAAATTCTGTTTTTGTTCAGATATTAATTATTTGCTTATTTTTGTATATTTCATTGGAGGAGAATAATGAATAGTGATGATAATGTAACAATATTAGTAGTCGATGACAATCCAACAAATTTAAGGGTTTTAATTGACTATTTAGAGGACTCTGGATATGAAACTATGGTTGCTCCAAGTGGTGAACGAGCAATTCAACAATTAGAGAGAGCTTTACCAGACCTGATTTTATTAGATGTTATGATGATGCCTGGAATTGATGGCTTTGAAACGTGCAGAAGACTTAAAAGTAATAATAGAACAAAAGATATTCCAGTAATATTTATGACAGCTCTTTCTGAAACAGTTAATAAAGTTAAGGGTTTTGAATTAGGAGCTGTTGACTATATTACCAAGCCTTTTCAGCAAGAAGAAGTACTGGTGCGTATAAGAACACATCTAACTATTCAATATCAAAAAAAAGAAATGGCAAATTTAAATAATCAGCTTCAAAATGCTAATTCAAGTCTAACTGAAATGAATCTTAATCTTACTGAGGCAAATGCAAAGCTCACAGAAGCCATTGCAACAAAAGATAAATTTTTTACAATAGTTACAGAAAATATTGGAACTGCATTCAGCCCTTTAATTAAACTTTCATCTTTAATCACAAATTCTGCTGAAAGCTTAAATGATACTATAAAAAATTATGCTCAAAATATTCAATCAAAAGCATCATCTACTCAACAATTATTAGAAAATCTTTTTGGATGGGCTTTGATCCAAAGAGGAATTATGAATTATAATCCAAAAAGAATCTATTTGTTTGGCTTAATTTCAGATAATATTAAATATCATGAGAGAGATTATATGACAAAACAAATAGACGTAATTAATGAAATAAGTCCTGAAACAATAATATATGCTGACTTTGATATGTTGGATAGAGTTATTTATAATTTATTATCAAATGCAATTAAATTTACTGATTATGAAGGTCAGATTAAAATATCTTCAAAATCACTTGGTGATTATGAAGAAATATCAATTGCTGACACTGGAATAGGAATCACTCAAGATAACTTGAGAAAAATATTTAAAGTTACAAATACTTCAATTCAAAAAGGAACAAAAGGAGAACAGGGAACAGGCCTTGGATTAATTTTATGCAAAGAACTTATTGAAAAAAATGATGGTAAAATTTGGATATCCAGTGAACCAGACCATGGTACTACTGTAAAAATTACATTACCAAAACATAAACATGATTTAATGTTAGGAACATAATTTTTTTTATTATGAAAGTACTTATTGTAGAAGATGATGAAATTTTGTCAGAAACTCTTGCTGAATTTTTAACAGATAATGATTATGATGTAAAAGTTTGTAAAACTGGCAATGATGCAATTTTAGATTATCAAAATACTTTTTATTCACTTATCATTATTGATATTGGTCTTCCTGATATTGACGGCCTTGAAATATGTCGTATAATTCGAAAAATGGATAAAGGTAAATACAGCGTAATTCTTATAAACACTGGAAGTTTAAACCCTGAATATCTAAGATTATCATTAGATGCTGGTGCAGATGACTTTTTAGTAAAACCTTTAGATCTAGATATGTTAGGTATTCGTATTGAAATTGCAGAACAAATTAGTAAACACAGAATGGAAAGTCAAAAAGCGGAGAATGATCTTAAAAGGGCAAAAGAAGATGCTGAAGCTGCTAATATAGCTAAGTCTGAATTTCTTGCAAATATGAGTCATGAATTAAGAACACCTCTTAATGGTATTTTAGGTTATACCCAGTTGTTATTAAAGGATAAATCTTTAAAAGAAAAACAAAAAGAAGGAATTGAAACAATACAGCGGAGCGGCAATCATTTATTAATGATGATAAATGATATTTTGGACCTTTCAAAAATTGAAGCTAGAAAAATGGAACTTAACGAAAGCGATATTTATCTGGAAGGTTTTCTAAAAAATATCAATGAAATAGCAATTGTTAGAGCTCAACAAAAAAATATTACTTATCATTTCTCAATTTCTGATAATTTGCCTGCTGCTTTTCATGGTGATGAAAAATGTATAAGACAGGTTTTATTAAATTTGATAAGCAATGCTATAAAATTTACAGAAAAAGGCGATGTCTTTTTTACTGTAGATTATCACAAACAAAAAATCAGATTTCGTGTTGATGACACTGGAATTGGAATTCCTAAAGATAAAATTCAAGGCATTTTTCTACCATTTAATCAGGTTGGAGACAAAAGATTGCAAAATGAAGGAACTGGACTTGGACTTGCCATAAGTAAAAAACTTTTATATTTAATGAAAAGTAATTTATATGTTAAAAGTATTATAAATAAAGGCAGCTCTTTTTGGTTTAATTTAGATTTGCCAGTAGTTTTAATAAAAGATCCCAAAAAAATTCAAAATGATGTTAAAAATATTATTGGCTTTAAAGGTACAAATAAAAAGATTCTAATTGTAGAAGATGTTAATCAAAACAGAGCGGTTTTAAAGGATGCATTACAGATTTTAGGTTTTAATGTCAAAGAAGCCTTAGATGGAAAAGATGCTATAAAAACTGCTAAAGAATTTTTACCAGATCTTATTTTAATGGACCTTTTAATGCCTGAAATGGATGGTTTTGAAGCAACAAAAAATATCAGACGTATTAAAGAATTAAAAGATGTAATAATAATATCTGTTTCTGCGAGTGTTTCAAATCAAATGCATAATGAAAGTATTAATGCTGGATGCAATGATTTTATAGAAAAGCCTGTAAATTTAGATAACCTTTTTGTTCTGTTACAAAAATATCTAAATATTACATGGATTTATGATAAATCAAATGTAAAATCAGAAACAATTCTTTTAAATGATATTATTTCACCAGAATTTAAAGAACTAAAATATTTACATGATCTTGTATTGGCTGGAAATTATTCTAAAATTCGTAAAAAAATGAACCAGATAAAAAAAGAAGATTCAAAATTTGATATGTTTGTAATAAAAATAAGTGAATTGCTAAGATCATTTAATTTTATTAAATTGCAGCTTACAATTGAGCAATTTATGAAAACAAAAAAACCTATTGCCTATAAAGAATAATTACTGATTCTATCAAATTATTATTTGCTTTCTTATCAATTTTTTTACCTTTTTATAAATAATAATTATAAAAACCTATGAAATTTTTTACATATTTTGTTATTATTCTAAAAATAAGGTTATTTCAGGTTTTATAAACAAGGAGGTGATTTAGTGAAAGAAAAAATTCAAGAAGCGCTTAATAAAGTAAGGCCATCACTTCAGGCAGATGGTGGTGATGTTGAATTTGTTGATTTTGAAGATGGCATTGTTAAAGTAAGACTTCAAGGTGCATGTCGTGGATGCCCCATGTCTCAAATGACACTTCGAGACGGCATTGAAAAATTTTTAAAAAAGGAAATTCCAGAGATTAAATCTGTTGTAGGTGTTGACTAAAAAATAAGTGATCAGTTATTATATAGATATGATTAACTGATCACTAATTAATGATAAATGAATCTAAGTTTGATATTTTCTATTCGTGTTTGTCCATTTATTCCAGTGGGCGTATCCAATGGATGGGGGAGACAATACTTTTGAATTAAAATTGGAGTCCCAAATCTTTAGATTTGGGCGTGAAATAATAACAAAAAAATATGCGTGTGTTTTATTAATTTGTATTATCCCCCCCAAATCTAAAGATTTGGGACTCCAATATATTAATTCAACAGAATTAGCCTCATCCATTGGACACTCCCTATTCCAGTGTTTGTCTTAAAAAACTTTTTTTATATGCTCGTGAACGTAAGACGTGCTCATGTTCGTGCTCGTGAACGTAAGACGTGCTCGTGAACGTAAGACGTGCTCGTGCTCGTGAACGTAAGACGTATTCGTGCTCGTGCTCGTGCTCGTGAACGTGAACGTAAGACGTGCTCGTGCTCGTGAACGTAAGACGTATTCGTGCTCGTGAACGTGAACGTGAACGTAAGACGTATTCGTGCTCGTGCTCGTGCTCGTGCTCGTGAACGTGAACGTAAGACGTATTCGTGCTCGTGAACGTGAACGTGAACGTAAGACGTATTCGTGCTCGTGCTCGTGAACGTAAGACGTGCTCGTGAAGGTAAAAAGTTATCGTTTAAGTATTAGTAAACAAACGTAAACGAAAAAATATGTAATCTGAAATAAAATCAAGAATACGTTCAAGAGCACGATTTACGTTCACGAGCACGAGCACGATTCACGAACACGAGCACGAGCACGATTCACGAACACGAACACGAGCACGATTCACGAGCACGAGCACGATTCACGAGCACGAGCACGAGCACGAGCACGAGCACGATTCACGAGCACGAGCACGAGCACGATTCACGAGCACGAGCACGAGCACGATTCACGAGCACGAGCACGAGCACGATTCAC
>Ga0272440_1001963_pt1 | contig 16360 bp, 9 predicted proteins | sample SSMMMBAug17_FD_192440 | JGI IMG/M metagenome (GOLD analysis project Ga0272440, IMG submission 192440) | Marine sediment archaeal communities from Little Sippewissett salt marsh, Falmouth, MA, United States - SSM-MMB-Aug17 | ecosystem: Environmental > Aquatic > Marine > Wetlands > Sediment ... | reverse complement strand
AAGAAATAAATGTAGGAAAAAGCGCACTGCCTCTTTCAACAACATTGCGTCTGCCTTATATCCCGGTAACAAGAGTTGAAAATTATTGCGCAAGTGGAACAGAAGCATTTAGAGGAGCTGTTTATGCAGTTGCTTCTGGAGCCTATGACATATGTTTCGCTCTTGGCGTTGAAAAATTAAAAGATACAGGCTATGGAGGCTTACCAAATCCAGGGTCTGGTGCTGGCACCTTAACCTTTCAATGGTGGCCAAACCTTACTGCTCCAGGCTCCTTTGCCCAGCTTGCAAGCGCATATGCTGCAAAATATAAAATACCTGATATTGATTTAAAACGAGCTATGGCTCATGTGTCATCAAAAAGCCACGATAATGGCACATTAAATCCAAAAGCTCATCTTCAAAAAAAGGTTACTGAAGATCAGATAATGGCAGCTCCTATTATTGCTCATCCACTTGGATTATTTGATTGCTGCGGTGTTAGTGATGGCTCTGCATGTGCAATAGTTACTACTCCAGAAATTGCAAGAAAAATGGGTAAAAAGGATTTTGTCTCAGTTAAAGCTCTTCAACTGGCTCTAAGCAGCGGCGAAGAAATGGCTTATAATGACTGGGATGGTGACCATTTTGCAACTACTACCAGATGCAGTGTAAAAGCATATCAGGAAGCTGGAATAAAAGATCCAAGAAAAGAAATAAGCATGATGGAGGTTCATGATTGTTTTTCTATTACTGAGCTTGTAACTATGGAAGACCTTCATATTTCTGAACGTGGTAAAGCTGTTAAAGACATTATGGATGGTTTTTATGATCTTAATGGTAATGGTGTGCCTTGTCAGGTTGATGGCGGCTTAAAATGCTTTGGGCATCCAATTGGAGCTTCTGGACTAAGAATGATTTATGAAATGTACTTACAGTTACATGGAAGAGCTGAAAAAAGACAACTGAGCAATCCGCGTTTTGGCCTTACTCATAACTTAGGAGGCTTTCCATTCCAAAATGTTTGCAGTATTTCTATTATTGGCAAATATGGTGATTAAACAATTAAAATAACATTAAAATCTATCAGTGTAACCTTTATTATTTTAGAATTTAGGTTACACTGATATTTATTCGGCTGTTTCGTGTGGACTGACATGGACAAGCACAGACTTACACTTTACATGATTAACAATTCAGTTTTGATTTTTTGTATTTCGTGTGGACTGACAAGGACAAGCACAGACTTACACTTAGAATCGGTTTAGTACATTCTTTGTATTTATTTACTCCACCATGAAACTGTAATAAATAATAATCCTGTTTTTGGATCAACATAAGAATCGTCAATTTCAGCTTTTGTCATTATTGATGGATCACCGCCATGTAATTCAATTATAAAATCATTAATCAGTTTTTTTAGAACATTATCAAATCGATCTCTATCCCATTTTAGATACTCACGAATTCTATGAATTCTAACAAAACCTCTGCCTTTTCCTATAAAATCGTAACCTTTTTTAAATAAATGGATATCTTCATCCATATTAAGAGATTGTTTTTTTTCTTGCAACAAATGCAAATAAACAGTCGGTGAATTTATTGAAAAATCATTCTTAAAACTAACTTTTATTAATTGTTTATCAATTAAAAGATTTATCGTGCTTATATAATCTTTTTTTTTTAAAGGTTTTAATTTTTTCAAAAGACTCAAAAGGGTTGGAGGATTAGTATTCTTCATTCTTATTAATTGGTTCAAAATCATCTGAGATGAATTGTGTTTACATACATATATATTTTTACCTTTATATATAAGCTCTATGCCACTAATATGGTTTAAGTTTAACAGCTTCACAAAATCTTCGTCTTTGGAATTCTTATTAAGACCTGATAATTTAAATTCAGATATGAGATATTTTTTTTTTATATCAGAAATAGAGATAAAATCATTTTCATTTATATTCATTAGTTCTATAAGTCTTTTTTTTATAACATCATTATCCATTTAACAATGGCCTCCATTTTTGAATTGTTATTAACAATCTATAATCCTATAGCGTATACAAAGGAATATAAAGGATGGGGAATACTGTTGAATTAATTGGAGTCCCAAATCTTTTGATTTGGGCACGCATAATACAAATTAATATATAAATACATATTTTTTTGTTATTATTTCACGCCCAAATCTAAAGATTTGGGACTCCAATTCTTTATTCAAAAGTTTTGCCCGCATCCATTGGATATAATTTAATATATAAATAAATATTTTCTTGTTATTATTTCACGCCCAAATCTAAAGATTTGGGACTCCAATTCTTTATTCAAAAGTTTTGCCCGCATCCATTGGATATAATTTAATATATAAATAAATATTTTCTTGTTATTATTTCACGCCCAAATCTAAAGATTTGGGACTCCAATTCTTTATTCAAAAGTTTTGCCCGCATCCATTGGATATAAATTAATATATAAATAAATAAATATTTTCTTGTTATTATTTCACGCCCAAATCTAAAGATTTGGGACTCCAATTCTTTATTCAAAAGTATTGCCCCAATCCATTGGATATTATTGGATGATATGCCCATAATCCTAATTTAAAAAAATTTTATTCTTTCAATTTTTATAATATTCTTACTTTTAATAATTCCGCGAAGCATTTTTGTCATCTTTATATTTTATATTTTGATATTTCTAATCCAATTATTTGTCTGTGTTTATCAATCTTTGTTAATTTAAAATCAATTTTTTTTTTTATAATCAAAAAAAAATTAGTTAAAAAATTGTTCATTTTATTTGACATTCATATTAAGGTTATATAAAAAAAAACTTAGGTGATTTCAGGAAAAGAATTTACCAAGATCGAATCCCCCCTTGAGGGTGGTTAGGGGGGTGTTTTTGAGTTTGTACCATTAATACGAACACCCCCCTAACCCCCCTCAAGGGGGGAATTAAGACTTTGGTAAATTCTTTTTCGGAAATCACCTTAAATATTTATAAATTTTTTTGTCAATTTTTTATTAATCAAAAGCATGTTTATATAAATATAACATGTTAATGTTAATGTTAATAAAATATAAAAAAAGGAGTTAATATCATGAAAAAAGATTCTAAGAAAAAACAAAAAAAATCCAAGAAATTTATTTCAACAAAATCAAATTTTAAAGCTGGTCGAATGACAGGAAGTGCATATTATAACGACTAAAGTATATTTTTTCAATACAAAAACAATAATCTTAGATAAAATTATTATTTTGAAAAAATTTTATCTAAGATTAGTTTATTTTTCCCAGAAAAAAAAATTTATCAGGGCTAAATTATGAATAGCTTTATAAAGCGCTTTATTAATTTTAACAAAAAACTCTATATTTCAATCTGTCTTATTTTGCTGTTAGTTTTTATTTCAATTGGAAACATGATGTTTTATTCCATTAAGTCAGGAGAAGCTGGTGTTTTATGGGAAAGATTTTATGGAACTAAAATTGATTATATTTATCCTGAGGGATTTCATGTAATTTTTCCTTGGGATGAATTATTCATTTATAACATAAGAATTCAAGAAATCTCGCCTGAAATTGATGTATTAACAAAGACCGGTCTTGAAGTTCATCTTTTTTTATCAATTCGTTATGCCCCAAAAGAACAATTATTAGGTTTATTACATAAATATGTGGGACCAGATTATGCAAATAAAGTTATTGTACCTGAGATAGAAGCTGTATTACGTGAGATAATTGGTACTATGGGGGCTGAACAGATTTATACAACTGGCCGTGCTGTAATCATTGAAGCTATTAATGAAGCTATTGAACAGGTTGCACAACGCTATATTCATGTTGATGATGTTCTTATTAAAAGAATTGAGCTTCCAGAAAGTGTTGCAAAAGCTATTCGTTATAAAATAGAACAAAAGCATCTGGTTGAAGCTCATACATATTTAATTGAAAAAGAAAAAAAGGAAGCTGAAAGAAAAAGAATTGAGGGGAAAGGAATTCATGATCAATTAGAAATTATCGCAAAAGCGATTCCAGATGGAAAAATTTTAAAATGGAAAGGTATTCAGGCTACTGAAAAAATAGCTAATTCAAATAATTCAAAGGTTGTTATTATTGGAAGCGGCGAAAATGAATTACCAATTATTTTAAATACTGAAAATACCAAATAGTATCTTATATTAATGCATAATAGATTTATAATAATATTTATTATTTTACATTTCTTTTTTTCGTGTAAAAACGATATAACTGAAGAAAGAGCTATACGTGCAAACAAATCAAATGAAATCCTTATTGCTGTTGTTGATTCATCAACAAATCCCTCCAGATTTACAGATGGTATTAAACTGGCTATTAATGAATTAAATGAAAATAATGTTTCTGGTAAAATATTTAAAGCAATATATTTTGATGATAAAGGCTCGCTTGAAAAAGCTCAAAAGATCGCATGGACAATAGCAAAGAATCCAAATATTATTGCTGTTGTTGGTCATTTTTTATCAAAAATTGCCATTGCTGTGTCAATTACATATGAAGATAATGGAATTATATTTTTCACGCCAAAAACAACTCAATCAGATCTAATTCGCGATACAAATTCATATACTTTTAGAAATATACCTGCTGATAATATTTTTGGTCAGGAAATGGCAAAATGTGCCCAAAAAAAACAATTCAAAAAAATGTCAATTATTTATGAACGTGAATCCTTTGGTAAAAGACTTTCTGAAATTTTTCAAAAATATGGTGATAATAATGGTATAGACTTTGTCTCTGTAAAATCATACTCACCATGGAAAATGGATTTCAGGGAGTTAATTTCTGAACTCTTAAATGGAAGCCCTTTTGAAGCTCTTTTGATCTGTGGCAACATGCCATCATCTGCTTATCTTGTTAAACAACTTAGAGATATGGGTATTAATGTCCCGATTATAGGAAGCGATTCTCTTGATTCAATGCAGCTTCTTAATATTGCAGGTAAATGTGCTGAGGGAGTTATTGTTCCAACTGTTTTTGATCCAAAGCTTGCAAGTAACATTACAAGAAATTTTGTTGACAATTTTAAATATATTTATGGTTTTGAACCAGATACATTAGCTGCTCAAGGATATGACGCAATAAAGGTTTTAGGGCATGCCATTGAAAAAAGCGGCTCATCAATTCCAATTGTTATCAGCACTAATATGCGTTTTCTCCAAAACTGGAATGGTGTTACAGGCTCATATTCTTTTACTCAAAAAGGTGATATTACTGGAAAATCAATTTATTTTAAGTCTGTGAAAAAAGATAAATTTGTTTTTATAGAGCGAGAACTGAATACAAATCAAAAAGTAATGTCGGAAACTCTTGAAGATATTGCAATAAGGATTCCTGTTAATAATATATGCAATATTGATCCTGTTAAAATATCTGATCATGCTTCAATTGAAATTGCTGAGCAATTATTTCTTGGACTGACTGATTTAAATCCTGAAACCTTTGAACCTGTTGAAGAGCTTGCAGCTAAATGGAATTCTGACAATGACTGCAAATCATTTACTTTTTATCTTCGTAAAGATGTTCATTGGACTGATGGATCTGATGTTACTGCTTATGATATAGAAAAAACAATAAAAAGAAATTTAACAAATAAAACAAAATCTTCTCATGCAAATTTATTATATATAATTAAAAATGCAAAACAAATTGATGAAGGTAAAGAAGATATATCAAAACTCGGTGTTAAAGCTCTTGATAAATATACTATTGAATTCACTCTTGAATATCAAGCATCTTATTTTCCCAAAATTGCAGGATTATGGATTTTTAGACCTTTACCTGTAAAAATTATTAATAAATTTGGCGATAATTGGACAAATCCTGAGAATATAATTACTAATGGATCATATAAACTTCATGCCTGGGAAAAAGGTATGAAAATAATTTTGCATAAAAATGAAAAATATTATGATTATAGTAAAGTTTCTATACCTGAAATTCATTATTATGTTATAAACGACCCTGTTTTAGGATTATCCCTGTATTATAATGGAGAATTGGATATATTGGGCGGGCATTTTTTAAAAATCCCTGAAGATAATATTTCTCATATTTATACTAATCCATATTTAAAAATTCATCATTATAGATATTCTGTTCTTTGCACAGATGTTTTTGTTTTTAATTTAAAAAAAAATCCAGTGGATAATGTTCTGGTTAGAAAAGCCTTGTCTTTTGCTGCAAATAGAAGTTTAATAGTAAATTCTTTAAATAATAATTCAAAAATAGCAAACTCATTAGTACCTGAATCTATTTTGCCTTTAAACAATTCATACACCAGCAAAAATGGATTTGAACCTCTTAAAGCTAAAAAATGTTTAACTGAAGCCGGTTATCAAAATGGCTTAAATTTTCCTCAAATATCAATCGTTTATGAAAACACATTGAATAATGAAAATATATCAAAAACTTTTAGTGAACTTCTGAATCATTATTTAAATATTAAAGTAAAATTAAATCCAATTAAAATAAATGAACTTAAAAATTCAAATTATAATTTTCAAAATTCCGAAATAATGCATATTAGATTATGTGCTGATTATCCTGATCCTTCAAAATGGTATAATTTGTTGACTTGTTTAGGTATTAATAATTCAAAAATTTCAAGTATTTTAGATCAGACTTCAAAAACTGCTCAATTTGAAAAACGAATAAAGCTTTTTAATGAAGCTGAAAAAATATTAAATGATAAAATATGTGCATTAATTCCAATTAATTATCACAAAGGTGATATCCTTGTTAATCCAAGAATAAATGGATGGTACCATATGGAATTTGGAGGACAGCATATTCGCAATTGGAGCCTTATATCTAATGATTAAATGAAAATGACTTTATCGTATCATCTCCATATTTCAGGCTATAGTTAACATCTTATATTTTTAAAATATAATCAGGTAAATAATTTAGCAGTTCATCTATAAATTAATTTTATTTTATATTAAAAATTTAATTATAAAATTTGACGTAAGTCCCAAAGTACATTATGTTTTATATGAAAGTATTAAATTTAGACATAAATTCAATATGTTCTGACGCTAATGATTATGTCTCTGAAAAACAAATTTGTAGTCTGGAGTCCCAAATCTTTAGATTTGGGCGTCATTAATTTTTTCAACTGGTTGTATTTTTGACGCCCAAATCTAAAGATTTGTAGTCTGGAGTCCCAAATCTTTAGATTTGGGCGTCATTAATTTTTTCAACTGGTTGTATTTTTGACGCCCAAATCTAAAGATTTGGGACTCCAGCCTGCATCAAAAAAACTATAAGACTTTCATGCTTTATTTATATGAAAGTATTAAATTTAGACATAAATTCAATATGTTCTGACGCTAATGATTATGTCTCTGAAAAACAAATTTGTAGTCTGGAGTCCCAAATCTTTAGATTTGGGCGTCATTAATTTTTTCAACTGGTTGTATTTTGACGCCCAAATCTAAAGATTTGGGACTCCAGCCTGCATTAAAAAAACTATAAGACTTTCATGCTTTATTGTGATAACAATTCATGGAAGTTTTATTAAATGTTTGTTGAAAGTTTTTAAGGGAATACATTTGTTATCAAATAAATATAATAAATTAGTTGATATTTGTTTAAATTTTTTTGAAAAAATTTATGTGTTAGATATTGACGATAAAAGATTTCTTGATAATATGTTTTCATTATCAATAGTTAATGAAAATTTCATAAATTTTTTATCTAATAGTGAACTTGAAACATTAGTTCAGTATTTTATGTTTCCAGATTATGATATTCAAATAAAAATTGAACCTATACTTAATGAATCAAATTTTAATAACAATGATGAATTAAATATAGTTACAATGATTACTAATAAAAATATATTATATAAAATACAATTATCTGAAAACATAATTATAAGCATTCCTGTCAGTAATGATTCAATCATAACATTTATCAATAGGCTTAATATAGCAAATAATTATCCATTAAATATAAAAGAAATTATAGAGAAAAAATTTTTAATTGATGTATCAAATCTTTTAAAAATAAAATTAAGAAACAGCCGCTTTAAATGGTCAGATACAAATATTGATTTTTTTTTAAAATTTATTGATATTCTTTCTACGCATGATGAATTTATAAAATATTTTGATTTTATCTGTGAATTTTTAACAGAATTTGATGATAATGATAGTATTTTAAATGTACTTACAGCTAAAAAAAATAAATTATTACTCGCTATTGATAGAAAAAAGAATTATGATAGATTATTAATTAATAAGAATATTGAAATGCTTACTCTCTCTGGAAATAAGTGCCCTTTTATTAATGAAAAAGACGCCCTTGAAAAAATCAAAACCATTGATGAAATTTTATTCCATATTTTCAATATAATATAATATCATAACATAGGTTTTTGAAATGATTGGAAATGAAAAAATATTAGTTATTGATGATAATAATACAATAAGACAAGAAATAGTGCAGTTCTTAAATATTAAAGGATATCAAGTAGTTGATCTTCCAAGTGGGCAAAGTGCATTAAATATTATAAAAAGCAAAAAACCTGATCTTATTTTAGTTGATTTACATATGCCGGTTATAAATGGGCTTGATTTATCAAAAAAAATAAAAGATCAATTAATAGATATACCAATAATAATAATGTCTTCAAGTGGTGAAATCAATGAGGCTGTTCAGGCACTTAGAATTGGAGTAAATGATTATTTATTTAAGCCTTTTGAGGATATGAATATTTTATATCAATCTATTAAAGATACTCTTAACAAAGAAAATATTATAAAAGAAAAAAAGAAACAAGCTGAAGATGAAAAAAATCTTCTTGTTACTGCAATTGAACAGGCTGATGAAATTGTGCTTATTACTGATACTAAAACAAATATCCAATATATTAACCCTGCCTTTGAACGAATAACAGGATACAGTAGAGATGAAGCAATTGGAAAAAAATTTAACTTTATGGATAGTAGTGAACAAAATGATGATTTCTATAATGAAATGTCAAAAAAATTAGAAAAAGATAATGTATGGAATGGAAAATTAACTAATATTAAAAAAGATGGAACTATATATCAAGAAGAAGCAACAATTTCTACTGTTTTTGATAGTAATGGTGTTATTACAAATTATGTAGCAGTTAAAAGAGACATTACAAATGAAATAAATTTAGAAAAAGAACTTCTTCAGACCCAAAAAATGGAAGCTTTAGGAAAGCTTGCAGGTGGAATTGCACATGACTTTAACAATATTTTATCTACAATAAAAGGAAATATTCAGCTGGCAAAAAATCGAACAGAAATCACCCAGACAAAATTAGTTAGAAATCTACAGAGAATTGAAAATGCCGCAGAAAGAGCAACTGATCTTATTCAAAGAATCATGATATTTTCAAAACCCTCTGAAAATATGAAAAAAGTTATTTTAATTCAGGATGTAATAATTGAAGTTATAAATTTATTAAGAGGAGGCTTACCTTCAACAATTAAAATTGAAACATATCTTAATGAAAAAGTTTATCCTGTTATGGCTGATCCTACTCAAATTCATCAAGTTATAATGAATATATGCACAAATGCTTATCAGGCTATACCTGATCAGAGAGGAAAAATAGTCATCAGCCTTAATAAATTACGTATTTCAAGATTTATGTCAAAAGGATATCCACAGTTAAAGCCTGGAAAATACGTTGAAATTATTATAAGTGATACTGGACATGGAATAAGCAAAACAATTATTGAAAAAATTTTTGATCCTTATTTTACTACTAAAAAATCTGGAGAAGGCACAGGTATGGGATTATCAACTGTTCATAGTATTGTTTATTCTCATAATGGCATAATTGATATTAAAAGTCGTCAAGGTATTGGAACTACTTTTTATATTGTTTTACCTGCTTGCGATAAAAAAATTCCAAAAAAAGAAATTATAATTAATTATAATGAAAACAAATCATTATCTGGTGGAAATGAATCAATACTTTTATTAGATGATGAAATTGCTATTGTTCAAACTATAAGTGAAATGCTTGCTAAAATAGGCTATAAAGTTACAAGTTTTACTGATAGTACCGAAGCATATAATGTATTTAGAAAAAATTATAAAAAATTTGATATGATTATTACTGATCATACAATGCCCAATATGACAGGTATTGAATTTGCTAAAAATGTTTCAAAAATTCGTCATGATATACCTATTATTCTTTGCAGCGGATATGCTCAACTTATTGATGATAATCTTATTGACCAGTTACCAATAATGACGTATCTAAAGAAACCTATTAACCACTCAAATTTAATTTGTAGAGTTAGAGATATATTTGATAATTTTGAAAAAAATAAAAGAATATTATAATATTTAGTATTTGAACGAAAAATGAATTGAGTGTAACCAAAATTGCCGGTCAAAGTCGAACTCGTAGAGACAAAGGCATGCCTTGCCTTACATTTCAATTACCGAAAATATTACAAAAAAGATATCGACCAGCTATTTTGGTTACACTCAAATGAATTTTTCTTCAAGAAAATACATTTCTTTTAAAACATTTTTTACTTAGTTGTAAGAATATTTAATATAGATTGTCTATTAATAATAAACAAACAAAATTTTATTATGCTCAATTGTTTTTTGAAAAATTTTTGAATTATTAACCTAATGAAAATTGAATAAAAAAGGTTTCCCATGTTAAAAATATTTTCACTTAAAATGAAATTGATTTTTATAAGTATAACGCTTGGAGTTATTCCTGTTCTTTTAATTGGCAGCTTCAGCATCATGAAATTTGATTCCTTTGCAAAAGAGACAATATCTAAAAGTTATAAAGAACTTGAGGAACAGGCATTTGCCAATATTCAATCAGGAGTAAATGCAGAACTTGAAAAGATTAAACCATTAATAAGTAGAGCTCAGCGCCTTGTTAAGCGCCTTGCAGCATCTCCAAATATTCCATTATATTTACATGCTGGTTCAAGGGCAATATCTACAGCAAAAAAAGAAGCAGAACAAATTGTTAAAGGACTGTCTGAAACCTGCAAAGTTCAATACAAACTTGTTAAAGATAAGGTTGATTTAGGTCTTTACACAGCAGAATTTATTTTTCAAAATAAAGGAAGGGTTTATCTGTCATCTTCAAGATTTATTGAGTGGAAATGTGCTAATCAATTTACAGGTCATACTACAAATGCAATAATGCCTCAATTTCATGTTGGAACAGAACCTATTGAAAAGATTTATGATTATGAAGATGAGTTTTCACCGATAGTTGATGATCTTCAGGAAATGACTGGTGTTAACAGCTCTATTTTTCAAAAAATTAATGATTCTGGTGATATGGTTAGAATTGCAACAAATGTAAGAAATGCTGATGGAACCAGAGCAATTGAATCATATATACCTGCTTTTAACCCTGATGGTAAAGCAAATCCTGTTATTGAAAGATTATTACGAGGGGAGCCATTTAAAGGTATTGCATATGAGAACAATGCAGACTATATTTCAATTTATAAACCACTTTTTAATGATTCTGGAACCTTGCTGGGAGCAATTTTTGTTGGTGTACCAGCAAAAAGTATGACTTTAGTTGATGCAATAACTAAAGCAAAAATTGGCAAGCTTGGTTATACCTATATCCTTAATTCAAAAGGAGATATATTAATTCATCCAAGACCTGATCTAACTGGTAAAAATGTTTTATCTGATCTTGGTCTTTCTAATTTTAGAGAAGTCCTGGAAAATAAAGATGAAGAAGTAGTAAATCTGCATTTTTATACATTTGAAATGCAGCAAAAATTTATCAGTTATTTATATTTTGCTCCAAGAGACTGGATTATTTGTGTAAGTGGAGTATTGGCTGATTTACAAAGTGAAGAAATTTCTCGTTCACAAGAAGTTTTAAAAATGGAATTTGTAAATCTTAATAATTCTTCAAAAATTAAAATTACTGGAAATGAAGAAGAAAGATTTCTTTTTAATCAAATAAGATATTTAAACAATGAAGGTGAGGAAGTTCTATCACTTAGATCGTCTAATTTTACAGAAGATCTTAAATTTAAAGGAAGAACATCATGGTTTGAAGAAGCTTTAAAACAAGAAGAATCAAATTTTTATAATAGCGGGGTTGTTAAAGCAATTAATACTGGAAAAGTTGAAATGCGTGTATCTGCTCCTGTTTTTGAAGATGGTAAGCTTAATGGAATTGTAGTTCTAAATATGGATTGGGATATTATGGGTGAGATTTTAAAAAATAGAGTCTATGGAAAAACTGGATATGCATTCATTATTGATGAAAATGGTTTAGTTGTAACTCATCCAAAAATCAGCATTGAAGATAATATTAATTACAGCCATGAAAGATATGGAAAATTAGCAAAAATTGTTAAAGATTTTATGCTGAAAGGCAAAAAAGGTCATGACAGATATTCATATAAAGGTGAGGATTATTTAATTTATTATGTTCCCTTTGAGTTAGGTCAGAAACAATATTGTTTAGGTGCTACAGGACCTGTAAACGAATTCTTATCAATGGCTAACAGAATAAGAAAAGATGCTGAAAAAGAATTTGGCCTTATTTTAAAAATTATTATCATTTCAATATGTATTTGTATAATACTTTCATCAAGTATAGGTATATTAGTTAGCAGAACAATCAGTAATCCTATTGATAAAGTTGTAAGCTTTGCAAAGAAAGTATCAGAGGGCGATCTTTCTGAAACATTAAAAACAAGAAAACGTGATGAAATCGGCCATTTGCTTGAAGCAATAAATACAATGGTACTTGCTTTTAGAAAAATAGTTAAAGATGTTAAATTAAATGGAAAAAGGCTTGCTGGAGAATCTGATGACATGGTTAAAATTGCTGGTAAACTTGCTGGAAATTCAGAAAAAATGAGTGATCAGGCAAGTATGGTAACTGGAACTTCAGAATTAATGTCTGATAATATCAATGTTATTGCTTCAAGAGTTGAAGAAATGAGTGTAAATGTTAAAAATATTTCAATCACAACTGAACAGGTTTCTCATAACATAAACACAGTTGCAGCCTCAATTGAAGAAATGTCATCATCAATGAGTGATGTCGGCAGTCTTGCAAAAATGGGTTCCCAAATTGCAGGTGAAGCTGTAATAATGGCTGGAAAGGCAGGAGATACTATGAGCTCACTTGGTAAGGCTGCTAATGAAATTGGAGGCGTAACTGAAGTAATAAAACGACTTGCTTATAAAACAAATTTACTTGCTTTGAATGCATCAATAGAGGCTGCCTCTGCCGGTGAAGCTGGTAAAGGTTTTTCAGTTGTTGCAAGCGCAATACAACATTTTGCAGAACAAAGCAATCAGGCTGCAGAAGATATTGCACTTAGAATTTCAGGTGTTCAGGATAGCTCTTCGGATGCTGTTTCGGTTATTGCAGATGTTTTAAAAATTATTAAAGATATAAACCATTCTTCTGAAACTATTTTAAACTCTGTTGAAGAACAAACAAGAGCTGCAGATGAAATTGCTTCAAATGCAATTCAGGCAGATTCAGGTGCTAAAGCTATAGCTCTGTCAATAAGTGAATTTTCACAAGGCTCTAATGATATTTCTAAAAATATTGCTGATGTTGCTATGGGGGCAAATGGTGTTGCCGGCAGTATTAAAGAAGTCAGCCTTGCTGCTTTAGATAGTAATGCTGGTATAAGAAATGTAAATAAATCCGCTGTTGAATTGGAGCGTCTGGCAGGTTACTTACAGGCTCTTGTAGAAAATTTCAAAATGGAAGAAAATAATGATTATGAATCTGAACTTGATAATTCTTCATCAGATATAAGTAAAACCGACGAAGAAGATTCAAATAAAATTTTTGATAATACAGATGATTATAATTAAATTTTGAACTGGCAAGGATATACATGGACAGGCATGGACAGGCACCAATACTGTTGAATTAAGGATAAATTATTGAATATTTTTGAAATTTATTCAAGAAGCCAAGATCGAATTCCCCCCTTGAGGGGGGTTAGGGGGGTGTTTTTGACATAGGAGGGACATAAAAGGAAAGATAAAAACTAATTTATTAGAAAAATTAAAGGTTGATTATAATTTAAGATTATTATAATCCAACTTTGGTTTTTCCAATGATGTAAAGTGTAAGTCTGTGTTTGTCAGTGTCAGTCCACACGAAATTCAAAAAAACCAAAGTTAGATTATAATAATACTTTTAGAGTCTTATTATGGTTTTTCCAATGATGTGAAGTGTAAGTCTGTGTTTGTCCGCGTCAGTCCACACGAAATTCGAAAAACCAAAGTTGGATTATAATAATACAATTTTAGAGGTCATTTTTATGGAACAATTAATTAAAAAAGCAGCAAAAGAAATTTCAAAAGCCAAAAATGCAGTTGCACTAACTGGTGCTGGAATTTCTGTAGAAAGTGGAATCCCACCATTTAGAGGCAAAGGCGGATTGTGGGAAAAATTTGATCCAATGGAATATGCAAGTATTTATTCTTTCTTAAAGGATCCTGCTAAAGTCTGGAAAGTTCTTCTTATGGATATGAAAAAAATTATGGATACAGCTCAACCTAATAACGCTCACAATGGACTTGCAAAATTAGAAAATCTTGGAATTTTAAAAACTATTATTACTCAAAACGTTGACGGGCTTCATCAAGTTGCTGGTAATAACGATGTTATTGAATTTCATGGCAGCTTTGCTAATCTGTACTGTATGGAATGTAATAAACAATTTAAAATGGAAAATATTGGAATAGATGAATTTCCACCAAAATGCAAATGCAAAGGTATTATAAGACCTGATTGTGTTTTTTTTGGTGAACAGATACCTGAAGCTAATCTTGACCGCTCAAGAAAAGTATCTGCTAATTGTGATCTTATGCTAATAATCGGAACTTCAGGTGTAGTTCAACCTGCTGCTATGATGCCTCATATTGCTAAAGACTCTAATGCGTTTATAATTGAAATAAATGCTGATCCTACTCCCTATACCAATATGATTTCTGATATTTTTTTGCAGGGTAGAGCAGGCGAGATTATGAAAAAAATTATTAATGAACTTGAATAGATTATCTGAGTTTATATAAAAAGTTATTGCTATTTTGAGGTAAATAATGCCAAAATCTGAAATTCCACTCCATCCTGGAAAAATACTTTATAAAAAATTTCTTTTTCTTAGATCTATATCTATCAGCCAATTTGCAAAACTAACAAAAATATCAAAGAAGCATGTAAAAGAGATTATTAAAGGAAAAAGATCAATATCGAAAAATACAGCAAAAATATTTGCAAAGCATTTGAATACAGATACTGATTATTGGATTGAACTTCAATCTCTCTATGATATTCATATAGCTAAAAAACTTTTAAAAGGCATTATCCCTGAAAATGATAACTTCGAAGAAATAATGGTAAACAATCCTCATGATAAACTTATAAAAATAGTTTTTTCAGATAGAAGCGAAGCTGTTGATTTTTTTCAAAAAAATTTGCCACCGCATCTTGTGTCAAATATTGATTGGGATACTTTAGAATTAGAAGGTTCCAAATATATTGATGAAGAACTTAAAGATAGCGAATCAGATATACTTTATAGTGTTTATTTTAAAGACAGCAATGATAAATTTTTTTTATATTTACTTTTTGAGCATCAATCAACACCTGATAAATGGTTAAGATTTAGATTAATTAAATATAAGACAAGAATATGGGATGAATCATTTAATAAATATAAAGATCAAGAAATGCTAATACCAATTTTAAGTATGGTGTTCTATATTGGTTCAAGCGCCTGGAACTATTCCTCTGAATTTTCCGATCTTATTTATGAAACATATCTTGACGCAAAATATATTCCAAAATTTGAGCATTTTTTATGGGATTTCTCATCCAAATCCAAAGAGTTGAAGGGAGCAATAAAAGCTAAAATTGCACATTTATTGATTCAAGCACATTTTCATGGTAAGTTAAAAAATATATACCAAATTCTTTTGAAATACTTTGGCCAGATAAAACAAATCCAGGGGATAAACTATATAAAAGTTTTTTTTATTTATATAGCCTCAACACAAAAACAAAATGAATTAAAAAATTTTATACAATTTATAAGAAATGAGAATAGGCAAAAAGGAGGTCAATATATGTTAAGTATATTAGAAGAATTAAAATCCGAGGGAAGAAAAGAAGGTAGAAGAATAGGAAGAAGAAAAGGAAGAAAGGAAGGAAGAAAGGAAGGAAGAAGGGAAGGTAAACTAAAAGAAAAAATTGATATTATAGAAAACATGTTGAGTGCAAATTTAGACTGGCAGTTAATTAATAAAATTACTGGAGTTGATAATAAACGATTTGAAGATATTAAAACAGAATTACATCA
>Ga0272440_1001962_pt1 | contig 16361 bp, 14 predicted proteins | sample SSMMMBAug17_FD_192440 | JGI IMG/M metagenome (GOLD analysis project Ga0272440, IMG submission 192440) | Marine sediment archaeal communities from Little Sippewissett salt marsh, Falmouth, MA, United States - SSM-MMB-Aug17 | ecosystem: Environmental > Aquatic > Marine > Wetlands > Sediment ... | reverse complement strand
CGCATTATTGATCAAATCCGATCAATTGACAAACATGAAGTCTTGAGCGGACTACACCGACAGGCTGTTAGAAGTAATAATTTCGATGCTTTTGAAGGGCAACTGAAGTTTGCAACAAGTTAATTTTCAGATCTTCCCATTTAAATGACTTTAATAATTATGATATACTTATCTTTCGGGATATACTAAATTATTCGTCATTGCGAGGTAAACAATATGACATATTCAAAACATAAAAAATGGATTTTTTTTCGCTCGCTGTTGTTACTTCTTTTTGTCAATGCGGTGGTTTGTACTTCATTGATATATTTTAGTATTTATCAGCATCGCTATTACGAAACCCAATTTGCCAAAGAACATGCAATGTACTTGAGTGATCTTTGTAAAGGATATCTGCGTCATAATAATGAGTTTGATTTAAACAATCATCTATCAACTGTTCTGAAAAATGATCCAGCTGTTCTATATCTTTGGATTGCCCATGAAGGAAAACCCCTTGTTCAGATATTTTCAAATGAAGCATCTCGTGATGTGGTTGGTTCTCAACTCAATCCAGAAGAATCGTTATCTGTGCATCGGGCAAATGATAGTAATGGCAACACCTTTTTAGATGTCGCTGTCAAAATTGGAAAAACACAATCTGTTCTTCATATGGGAATTTCTCATAAGGTAATGAATGAACGCCTTCTTTATGTTATTGGATTTATTGTAGGTTTTTTTGTATTGATGATTATTGTTTCAATTTATTTGAGCAGCCGATTGTCTAAACGCGCATTTATCGAAATCAAGCATTTATCTGCACAACTTGATACAATCAAACCCGAACTACAGCGAGCAAGACAGGAGGCTGAGGTTGCCAAAAAGGCAAAAAAACAGTTTTTATCGAATATGAGCCATGAAATTCGAACGCCTATGAATGGTGTCATTGGCATGACAAATCTACTTCTTGATACGCCCTTATCCTCTGAACAGCGTGAATATCTTGATATCATTCGATCTTCAAGCGAAATGCTCATGGGGGTTATCAATGACATTTTGGAATTTTCCAGTACGCAAACCAGGAAAATTGAATTAGACACTTCAGCATTCGATCTGAAACAAACAATAGATGAAAGTATTCAACGCATTGAGAAAAAAGCATTTCAAAAAGAATTGGAATTTAGCCATTTAATATATAGAAATGTGCCGCAATTTGTTAAAGGTGATGCCGGACGACTCAGACAGGTACTCATTTATCTTTTGGAAAATGCCATCAAATTTACAGATCAGGGTGAAGTTATTTTGCGTGTTCGCATTGATGAAAACATTGGGCAAAAGATAAGGATTAAATTCTCTATTACTGATACTGGAATTGGAATTCCGAGAAATCGAATGGATCATTTATTTCAATCCTTTTCACAAATTGATGATTCCATGTCGCGCAAACATGGCGGTTCAGGTCTGGGATTGGCCATGAGCAAACAAATTGTCGAATTGATGAAAGGTAGAATCGGCGTCCAAAGCATTGAAAACGAAGGCTCAACCTTCTGGTTTACTGCTCTGTTTGAATCTGTTTTGGAAAATGAACGTAATGCACTCTTGCAACCTGATACTCAAACAGCACCAGCGCCTGAAGCTCAGAATGTTGAAATTGAAAAAACAAGTTCCAGAAGTCGGGTGCTTATTATTGAAGAAAATATGGTCAACCAACGATTGGCTGCACACACACTGAAAAATGCCGGTATTCGTGTTGATGCGGTTTCTTCTGCGGATGATGCATTGTCAACAATGGATTTAATTAATTTTGAACTTCTTTTTATCAGCAGTACGCTTCCCAATGACGATTGTAATAAAATTATTTCTAATATGCGAAACGATTCTTTGGACAATTCTTATCTTAAAACGCCCATTGTGATTATGCATGAAAAAGACAATCGGCCCACATTCGATTATCCTGTGAATGGTTTTATATGCAAACCCTTGAATCCTGAAACGTTTTCCAGTTTCTTTTTGGAACTAAAAAAAGATAAAAGTGGAGCATAAAGGTATTATGGAAAAATTCATTGTTAAAGGTCAGTGTCGTCTTTCTGGAGAAATCGAACCATCAGGTAATAAAAATGAGTCTCTACCTGTATTGGCAGCAATTCTATTATCAACGTCGCAGGTAACGCTTAGAAATCTGCCCAATATAGGTGATATCAATACCATGAAGCTTATACTTGAACGTCTTGGTGTTGGGATTCAATTTAAAAGCAAGAATACGTATATTTTTGACACCCAAAATTTAATTTCAAGTACGCCTGATATGGATTTATGCAGAAAGATTAGAGGCTCATTCTTGATGGCATCTCCATTATTATATCGTTTTGGAGAAACACGCCTGCCTGTTCCTGGAGGCGACATTATTGGACGACGCCGCCTGGACACACATTTCAAGGTTCTTTCGGAGCTGGGCGCTACAATAGAACAGGATGGTGACACCTTCTATTTTCGATGTGATGATGGATTTAAGGGAACGAATATTTTTTTGGATGAAGCCAGTGTTATGGCCACCGAAAATGCAATCATGGCAGCATCAGTGGCTGATGGTGTTACCACCATTTATAATGCGGCTTGTGAACCCCATATTCAGGGTTTATGTCATTTATTAAAAGCAATGGGTGCTAAGATTGAAGGAATCGGTTCCAACGCTTTGAGAATTGAGGGTGTAACCAGTTTAAACTCCTGCACCCATGAAATTCAACCAGATCATATCGAGGTAGGATCCTTGATTGGTCTTGCTGCAGTTACACGAAGTGAGCTTACCATTACGAATCCCGGCTTAAACAATCTGGGCTTGATTCTTCATTTTTTTAAACGATTGGGTGTATCAGCAGAAATTAAAGGTCAGGATCTGTACATTCCCCCTGATCAGGAAATGCGAATTATTCATGACATGGATAAGTCAATTCCTAAAATTGATGATGCGCCCTGGCCTGGTTTTCCAGCAGACTTAACCAGTATAATGACTGTTGTCGCAACACAATGTCAGGGAACCATTCTAATATTTGAAAAACTTTTTGAAAGTCGTTTATTCTGGGTGGACAAACTGATCAGTATGGGCGCTCAAATTGTTCTATGCGATCCCCATCGTGCTGTTGTTGTGGGGCCTTCAAATTTATCTGGCATGAAATTGAATAGCCCGGATATTCGCGCAGGAATGGCATTGTTGATTGCTGCCTTATGCGCCAATGGGACCAGTGAGATTTATGATATTCAACAGATTGATCGGGGATACGAAAAGATTGACCAGCGATTGAACGCGCTTGGTGCTGAAATTCAACGTGCCTAGGAACGAAAGCGTTATTCGTTCGAGGGCGAACACAAGGTTCGCCCCTACATCGGGCTGGCACATAAGTAAATGAGGAACTTATTTTTCGAGATTTCCTTACATATCAATAAAATGGAAACATAATGAAACAACAACTAGAAAAAATAATTCAAGCTGCTTTTGACAAAGCAATTGAAAAGGGTGATTTCAAATCACAAGACAAAACCCAACCTATCATTGAGAAACCACGCCAGGAATCTCATGGTGATTTTTCAACAAATATTGCAATGGTATCTGCATCTGTACAAAAAATGGCACCCGCCAGGATTGCCAATATTTTGGTGCAACACATTGATGATACGCATCATATGATTGCCAAAACAGAAATTGCAGGCCCGGGTTTTATCAATTTCTACCTCACGCCAGATGCCTGGTTTTCAAAGCTGAAGAATATTCACGCGCAAGGAGATCATTATGGCAAATCCAATATGGGCAACAATGAACCTGTATTGATAGAATTTGTTTCGGCAAATCCAACCGGGCCATTACATATTGGACATGGTCGGGGCGCTGCTGTTGGCGATTCCATTGCAAACATTCTTTCCTTCTGTTGTTATAATGTGCATAGAGAATACTATATCAATGATTCCGGTCGGCAAATTCGTACACTGGGCCGTTCTGTTTATCTGAGATATTGCGAGATGATGGGGCAAACCATTGATTATCCAGAGGACTGTTATCAGGGAGATTATATTCGCGAACTGGCAGAACAAGAGAAAGACACTTTACAAGATATGAATGCCGAAGATGCCATATCAAGTTGTGCGAAAAATGCTGCCTTGAAAATACTTGAAGGCATTGATGCGGATCTTAAAAAATTTCGTGTTACGTTTAATAACTGGTTTAGCGAACAAAGTCTTTATGACAGTGGAAAAATTGATCATACCTTACAATGGGCCCGAGAAAAGGACCTGGCATACGACAAAGAGGGTGCAGTCTGGTTTCGGACCCAAAACTGGGGCGATGAAAAAGATCGTGTCATACGTAAAAATGATGGTTTGAATACGTATTTTGCTTCAGATATTGCCTATCACAAAGATAAATTTGATAGAGGTTACAATCGTCTGATTGAGGTGTGGGGTGCGGACCATCATGGCTATATTGAACGATTATCTGCAGCCATTCAATCCTTTGGAAAACAAAGAGACCAGTTTGATGTCATTCTGGTGCAGTTGGTTAATTTACTTCGTAATGGCAAACCTGTTGCCATGTCAACACGCGCTGGCAAATTTGTAACTTTGAAGGATGTCGTTGATGAGGTCGGACCTGATGCCTGTCGATTTTTATTTCTTATGCGACATCATGACAGCCCGCTTGATTTTGACCTGGAACTTGCAAAAAAACAAACCAATGACAATCCGGTCTATTATGTTCAATATGTTCATGCCAGAATTTCGAGTATATTGAAAAAAGCAGCAGAAATAAAAAAAGATATTTCTTCCAATACATTAAACGCTCTCGACACTACTGATGATTTACGCTTGATCAAAGCCTTAACAGAATTTCCTGAAACTGTCTGCACAAGTGCCATGCGTTTGGAACCGCATCGGGTCGCATACTATTTGACACATCTGGCATCACTGTTTCACACTTATTATAATCAAAACAGGGTGTTATCTGATGATCAATCCTTAACCAGTGCGCGGTTGTTTTTAATAAAGGCGGTTCAAACTGTTATTCGAAATGGTTTGACTCTTCTGGGGGTGAATGCGCCTGAAAGCATGTAGTAAAAACTGCATCATTGTTTTGCCAGGGTAAAATCAGCATTTCTGTAATTGTTTTTTTAAAACGCTGTGTGATATTGTATTCTTTTAAAAATTGCTGTTCCAACTTCCCTAAACGCATATAATGCGGTGTTCGATCAAGTGTATAATAATCATTTAAATTTAACGTTCTGAAATGCATAGAAAAGGCATCACACCCTGGCAAATATTGAACAGGTTGTCCTGGAAATTTCAATTCATGGGCAATGCCATGAAGTCTACAAATCATGGGGCGATGGGCATAGAGATAACATTTGCCATTTTCATTCAGTGGGCACATCAGCCATACACGCTTATTCATGACCATTAATTCTTCTGTTTCTTTATAAACGTGATGTGCTTTTTCAATGATCTGGTTTTGTTGGCTGATAGATAATTGTTTCAAGCCTTCAACAAGATAACCAAACTCAATGTGCGTATGGTGAAAAAAACGTGTATTGCAGCAATTATCTTCACACCCATTGCAGACAAAATCATAAGCCTGCGCGGATTCATAATAAGCATGATCCATCTGTTTATAAATGTTGGCCATCTGAGGCGCATATTTATCAGAAAAATATTTCATGATGAAGCACCTGATATGCAAGCAATTCGATCATGACCTGCATAATCTTTTATAAATTTTACATCATCAAAATCATGACTTAAATGAACACATTTCTCAACAGCCTCTCGTTGATCAAAACCCATCTCCAACAATAAGAGACCATCAGTGGAAAGATAACTCGCTGCTTCCTGAATTATTTTTTGAATATGAAAGCATCCATCCTGGCCGCCATCCAAGGCACCCATGGGTTCAAAATTAACAATTTCGGGTTGAAGCGTACTTAAAACATGCGTTGGAATATAGGGTGGATTAGATATGATCAAATCAAATGAATATGATGGTGCTATCGAACCGAACCAATCAGAAACAAAAAACTGGATCCTGTTATTATCATCAATAATTTTGTGTGCATTTTTCTGCGCAATATGAAGTGCAGGAAAGGATAAATCTGAACCCATGAATACGTGATCAGGCGCATCATTGGCAATGGATACTATAACCGCACCCGAACCAACGCCCAATTCAATGATGCGCATATTTCTATCTTTTGATTGAATATGTGATATTGCAGTTTCAACCAATAGTTCGGTTTCCGGTCGTGGAATCAGAACATGGGGACATATTGAAAATTCAGATTTCCAGAACGATTTTGTTTCAGTTATATATGCCACTGGTTCGTGCTGTGCGCGCCTGAGTAGCTTGGCTTTATATTGTGACAGTTCTTGCTTTTCAAGGGGACGATCAAATTGAATATACAGATCAATACGTTTAATCCCTAACGTTTCAGCCAATAAAACTTCAGCAGACAGTCTGGGAGATTCAACGATTTTTTCTTTAAAGTATGTTTGCGTCCAATCAAGGACTGACTTAATTGTCCACTGTTCGGATTTCATCAACTTCTTGTAATGCCTGTGTCTGATAATAAGTAATCAATTGATCGACAATTTCCTGTATGTCCCCTGCCAGGATATTTTCGAGTTTGTATAGGGTCAATCCGATCCGATGATCGGTCACCCGACCTTGAGGAAAATTGTACGTTCGTATGCGCTCACTTCTATCACCGCTGCCCACCTGATTCTTACGTTCTTCAGATCGTTTATCGTGTTGTTCTCGATTCTTAACATCTAAAAGTCTGGCACGAAGCACTTTCAATGCTTTTGCCTTATTTTTATGCTGAGATTTTTCATCCTGACAGGTTACCACCAGTCCTGATGGCAAATGTGTGATTCGCACAGCAGAATCTGTTGTATTGACACTTTGCCCACCAGGGCCGGTTGACCGGTATACATCAATTTTTAAATCATTTGGATCAATGTGAATATCCACTTCTTCAGCTTCAGGCAAAACAGCAACTGTTACCGCAGAAGTATGAATACGTCCCTGGCTTTCAGTTGTAGGAACTCGCTGGACGCGATGTGTACCACTTTCATATTTAAGGACACGATAAGCATCAGCACCGGAAATTAAGGCAACGATTTCTTTAAAACCCCCCACACCTGTCAGGTGCTCACTCATAACCTCAACTTTCCATGCATGATTTTCTGCATACCGGCTGTACATGCGGAATAAATCAGCGGCAAATAGAGCAGCTTCATCACCACCTGTACCAGCACGAATCTCAATCAGCACATTTTTACCATCATTGGGGTCCTTTGGAATCAATAAGAATTTTAGCTCGTTTTCGAGCTGCTCTTTTGACTCAGTCTGTTTGGATAATTCATCCCGCGCAAGCTCTTTCATATCAGGGTCCGAATCTTTCATTAATTCTTTAGCATCATCAATCTGGCTGACAACTGATTTGTAGTTCCGATAGGTGTGTACCACCTTAGCCAATTCGGCATGCTCGCGGGCTATTTTTTGATATTTTTCCTGATCCTGAATGATATCAGGTTGACTGAGTAATTGCTCGATTTCAACAAATCGACCCTCTACCCCTTTTAATCGATCAAACATAATATCTCAATTAAGCAGATTTTTTATGTGAATTAAACTTCGCATATTTTTGCTTAAATCGTTCAATTCGACCGGCCGTATCGACCAGTTTTTGTTTTCCAGTAAAGAATGGATGGCAGTGCGAACAAATTTCGATTTTGATATCTTTTTTTGTCGAACCTGCAACGATTTCACTGCCACAAGCACACTTAATTGTGGTCTGTTGATAGGCAGGATGAATGCCCTTTTTCATGGGTGAACTCCTTTGTTAATTATTGAGCCGACAGAGCAATCCGGTGTTGTAAATACATAATTATAAAAAAATCTAATCATTTTGTATAAACAAAAATCTGCTCTGAATGACCGGACGCACTTATTAGTATTTCGCTTTCAATTGTCAATCAGGTACAATAAATTCTGATGACATTAAAGTAATTCATGCGTAGAACTAAATATGTATATCATCAAGAATTCATTGAATCAAGAAAAACCTGATTATTTTCTGTGCCAGTCATTTTTTCGAGTAAAAATTCCATGCTATCGACAGGATTCATGGGGGCAAGAATTTTTCTCAAGATCCAAACGCGTTGAAGCACTGATTCATCAAGCAGAAGTTCTTCGCGTCGTGTGCCGGATTTATTAATGTCCATGGCCGGAAATGTTCGCTTGTCTGAAAGGCGTCGATCCAGATGGATTTCCATATTACCCGTGCCTTTGAACTCTTCAAAAATAACTTCATCCATGCGGCTTCCAGTCTCAATCAATGCAGTGGCAATAATGGTCAGGCTTCCACTTTCTTCAATATTACGTGCAGCGCCAAAAAAGCGTTTGGGCCGATGCAAGGCATTGGAATCCACACCACCAGACAAAATTTTCCCACTGGGTGGAACCACTGTATTGTAAGCACGTGCCAGTCGGGTAATACTGTCCAAAAGGATTACCACGTTCTTGCGATGCTCCACCAAACGTTTTGCTTTTTCTATAACCATTTCGGCTACCTGAACATGACGCTGAGCCGGTTCATCAAATGTTGAACTGATCACTTCGGCATCAACAGAACGTTGCATGTCGGTTACTTCTTCAGGACGCTCATCAATTAACAATACAATCAGGTTTACATCACTATGATTGGAATTGATACTGTTGGCAATATTCTGAAGTAACATGGTCTTGCCTGTTCGGGGTGGAGACACGATCAAACCGCGCTGGCCAAAGCCGATGGGTGTGAGTAAATCCATAACTCGCATGGAATAATTATCTTCCCCTCTCTCAAGATTCATTTTTAATGTGGGATAAAGAGGTGTTAGATTATCAAAAAGAATTTTATCTCGGGACTTTTCAGGATCTTCATAATTAACAGCCTCGACCTTGAGTAAAGCAAAATAACGCTCAGACTCTTTCGGCTGTCGGATTTGACCTGAAACTGTATCACCGGTTTTTAAGTTAAACCGACGAATTTGAGAGGGGGATACATAGATATCATCCGGCCCCGGAAGATAATTACAATCCGGTGCCCGCAAAAAACCAAATCCATCAGGTAATATCTCCAATGTGCCTTCACCATAGATCTGGCCATTTTTTTCAATTTGGGCCTGAAGGATTGAAAAAATCAGTTCCTGTTTTCTTAAACCAGCGGCACCTTCAAGATTGAGATCTTTTGCCATCTGGTTTAAATCACTGATACTTTTGTCTTTTAATTCTACAATGTTCATAATATTTCTCTACCAACGTGTGGTTTTGTCTTCACGAAAAACGTAAAGAGCAGTTTAATAAAGATAATAAATTGGATTAATGGCTTGTTTGAGTTAGAATGATGTAAGCAAATAATGTAAGATTCAGATATTTGCATTCTTTGTCATCGTCTGCTTTTTCAAACATTTTTTAAACTGTCCGATCACAGATTAGAAAGAAATTGACAATAATTGAACTCTTTATAGTGTCAAATTATTAAGAGACGTTACATAGTAACGTCTCGATTATTACTTTGCAATCATGCAGACTGAAGGCATCGGCAATGCCTTATGGTTTCCATTCTTGCCAAACCTTGCCGACTAAATCCGGGCCTGGTTTTAATGTTGGTTTACCAGGTGTCCATTCTGCGGGACAAACTTCCTTACCGCCAGTCTCACGTACAAGCTGATACGCTTGAACCTGGCGAATGGTTTCATTTATATTTCTACCTACAGGTGGCGTTAATACTTCCATTGCTTGAATAACACCATCCGGATCAATTAAAAACCTTCCGCGGATATCTACCCCTGAAGCCTCATCATACACGCCATACATCTGTCCCAATTTTCCACCGCCATCAGAAACCATCGGAAAGGGAATACCGCCTTCAACCATTTTTGACAGCTCTTCCTGTACCCAAATTTTGTGAACAAAAACGCTGTCAACGCTTACTGAAAGTACCTCTACTCCCAATTTTTGGATTTCTTCATATTTATCAGCGACCGCTGATATCTCTGTTGGTCAAACAAATGTAAAGTCTCCCGGGTAAAAACAAATCATAACCCATTTACCAACGTAATCGGAGAGTTTTACTGTTATGAATGCCCCTTTATGAAACGCTTTGGCTTCAAAATCAGGTGCTTTTGCACCCACTCTTGCTAAATTCATAATACGCTCCTTTTTTAATTGATTTACTTCAATAGATTTTTTCTCAAATGAAGAGGTCGTTGGTTCTGAACAACCAACCTTTGCTTCTGCCATTTTAATACCTCCATTGATGTTGAATTGTTAACATTAATCTATAGACTTTAAGATAAAGATTTTGGACTGCGTTGGTGCTTCGTCGATGTACTATAGTACTATCTCCTTGCGCCGCCTTGCCAAAATCTTTATCTTAAAGTCTATATTACTTCCATCAATTTCCTACAACAAAGTGGAATCTGAGATAAATTCAACAATGTTTTTTCAATGTTAATATTCATGAATTCCTCCTTTGTTTTTAATGACAAATATAAAAAAAAATTTATATCGTTAATTTCACTATTCTTGTGAATAAATTAGGGACCTAATATGTTCGTTGGATAAAAAAAAGAAATTAGAATAAATTTTCTATCTTCATATTTTTAATATAAATGTTTTATTGGAATAGGAATACGTCATACATAAGAAAATTATGTATTCCATGTAGTTATAGTCATGTTATTTCTTGTATTTAGACATGTTGATTGTCTTTTGTTAAAGTCTTTAGGATTTAATCTGAAAAGCAAAAGTTGTGGTATCCTTTTTTGGGAATGATTAATCCACTCTTGTAGACCAAAATCACTTTTAATTTAAACCTATCGAAACTTTGTAATCATGTCAAGCCATTAATTTGAAAAATTAAAAAAAAATTAGTAATCAAGAATAGTTCCATGCGCATCAAAAGAAATGGGAGACCAATCTGTCATTTGACTTAAAGATGGATTTTGTTCAATATCTAATTTCAAACCTTCTGATACTTTAAAACGCTGTAAATTTCCAGTATTTTTAATCCAAACAAGTCTTGTTGAACGTCCACTTACCTTTCCTGATGTATGCAAGCATGCTGCCAAACACTGCTGATCTGTATCAAAAAAAATTGGAATACCTGCCTTTTCAGGGGATAAAGCTGTAAGTGCATTCATGTATGTTGCCTGAAGATCTATTGCATCAAGGCACCGCTTGTTGATAACATCAGCTAGACCGATTCCATTTGCATTTCCATAAGTTTTTTTTGATAAATTTCTCACATAAATACGTTTGACATGGGGTCGATCAAATATATTTCCAACAATATCTCGATGCCTTCCAGTGACATTGGAATCCATACCAATCCCACTGATATTTTTTCCTATTTCATCTATCATAAGAATATCAATTTGATCGAATGGGATTGAAGGCATCAAGCGTTTAGACCTTAAAAGCAATTCTTTTTCTCTTGATATTATTTTTTTTCCCGGAATTGCTTCAATATGGGATAACTGACCATGTTGATTTTCAATCAATGCCAAACCGAAAATTATACTATAATCATTGATAATCATTTGGGCAATGTCTTCAATCCAAAAAAAACCATCTGAGACTGCTTTTTGATGATAAAAGCCGGCACCAGTGGCTTTCCCCAGTCCAATACTCAACATTTTAGATAATCCACTTTCAATTGGGCCGCTGAATTTTGTATGTGATTTGATACGATTAATAATTACGAGATGGTCAACTTCAATCGCTGTTTTGGCAAAAAAAACAGGAAAATCTGGGGAGATTGCCCCAATTTGAATGGTATCCATATTTGCCAAAACAGGAACGTTCAACGTCTTTTCTGAAATACCGAATGACGCAAGAACCTCTTTTTGTCCATTTTCATTTCCACCGCCATGACTCCCCATTGCAGGTATGATAACCGGATCAAAACCGCTTGATTTAAGAAAGTCAACACAATGAATTACAACAGGTGCCAACCGGTCAATACCACGGCTTCCAACAGCTATGCCAACAATGGAACCCTTTTGAGCAGGGGGCATCTGAATATTTGCCAATGTTTGCCGCATCGTATCGTCAATATTTTGTATAGAATCTGATGGCCATTGCTGAACCACTGACGCTAATTTTATTTCAGATAAGCGCTGTATGCTTTGAGCAATGGGAAGCAAACGTTCTATGTTTATTGTGTCAGCCTTCTGAAATAATTTTGCCTTCAATTGGGGCATCTGAATCATCTGCCTTTTTAGAATTTTCAGGAGATTCCCAGGCTATTTGTTTGGTATCATCTCCCTGATAGGTTAACTGGAGTTTTTGTTTTTCAATTTCTGTCTTGCTTTCAATGGTCTTTGTGGCCAATAAATAGCGTAAATAAATAACCCAAATAAAAATACCAAAAATAAGAACAGCGCCAATAAGAAAAAACCATTTAAAACGAAGGATGGCTTGTGCGCCTATTTCTCCAATATAAGTGATAAAATTGGGTACGACCCAATAAGCCAATAAACATAAAAAGGCAACAGCGCCTATCACAAATATATTGATTTCACTGATTCGGTGAAGCAAGCCTTCAAATGCAGTTTCATCTGAAGATTGTTTTTCTGATTCTTTTTGACCTTTTTTCTCATCTTCGCCCAGTAAGTTTGCAATCGCTTTGAACACAAATGCGACCAGTAATACAATTCCTACAGGAATGCCAAAAGCTGCGGTAAACCATGCGCGAAATGGAAAAGGCACATGTTTTGACCTGAGTTTCAGTTCATATTTGTCTAATGGGCCAAAATTTTTCTCAAAGTAGTATTTGTTAAAATCGGTCAGATTGCTGCCATCAGCCTCGTATATGACATTGTTTTGGTCATTGATTACAACAATTTTGGATTGATTGCCTGATTTGAGAATGGCCACCGCAAATATTTCCATTTCAAGCAGGAACAGGCAGATTCCTATAATAATGAAGAGTCGTTTATTTTTTTGAATTAATCGCATCAGCGAATTTTGTGTACTCATAGAATATAACCTCATGAAACGTCAATTGATCAAACAAATAAATTTTCGTTAGGGCGTTGATTTAACATCAGCGGATTTTTAAAAAATTTTTCAAGCTCCCCTTTGATTTCATCAAAAGATTTTGATTTTTTAATCTTAGCCCTGAGTGTATTTCCAAAGCGAAAACTGGCACAATAATATCTGGAATACTTATAAAATCTTTTAATTGCTTGCCTGGGATCATAATGTTTTTCAAGCAATTGGATATATCTGAAAATGGCTTCAATATAAGTGTTTTCATCGGGCTTAAATGTATCATTCAATTCTGCAAAAAACCAGGGTTTGGCCAATGCAATTCTCCCCAGTGAAATGCCATCACATGACGTTTGATCAAACATGTCAAAGCAATCTTTAAAATCAAACACATTACCATTTCCAAACACCGGAATATTTACCGCTTGCTTTATTTTTGCAATGTGCGCCCATGTGGGTGGACGAGTTCGACGATCCGGCGCGACGCGTGGATGAAACGTGATTGCATCTGTTCCAGCCGCTTCAAGCATACAGGCAAAATCGACTGCTTTATCAGATAAATCAGGAGGCGCCAGTTTTATGCGACTGTCTTGATCCATCCATCCAGTTCTAAATTTTACCCAAAGTGGGATATCAACAGCATCCCGAACCGCCTTGACAATATCAATTGCCTGATCTGGTTTTTTAAGTAAATACGCACCCATGCCACGTTTGCAAATACGTGCAACTGAACAGCCAAAATTGATATCAATTCCAAAAAAACCTTCTTGCGCGATGCGTTTGGCCGCTTTGGCCATGTCATTGGGTGAATTTCCTAATATTTGCCAGACAAGTAAATGTCGTTCCTCATCTCGCCATCGAAAAACAGGTGAAACATGACGATTCTCATTAGGGATTGCTTTTGCACTGCTCATTTCAGAAAACAATAAGGCATACGCGCCATAATCTGCCAGCCATTCCCGAAAAGCAACATGCCCCAGACCTGACATTGGCGCAAAAACCAACCTGTTATCCAGGCGTTTTGTTCCAATTTGCAATGGTCTTTGAATCCAGGATATTAAACGTTCTTGAAATTCATGCATGTGCAGGTTTTTCTTTTGAAGGATTAAAATATCCGAATCGAAGATTTGGATGTTTATTCGTCAACCGGTTTAATAAATTCCCCATGCCAATTCCTGTTTCTGTGAGCAAATCTGATAATTGTTTATAATACCACATGGGATCAATATTCAAATTTCGCCATTGTATTAAATGTATAGGATGTTGTTTTATAAAAGTTTCAAGCGCTAGAACTTCATTTGGAGAATCTGTCACACCTGGACAATTCAAATAATTCAGTGAAACATATTTGTCAAGTGATAAGGCAATTTCGATGCTTTTTAGTACGTTTTCAAACTTATAATTGACAGGTCGAAAATATCTTAAATAGGCTTCTTTCTGAAAAGAATTAATACTCACACGCATGCTGTCTAAACCTGCTTGAAATAGCGGTTTAAGTAGGTCAGGCCGACTTGCATTTGTATTTAAATTTATTGTGCCTGCGTTCGTTTTTTGACGAATTTTTTTTATGGCCGGTTCAATCACGTGTGAGGCCATTAAAGGTTCACCTTCACACCCTTGACCAAAACTGACAACCGCATGTTTAACCTTATTTATATGTTCAAGTGCAATCTCTGAGATTTCATCAGCAGAAGGGGTAAAGGTGATACGCTCCTGACTGCATCGGTTCGCACAATTATTTGGTGATGACAAACATCCCAGACATCTGGCGTTGCATGATGTTGATGTGGGTAAAGGTGCTTCATATCGTCCAATAAAGAGATTCTTTGCTGCCGGACATCCATAAACCAGCGCACAATGTTCCAGATGTTTTCTTAATCGATTGTTGGGCATTATTTTTTGAAATCGTTTTATTCCAGAACGTACTTTTGATACTGGCATTTGACGTAAATCCTGGCGCGGTTCCCAATCGACCTGAATGGCTGCAACACGAAAACCATCAGGTCCCCAACCCACAGCGCCATATGAAAAAAGGGGTAATGACTGACAATTATTATCTGGAACATACGCTCCAACATGAGACAAGACAAATCCTGGTGAACAAAACACTGCAACTGGAAACAAGGATGTTTCTGGTTCATAAGGGTTTTCAAAAATGGCCTCATAGGCATTTGATTCTGGGTTGTATACAATAGGCGATCTGTCTGGCAAAAACATTAACTCACTGCCATAGGGCATGGTAATCGTATTTTTTGTTGTGAGTATATCGAAACCATCAGGGCCGCAACAACCGACCGCATTGTAATGATCAAGTTCAAATATTTGACCTTTTTCGTCTGCAACCAGTGGCAGCAGTTGAGATGTGTTGGACATATTTTATCTGGTCTTTTTATTTATGATTAATGGGTGGCATGATATCTAAGGAAAACTCGAAAAATAAGTTCCCCATTTACTTATGTGCCAGCCCGATGTAGGGGCGAACCTTGTGTTCGCCCTCGAACTAATAACGCTTTCGTTCCTATGTACGATGGGCGAACACAAGGTTCGCCCCTACATCGGGCTGGCACATAAGTAAATGGGGAACTTATTTTCAGAGATTTCCTAAGATATGAATTGAATGAACTCTTTCTAAAAGAGGAACTTCTTTTTCGAGTAATTCCCCAACTTATGCATACGCTCCCTTTGCCTTTCTTTAAGTTTTTATATCATTATCGGAAAAATTCGATAAATCTGAATACTGAATACCAGATAATGAGAATTAATTAAACTTTTAAATATTGATTTTGTCCAAAGCATGAAATAATATACAAAATGCTGACGCAACCATGAGGCTTGCCGGAGCAAAAAAATTTGCGAAATACATTCCTTTTTGGGCATAATAAGAATAATTCGTTTAAATAAATATTGATTTTATTTTAAGCTTGAAATATAATATAAAATTACTAATGGTTGATGAAATAAAAAAATGTTATATTCATATTAGATCTATACTCATACAGTAAAAGGAAATGAACATGTATTACAATCGTTACATAAAAGAATTCTTCATCTTTTTTTGTTTGATTAATATGACCGGATTCGTACTTGCTGATGATGCATCATTCTATCAAACGAACCTGAATCTTGTCGAGCGCATTTCCAGACTTGAAGAAGGCCAAAAAGCGATTATCGTAGAAATGAGAACACGTTTTAAAGCTGTTGATGAACGCTTTGCCATGCTGGAGAAAAGCATTGACGAACGCTTTGAGGCCGTTGACAAACGCTTTGAAACCATTGACAAACGATTTGAAGCTATTGACAAACG